>OIAT01000337.1_pt1 | contig 11340 bp, 10 predicted proteins | sample 1580801 | NCBI WGS metagenome assembly OIAT01 (sample SAMEA3882536, study PRJEB24775) | human gut metagenome | biome: human-associated habitat; feature: intestine environment; material: feces | place: Netherlands | collected 2009/2010
AATGATATTTTACAGCACCTACCTCCAGCATCCACAGCAGCATAATGCCATAGAAAATACAGATCATCGGCATCCATCTGCTTTTATGAAGCGGTTTTTCATTCTGACGGTTTGCCGTCATAAGCTCAATAATCCTGCTTTTGTTGAGAATTCTGACATTCCCGACTCCAACCAGAATCTGGCAAACAACAAAGAAGCCCACGGTCAGCAGCACGGTATCTGGAAAAAAAGACCAAGAAAAAGCGTAGGGTTCCCCAAAAGAAGCAAGCAGCATAGCCGTAATGACCTGAGAAACGACCATCCCCAGAAGGATTCCCACCGACACAGAGAATATGAGCAGGAAAAAAGTCTCTCCAAAAAAGAGCAGTCCTATGGTTTTTTGCTCCATTCCCAGGGTTGCCTCAACTGCAAACTCCGATTGTTTTTTTCTCAGCATGAAACGATTGACATAGTGGATCAGAAACAACAGAAGCAGACTAATCCCGCAAATCGCCAGTTTCATACCTCCAGCCAGCAGGGAAATATTATATTCCGCACCAATGGTCGGATGATAATGGGTGCTGCTGATAGATAAAAACGCATAGAACAGGGTGACACAGAGTGTCATGGTCACAATATAAATCAAATAGTCCTTTCCTGACCGCTTTGCATTTTTGAAAATGAGTTTAGCGTACATCATTCACACCCCCTCCCATCATGGTAAGGACATTCAAGATTTTTTCAAAGAAAACCCTACGAGAATCACTGCCTTTGAGAATTTCCGTGAAGATCGCACCATCTCTTAAAAAGAGAATACGATTGGCATAGCTTGCCGAAAAAGCATCGTGTGTCACCATCAGGATCGTGGCTCCGAGATCTTCGTTGATACTCTGGATCGTAGAAAGCAGCATCTGGGATGAATGACTATCTAACGCGCCGGTAGGTTCGTCCGCCAAGATCAGCTTAGGCTGGTTGATAATGGCTCTGGCACAGGCGCACCGCTGTTTCTGACCACCGGACACCTGATAGGGGTATTTATCCAGAATATCCGTGATATTCAGCTTTCCGGCCATTTCCCGCACCCGCCCATCAATCTCGCCTGCGGGAACCTTGTTGATAGTCAGTGCCAAGGCAATGTTTTCCGAGATTGTCAGAGTGTCCAGCAGGTTAAAATCCTGAAATACAAATCCAAGATTCTCCCGACGAAACCGGGCAATCTGTTTTTCGTTGATTTCCGTCACATCGGTTCCGTCCAGATAGATATGTCCCGCACTGACGGTATCAATGGTGGAAATACAGTTGAGCAGGGTGGTCTTGCCGGAACCGGATGCTCCCATGATTCCTACAAATTCTCCCTCCTGAACGGAAAAGCTGATGTCCTGAATTGCTTTTGTAACATTCCCGCCATTTCCGTAATATTTTTGGATATGATCCAGTTTCAAAATTTCTTTCATTGTTATCACCTCTGATCTCTATTGTAGAATAAGAGTGGCTTCGTTTGTATCAAGTTTTCTTACAAAGTTCTAACAAAAATGTAAGAAGTGCAGGACCGCAATCAGCCCTGCACTTCATGGATCAGACAGTTGATGTGAAACGCCAGGGAAATGGCGGTTCCTTGTTCCGATGATTCTGCCGCAATGCCAATGCCCAGCTTTTCACAGAGCCGTTTGCATAGGTACAGGCCAATGCCTGTGGACTGCTGGACCATACGACCATTCTGACCGGTAAATCCCTTTTCAAAGATACGGGGCAGATCGGACGCAGCAATCCCGATTCCATTGTCCTCCACGACAAGAACAACCTGATCTTGCCGTTTATGAGTAGAAATGCGGAGAACCGGTTGTTCCGTACGATACTTGACCGCATTGGCAATCAGTTGGTTCAGAATAAAGCGCACCCACTTTTCATCTGAATAAACCGTGTCCTGCATTTCCTCCACTTCCAGACGCATACCACCTTGGAGCAGCAGATATTTATTATCTGCAATCGCCTGATGCACCACTTGGGACAGTGCCATTTCCCGGACAGAATAATCTTTCTCTGTATGCTCACTGCGGGCGTAATAAAGAGCTTGTTCGGTAAAGCGGTTGGTCTTTTCCAGTTCCAGCAGAAGTTCCTTTGTCCAGTCCGTCCGGTGGTTTTCACATAGGAGTTTCATGGCAGTAATGGGCGTTTTGATTTCGTGAATCCATTGCTCAATGTATTCTTTGTACTCCAGGCGTTCCCGCTCGACTTCTCCAATCTGTTCCAACATGGATTTTCCAGCCATTTTCAAAAGCTGATAGTAAACCTGATCCTCGGCCTGTTCCGGCAGCTCCATCACTTCGGAAATGAGGTATCTTTCGGAAAGCTGCTCCGCCATATCCAGAAGTTTTTTCATCTGCCGCTTCCGTTTCCAGTAAGTGAGGACAAGTCCCGTCAGCAAAATCAATGCCCATACAATCAGGATCAATACTACTGCGGAAACCGAATTGCCGCACACCAGCAAAAATACAGTGAGTGCAGCCATACAAACAAGGTTCGTCAGCAGAAATGGAAGCCTGTTTTTCCAATATCGTCTGCTGTTCATATCGTGTACCCCTGTCGGTGCTTTGTCTTGATAAAATCCGTCAGGCCGATGCCCGCCAGTTTCTCCCGGATGCGGTTGATATTGACGCTCAAAGCATTGTCATCCACATATAACTGATTGTCCCACAAATACTCAATCATATCTCCACGAGAACAGATTTTTCCTCCGTTCTTGAACAGGTAATAGAGAATTTTCAATTCGTTCTTGGTAAGTTCTACGCTCTGTCCATGATAGTCCAGACTGCTGGATTCCAGATGCAGCACCGCATCTCCATAGACGATCTGTTCCCTTTGCTGTGTGGGATAGACTTTTTTCAGCAGAGAAGCAATTTTCGCAAGCAGGATTGCTGTGTTATAGGGCTTCGTGATAAAAGCGTCTCCACCCAGCATGATGCTATTCAGCTCGTCCATATCCGTGTTGCAGCTTGTCACAAAGATGATTGGCACTTCGGAAAATGTGCGAATCTCGGTGCAGAGAGAAAAGCCACTGGTCCCCGGTAGCTTGATGTCCAGTATAATCAAGTGTGGCTGCTCAGCTTTGATCTGATCGATCACATCGGAAAAATCCTCCGGAGCCACCGTTTTATAGCTGTTGCTTTGCAGCAGCGTTTTCAATTCATTCCGTATCAACGGATCATCTTCTATTATCAATATTTTTTCTTTCATATCAGCCTCCGTGAAGAAAACTACTATATGTAGTTGCTCATGCTCCCATTGACATTTGCATCAGGCGAATATAAAAATGCAGCCTTAATGCATTAGGAACCTTGTCCCTCAACAAATGAAAAATGGTAAACTTATATTTCTTCAACATCAATGACATTATATCCTCTTTGTTTTAATGCCTTTGCAAACAAGCCCATTCCGGGAATTAACTTCCCAGTGAAGCTACCATCATATATCTGATTAACACCACAGGTAGGGCTTCTGGATTGTAATATAACTAAATCAATCTCTTCATTCTGAATTTTCGATAATGCAACTGCCACTGCTTTATCATATTCTAAACTAACATCATTTCCGTTTTCATCAACTACTCTCCCATTCACAATTTCTGCGCAGGGTCTGGGAGTTTCCATTCCTGCTAATACTTCCGGGCAGATAGAAATCACTTCTTTATCTTTTAAAAAATGGATAGCTGCTGAATTTTTGTTGTTTTTCCCATTATATTTACAGTTCACTCCCATAATACAGGCACTAACCAATACCTTCATCCTTTTCGCCTCCCTAAGCTTTCAATCAAAACCAATTCACTTTTTCTGCTCTAAATTGAGGAGTATCGCCTTCCTGGTATGGATTATAGGTATTGCGATTACACCCAAATTCTTTCAACGACTTTATTCTATTATCCTCTGTCCATTCAACCAGCGAGATTCCATCAAATTCCTCTATACTTCCATTGTTCATTTCATTTTTGAAATACCACTCCACAATCGTTTGATCTCCCTTATGAAAAAATTGCTTGATTTCCCAAATCACCACCTTGCCACGGGTATTCCATTCCTGAAACCAATGCTTTACTGTTTTTCGGTTGTTATACTGGGGACTCCAGCTTTCTGTATAGATTACATCTTCTGTAAAAATATCATCAATCCCCATATCCTGCTGATTGAGCCACATATCAAACCATAGTCGGATTATTTTTTCTCGTTCATTCATGATATAAACACCTCACCATTCTTTTGTCTTACCTTCGCGTTTGTTCTGCATAACCTGGGTTTGATATACGAGAACAGGAATCAGAGAAACCAGGGCAAGCACACCAAAAACTACCGAGCGTTTTGCAACCGCAAATATTGCGAACATGAGCAGTATCAGCAACCACGGATTACGCAGATTTCTGTAATAGTTTTCCTTGTCCTCATAAGAAGTATGAAGTTCAAATGGCTTACCGTCATTATCTTTTTCTACAATCAACAATTCCCGATTAAAGGTGGCGGCATTTGTTGCTATGCGTCCGCCTTTTTCAGCCCATGGCCGTAGGCGTACTTTACCAACAGAGTAGTTCAGGTTGATGTTTTTATAAAATACTTTGTAACCCATCCCCTCTAAAAACTCATGATAATCTGACGCATCGACCTTCGATTTTTGCCCGATAAACTCCACACAGTATTTTACCTGATCCGGTTTACACGCCTCAAATTCATACAACATTTTTTCCGCCCGAATCAGACGATAGCCCTTTTCAGACATTTTATTCAGCCAATGTTCCTGGGCAGTCAACAAACCGCCAAAGAAACGATAATACTTTTTGCTCATACTGCACCTCCAATAATTTCATTAGCTACGCCTACAAGTTCATTGAGCCTTATCAGTTCCTTTTCTGCAATTTCTTTTCCTTGCGTTGTAATGAGATATTCTTTTTTCCGTCCCGCACTATCTCCAAAAGGTGCAATCCAGCCTTTTTCCTGCAACGAGTTCAACGCACCATATAAAGTACCTGCCCCCAGCGCAAGCCGCCCTTTTGTATTATCTTCAATAAATTGCATGACAGCATATCCATGTTTCGGGGTATAAAGGGAAAGCAAAATAAAGAATGTCACCTCTGTGAGCGCACCGCCTTTCGCATTGTCTCGCATAACACCTGCCTCCTTATTACGGTTACTGTAACAAATATATCACTAACCGTAATAGAAGTCAATCATAAACCAGACTATAACAGCAAGTTTAAAAAGCGGGGCAACACACGCCACCCCGCCGATCCTATATGGTTATTCCATCGCTCGCATTTCTTCCACCAGCGATTGATTTTTCTGTCTGCGCATTGTCCAGAAGGACAGAATAACCTCCAGGCCAAACAGCACCAGAACGAACAGCCCCATTTGCAGGAAGGGGAATGAATATGGCATGATTGCTCCATGGAAAGTCATTTCGCTGAATTTTCGGGCAGCTATCACTGCAATCGGGAGGCCGACTGCCAGAGTTGCCAGCGCAGCAGAAAACGCATAGCAAATTCCCTCATAGATGGTCATTTGACAGAGCTGCTTTCTGGTCAGACCGATGGCGCGAAAGACGCTGTTTTCCCTCTTTCTGGACATCTGATTGGAGAGTGTGGTATTGATGAGATTGACCACGCCAAAGAGGAATACCAACCACGACAGCGCCTGAAGCCCTCCGAAAACAACCCTGTTCTCCATTTCCTCATAATCCTTATGTATCCCAATGGTATCCAATTTAAGATCCGGATTGGAAGAAATGATTGCATTCAGGCTGTTTTCAATCTGCTCTGCCTTTTTAGGATCACCGACAATGCTCCAGGAATAATCAAAACAATCGATCATCGGCATTGCTTCCTGAAACAGCTCTTTGGTTGCAACCATGCAGGTGCTGTCCAATGCCAGAGGACCATGACCATTTTTAAGCCCATCGTTTATGAGCAGACCGGAAACAGTGACAGGAATCTCTTGATCCCCTATGGTAAGTTTGATAACTGACCCCACATCTACACCGATCATATCTTCTGCATAATCCATATCAAGTGCAATACTATGGGAATCTTGAGGCAAAGTCCCCGACACAAGCGCTGCTTCCATTTGATCTCTGTTTCGGTCACTCAACAGATCGCACATTCCACCGGAAGAACTTTCCTCATTCTCAAACCGCACATGAACCGCCTGACGATTTTCTATCACATCTGTTACGCCATCCACGGCCAGCACCTCCTGCCGAAGCGCTTCATTCAAAGGATTTCCTTTTGACATCACCTCATATTCTGTTTTTTCAGAATGGATATAGATTTTATAATCCCCATCCGGGAAAAACTGTCTTGCGATACGCTCCGGCGAGCGGACCAAAAGAATAGATGCTGTCACCAAAAGAATCACGCCGCCCAGGCTCAGGGAAGCCACGATGCTGATCGTCTTTTTGCGGTCACGCCTGAAATTTGCAATTCCCATGGAGAGGGGATTTAACCGCATATTCTTCTTATGTGTGTGGGCCTTTCCGCTCTGATTGCCGGTAAAGCGGACTGCTTCAATCGGGGAGATACTGGCGGCAATCTTTACCGGTCTGCGGATCGCAATGGATACCATAAACCAGCCAAGCAGTGCAGTCAAAACAATCGCGGCTGCATAAAATAGAAGATTAAACCCACGGGGAAACAGTGCAAACCCGGCTGCACATCCCAGCAAAATACCGATACCAATGCCAGCCCATCCTAAGAAACGGCCTTCCTTTTTGACAATACGGCGGATCTGCTTGGGCGTTGTGCCGATGGTCCGCAGTTGTCCATAGCTTTGGATTTTATCATTGATAGAAATTCGGAAGATACTTTGTATCACAACATACCCTCCGATGATGACCAGAACTGCGATGCCGGCAACCAGCGCCAGCATACTGACATTCACAGGCTGCTTATAGAATTTCATATAGCTGAGGTTCATGACCGGCATTTCCAGCTGATATTCCTTGGCAATCTCCCTGCTGCGGGCAGTCAGCTCTGTTTCATCCATTTGCTGCTCATTCTTAAAATGCACATAGGCTCGATAATCAGCGGGGTCATAGCCGCTCCATCCTTTCAAAGCTTCTTTGGAAAGAAGAATGGAACAGCCATTTACCTCTTTTTCCTTATAGCCTTCCAGAATGCCAGTCACCGTATATTCTCCGTGAAAGCTCTCGCTGCTTAGCATAACCTTTTCGCCAATCCCGGCGTCTGCACCATATTCGGAAAGGAAATAACGGCTGACCGCTACCTCATCCTCCTTTTGGGGCAGTCGGCCTTCCAGCAGCTTCATCTGGTCACGGGCAATATACATCGTTTCCTCATCACAATAAATATAGGAGGCGTTGTATCCCTGCTCCGCAGGTTCCACAGCCAGCATATAATACTCTCCTACCCTTGAGAAGTCATCCAGCCCCTTCAGGGTGGACACATCTTCCTCAGTAATCCTGGTATAGACCGCCTCATAAGTATCCTCCACATGATTTTTCTCTATCTGCCGGGTAGACAAAGCCATCACAATCGAAAAACAGATCAGACAGGATGCCAGCGCAACGGCGATCACCACCATCAAATTCCGGCGTTTTTCGCTTTTCAAACTTTTTCTTGCCAGTTTCCTGACAATATTTCCTGTATCATTTTCAAATGGTACTGTCATTTTGATCATCTCCTTTAAGTCTTATATTTCTGCTGTCAGCAAAGCGGCGGCTTCACATCGGAAGCCGCCGCTTCTGGTTAGTCCATGGTCTTGATCCGCTCTACAAGGGAAAGCCGTTTAGAGTAACGGACAGCAACCACAGAGAAAATTCCGGTCACGACCAAAAGTGCCAGAACAAAAACAACCGTTTCCATCAAAGGGAATTGATAGGACAGTTCCCCAAAAATATTAAAGCTGCTGATCACATAGTCAAAAATCCAGCCCAGGATTCCGCCAATGCCAACTGACAAAAATACCGTAACCCCTGCGTACCACAGGCATTCTGCGATCAGCATACGGGAAACCTGCTTTCCGGTCATTCCCACAGACTGCAAAATCCCAAGCTCCTGCTGCCTTGCCAGCAGATTGGTCATCAGGGTGTTGACCAGATTTACCATGGAGAACACAAACAGGAATGCCAGCAGCAGATAAACACCGCGGGTCATCATCTTTAGCTGCGATTCCAGGGATGCCGCATGGTCTGCTCTGGAAAAGACCGTCAGCACCGGATTTTCCAGCAGGCTGAAAATAGACGCCCTGAGCGCATCCGAGTCCTCCGATGTATGGACATTCCAAACAGCCTCTCTGTTCTCAATGTCCGGGTAGAGCTGATCGGCCAGTTCTTCTGTAAGGGTAAACAGGCCCCATGCGCCGGTGCCCGATGTCACTGACGGTTTCGCAATCCCCATGACCGTTACTTCTATGGCCTTACCGTCCATAGATTCAAAGGTCAGCACATCCCCAACAGCAGGCGTATAGCCATAAAACATACTTAAAAGATGATCTTCCGAATCTGTCACGACCACACCGTTGTTTGCGGCAAGTTCCTCATAATCTGCGCTGCCCTGTTCCAGATTTTCCTCCGGCAGCCATTGTCCCATCTGCTCTCTGTCAAATACAGGGAACTTTAATGCAACACTTTCCTGGGGGAATTTCACCGTTGCGGATGTTACTTCATGGCTGGTGATAGATTCCACACCATCTATGGCAAGAAGCTCCTGACGAAGTTCTTCTGTCAGTGGATTTTCCCGTGCGATGGCAGGCAATCCTTCCGCGCCTCCCGAATCCATCCAGCTGACCTCATAGTTGCAGTGATCTCCCATGGCTTCTATCGCCATCTTTTCGGGACTGATGGAGTTGAGTACCGTAGCGGCTGTTACCAGAAACACACCCGTCAATCCCAGAGATACCAGAGTGATGACCGTCTTTTTCCTGCTCCGCCTAAAGTTCATCTGTGCCATAGAGAACGGCGTAATGCGGTGGTTTTTCTGATCTTTCCGGTCTGTTGCCGTTTCATAACCACTGGAGCGGACCGCTTCGATTGGGGATACCCTCGCCGCCATGCGGACGGGCGCATGAATGGACAGAAATACCGTCAGGGCGCAGGCTGCTGCGGTCGCAGCCAGATAGGGCAGATTGCCCATCCAGCTCCAATGTGCCGGGAAAATGGCAAACCCGATGGCCCCTCCAACCAAAAGCCCCAGCGGGATACCGCAAAGAGATAACAGCAATCCCTCCCGCCGCACGATCCGCCGAATCTGTTTTGGCGTTGTGCCAATCACTTTCAGGCGTCCATATTCCCGCATTTTGCCCTTTACGGAAATGAAAAAGATACTGTAAATGACCACGGCACAGGCAACCAGCAAAAGGATTGCCACGGGAATGTAATATTTCATCACGCCGGACTTAAAGCCCTGCATATCGAAATAGTTGGAACTGTAAAAAATCTGATCCTCTGAGACATCGTTGGCAGAAAGGAATGCTGCAATATCCGCCTTGAGATGCTCCAGTTCCATACTATCAGCACCAGTATAACGAAGCCGAAATTCAAACAGCGGCTCTCCCTGCGCCATCTCCTCCACAAATGCTTCAGATACATAAAGCTGGAACATACGGGAGTCATTCTCCACATCCATGATACCGCTGACGGTATAGGTCTGCTTTCCGTTTCCAAGATTCACTTCTATGGTCTGCCCGACTTCTGCGGGGATTTCAAAATAATCAAGAAATGCCCGTTCTACCAGAATTTCATTGGCAGCCTGCGGAAGCGTCCCGGTAAAGGAAGGTTTCTTCCCCAATTCCATCCAGTTGGCATCCGCATACTCCACAGTCAGAACGCTGTCACCATAGCGGGCAGAACCGTAATTCTGGGAAAGGCCCCAGCGTTCCACTTCCGGGCAGTCTTTCAGTCTTTCAATCGTATCACGGTCACAATTCACCACAACCGCCTGATACTGTCCCCGAATGTCCGCCTCCAGTTTTCTGTCACTTCCCGCTCCTGCACAAAAAATCGCTGCCATCAAAGCGGCTGCCAGAGCGATCGTTACGATCACAAACAGGTTGCGCCGCTTATCTGTCTGAATGCTTCGTGACGCCAATTTTTTAATGACCGGCCCTGTATCATTTTCAAAAGGCAATGTCATGTCTGCCACCCCCTTTATCCAACGATTCTGCCATCCTCGATCCGCACGATGCGGTCTGCAAGCTGGGCAATGGCATCGTTATGCGTGATCATCACCAGCGTCTGGTTAAATTCACGGCTCGTTCTCTGCAAAAGCCCAAGCACATCGGCGCTGGTCTTGCTGTCCAGATTGCCTGTCGGCTCATCAGCCAAAATAATATCTGGATTAGAAATCAAACTACGGGCTGCGGCTACACGCTGCTTTTGACCGCCGGACATTTGCGCCGGAAACTTTGAAAGAACATCAGTAATTCCAAGAAATCCGGCTATATCATTTAGGTGCTTTTCGGCTATGGAACTATCTATATTGTGAATGGATAAGGGCAACAGAATATTTTCTCTGCCTGTCAAATTATCAAGCAAAGCAAAGTCTTGAAACAGATAACCAATTCTATTTCCACGGTATTCCGCTAACTTAGCACCGTCAAAGGCACTTATATTCGCCCCGGAGAGCAAAATTTGTCCAGAGGTAGGTTTAATGACCGTAGCAATACAATTTAATAATGTTGTTTTCCCGGAACCGCTGGCTCCCATAATTCCCAAATATTCGCCACTTAGAACATCAAAGGTAATTCCGTTTAGTGCTTTTGTGGGAACGCCCTCTTTGGAATATGCTTTGTGCAGGTCGCGTACTTCTAAAAGTTTTTTTGTATAATCCATTCTTAACACCTCTTTTTTGTTCATACTTTTTTACAATTAAAATTTTACTACACAAAGCATAAATACACCACTTACATTTGATGTAAGGTTCCTTTGTTTGAATTTCACCGCTATTCTTTATGCTGCTTTTCATCTGTCACCAGACATTCTATCTTCTACAAAATATTCACTATATATCATAGTCGGTTGACCGAGTAATAACAACACACTATTTACCATCTATCATATTTATCCGCATTAAAAAAGGACGCAGGATTTCTCCCACGTCCTCACATCTATCTGGCTTTATCTTCTCTTACTTTCGGTGCTTCCTTATGTGCCGCTTCCTGCTTCCACCGGATCATATGGTTGGTTATGATAAGTTTCAAATAATCTTCCCCACTCAATCCCACGCATTTCACTTTCCACATCACTAAATACACCAGAAATCCAGTCTATCACACTTGTAAAATATGTTTTCAATTCCTGTATGTCTGTATCATGACGGTGCTGGCTCATATATGCTTCAACATCTTCATCTACCCCTTCACTATTTTA
>OIAT01000340.1_pt1 | contig 11230 bp, 9 predicted proteins | sample 1580801 | NCBI WGS metagenome assembly OIAT01 (sample SAMEA3882536, study PRJEB24775) | human gut metagenome | biome: human-associated habitat; feature: intestine environment; material: feces | place: Netherlands | collected 2009/2010
CGCGCGCCGCCTGGTGGAGGCGCTCTCCGGCGGCGCGCAGGTGGACGTGCGCATCATTCCCGGCATAAGCTCAGCGTCGTATCTCGCCGCGCGCCTCGCGCGTCCATGGCAGGATTGGCGCTTCGCGAGCGCTCACGGCGTGGCGTGCGACATCGTGGCCGAGGCCGAGCGCGCAGGTGAGCTCTTTCTCGTCACGTCGGGCGGGGAAGACCCCTCGCGGCTTTCGGGCGAGCTTGTGCAGGCGGGCTTCGGGGACGCGCGCGTGACGGTGGCCGAGCGCCTGTCGTACCCCGACGAGCGCATCACCTGCGCGACCGCAAGTGAAATTGCAGGTCAGACGTTCGACGACTTGAACGTGATGCTTATCGAGTTCGCAGGCGGCGCCGCGAGCTCCCGCTGGCCGTACGCTTCCTCGGGCATTCCCGACGAGCTCTTCATCCGCGGCAACGTTCCCATGACCAAGCTGGAGGTGCGCGCCGTCGCGCTCGCAAAGCTGCGCCTTACCGCAACCGACACCGTGTGGGACGTCGGCGCCGGCACGGGGAGCGTGTCGATCGAGGCGGCGCTCGTCGCGCGAGCGGGGTCGGTATGGGCGGTCGAGCGCAACGCGGCCGGCGTGCGGCTCATCCGAGAGAACGCGGATGCATTCGGGTGCGGCAACGTGCATGCTGTCCCCGGTGTCGCCCCCGAAGCGCTCGCGAAACTGCCCGTCCCCGACGCCGTGTTCGTCGGCGGGAGCGCGGGCGAGCTTCCCTCCATCGTGGAGGCGGCGCTCGAGAAGAACTCGCAGGTTCGCCTGTGCGTGCCATGCGTCACCGTTGAGACGCTCACCGAGGCGTGCGCGCTCCTCTCGGGTTCGCGCTTTAAGGGGTTCGAGGCGTGCCAGGTGTCGGCCGCCCGTGCCGAGGCTGTAGGCTCGCACCATCTTATGAAGGCGCAAAACCCCGTGTTCCTCGTCAGTGCGCATGGTACAGGTGGGGAAGGCGGCGCCCGGTGAGCACGTCCATCCCGCGCTTCATGATCGCTGCGCCCTCGAGCGGGAGCGGCAAGACGGTCGTTACGTGCGCGCTCCTGCGCGCGCTCGCGCGCCGCGGCCTCGCATGCGCGGCCTTCAAATGCGGCCCCGACTACATCGACCCGCTCTTTCACCGCCGCGTCGTGGGTGCGCGCTCGGGCAACTTAGACGGCTTCTTCACCGACGCCCCGACGCTGCGCGCCCTGCTCGCACGCGGCGCCGCGGGCGCGGATGTCGCGGTACTCGAGGGGGTCATGGGCTTCTACGACGGCATGGCGCCCGGCGTGGCCGACGCGAGTAGCTACCAGGTTGCGCGCGACACGGAAACGCCGGTCGTTTTAGTGGTGAACGGGCGCGGGGCGTCTTTATCGCTCGCCGCCGTAATCCACGGCATCGCCGAGTTCCTGCCTTGTGCGAACGTGCGCGGCGTCGTGCTGAACAAGACGAGCGCCGCTGCCTGCGCCTACGCGGCGCCTGCGATCGAGAAGCACACGGGCGTCGCGGTTTTGGGGAATATCCCCGCCGACGAGGCGTTCTCGCTCGAAAGCCGGCATCTGGGGCTTGTGACCGCCGACGAGGTCGAGCAGCTCTCCGCGCGCATCGACAAGATGGCCGAGCTGGTGGAAAAGAGCGTCGACGTCGACCGCTTGCTCGAAATAGCTGCGACGGCCCCCGATATCCGCGAGGAACCTTACCGGTTGGAGCCGATCGCGGGAGCGCGGCCCATCGTCGGCGTCGCGCGTGACGAGGCGTTCTCGTTCTACTACGAGGAGAACCTGCGCGCGCTCGAGGACCTTGGTTGCGAGCTGGCCTTTTTCAGCCCCCTGTGTGATAGCGAGTTGCCCCGGGGGACAAGCGCCCTCTATCTGGGGGGCGGCTACCCGGAGCTCCATGCGCGGCAGCTCTCCGAGAACGCGCCGATGCGCGAGGCGGTGCGGCGCGCGGTGGAATCCGGCATGCCGACGGTCGCCGAATGCGGTGGGTTTCTGTACCTGCAGCGCGAAATCGCCGATAGCGAGGGGCGGCGCTGGCCTGTTGCGGGCGCCCTTGAGGGCGCAAGCGAGAACGGGGGAAGGCTGTCCCATTTCGGGTACGTGGAGCTCACTTCCCAACGCGACGGGCTCTACGGGCCGCGCGGCACACGCATCCGCGCGCACGAGTTCCACTACTGGCAGTCCACCTGCCCGGGCGGCGACTTCTGGGCGCAGAAGCCCCGGCGCGACAAGGGCTGGCCGTGCATGACGACCATCCCGTCCCTGGTGGCGGGCTTCCCGCATGTGTACTATCCCGCGAACCCCGACGTTGTGCGCGCGTTCGCATCTGCCGCGGCGTCGTTCGCAGAGAGGAGACGGCATGGCTGAAACAATCGAAACCGCGCTTGCCTGCATTCGCGAGGAAGTTGAGCGCGCGTTCTCGTCGGCGCCGGGCGCCGTGCTCGAAGCCGCGCTTTCCCGGATCGCGCCTGCAGACGAATGCGCCCGCGCCGCCGCGTACGCCGCGTGGGACTCCATCGCGCACCCCTTGGGGGGATTGGGCGACTTTGAAGACGCCGTCGCGCGTATCGCCGCAGCTCAGGGGAGCGCCGAGGTGGCCGAGTTCCCCCGCGCGCTCGCGGTATTCTTCTCCGACAACGGGGTCGTTGCCGAAGGCGTGTCGCAAAGCGGGCAAGACGTGACGCGAGCCGTCGCGCACAACATGTGCGAGGGGGCCACGAGCGCCTGCCGCATGGCGGCGTTCGCGGGTGCCGAGGTCGTGCCCGTCGACGTGGGTATGGCCCGGGGCATAGAAGACGCGCGCATGGTGCGCGCGAACGTGCGGCGGGGGAGCGGCAACATCGCGCACGGCACCGCTATGTCTCGCGATGGGGCCGTGCGCGCGATCGAGGTCGGAATCGCCGTCGCGTGCGGGCTCGCCCGCGCCGGCGTGCGCCTTCTCGCCGCGGGCGAGATGGGCATCGGCAACACGACCACCTCGGCGGCGGTGGCCGCAGTGCTCATCCGGGCGGACGCGCGGAGCCTCGTCGGGCGCGGCGCGGGGCTCTCGGACGCCTCGCTCGCGCGCAAGCGCGACGTGGTCGAGTGCGCTATCGACGCGAACTCGCCCGATCCCGCCGACCCAATCGACGTGCTCTCGAAGGTGGGCGGCTTCGACATCGCGGCGATGTGCGGCTTCTACCTGGGGGCCGCGGCCTCGAAGGCGCCGGCGCTCCTCGACGGGGTCATATCCTGCACGGCGGCCCTGTGCGCGGCGCGCCTGTGCCCCAACGCCTTGGGCTACCTTGTGGGCACCCACGCATCAAGCGAACCCGCTAGCCAGGAGCTCCTTCGCGAGCTCGGCATAAAGGCACCCCTCGTCGCAGGCATGCACTTGGGCGAGGGCGCGGGCGCCATGGCGTATCTGCCCCTTCTGGATTCGGCGCTGCGCGTGTACCGGGATGGGAAGACGTTCACGGCGACTGGCATGGCTGCTTACGAACATTTCGAGGCCGGGATATGACGGTGACGCTCGTTATCGGCGCCGCCGCGAGCGGCAAGAGCGCCTACGCTGAGTCCCTGTGCCTCGGGCACGACGGCCCTCGCGTGTACCTGGCAACGATGGAGTCCTTCGGGGAAGAGGGCGCCCGCCGCATCGCGCGCCATCGGGCGCTGCGCGAGGGCAAGGGGTTTTCCACCCTCGAGCGCACGCGTGACGTGGGCGCCGCAGCGCCCGGGCTTCCGCGCGGCTGCACGCTTCTTTTGGAGGACGTGGGCAACCTGGTTGCGAACGAGCTCTTCGCGGAAGGCGGCTTGTCCCCACGTGACCCCGACGCTGCGGCGCGCGAGGTGCTCGGAGGCATCGAACGGCTCGCTCAGGCCGCTGCGTATACGGTGGTGGTCACCGTCGACGTGTTCGCCGATGGGATGCGCTACGATGAAGGGACCGAGGCATGGAGGCGCGCGCTCGCGCGCGTGAACGCGGGCGTGGCGGCGCTGGCAGACCGCGCAGTCGAAGTGGTATGCGGGATTCCCGTGTGGATGAAAGGCGAAGGACCTACAAGGTGAAGATAGTAGAGGCAATCTGCGCGGCGTTCGGAACGTTCTCGCGCATCCCCGTCCCGAAATCGGCTTGGACCGATTTCGGGTCAACCCATGCTCTTGCCGCGTTTCCCCTGGTGGGCCTTGCGGAAGGCTTACTCATGACGGCGTGGGGGCACGTGGCGAACCTGCTCGGCGTGTCCGCGACCATCGTCGCGGCTGTGCTCGTGGCGCTGCCTGTGGCGGTGACGGGAGGCATCCACCTAGACGGGCTCTGCGACACCTCCGATGCGCTTGCAAGTTGGGCCCCGCGCGAACGAAAGCTCGAGATCATGCACGACCCGCGGGCGGGCGCCTTCGGGGTCATCGGTGTTGTCGTGTACCTTATTCTGCAGTTTTCCCTGTTCACCGCGCTGCCGCTTACGGCGGGGACGTTCCTCGCGCTTCTGTGCTCGCTCGTGTTCTCCCGCGCGCTTTCGGGGCTCGCCGTTGAATGCTGGCCTGCCGCGCGGGCGGACGGCATGGCCGCGGGGCTCTCGCCTTCGAAGAAGCGCGCGGCGATCGTTGTGCCGCTTTGCGCTTTCGCTGCGGCTTCGGCTGCAGGGATGGTCGCGTGCGCTCAGGCCGTCGGCGCCCTTATGGCGGTGGCGGGGCTTTTGGCGCTCGCGTGGTACCGCCATGTTGCCCTGTCCCGCTTCGGCGGGGTGACGGGTGATTTGGCCGGATGGTTTCTGCAATGGGCCGAGCTCGCGATGCTTGCCATGCTGGTGGCGGGGGGCATGCTCCTATGATTCTCGTGGTAGGTGGCGCGCATTCGGGGAAGAGGACCTTCGTGCGCGAAAAGCTCGGGTTCGCGGCGGACGATTTCGTCGACGCGGCGCAGCTTGCGGAGGGCGGCGTGCCCGCGGCTTTTGCCGGCCGCGTCGCGTACCGTGCTGAGGAACTCGTACGCGCGCTCGACGCTGACCGGGCGCTCGAGCGGCTGATCGGCTTCGACGCAGTAATTCTGCCCTTGGTCGGCTCGGGGGTCGTCCCCATGCGTGCGGAAGACGCCCAATGGCGCGAGCGCGCGGGGCGCCTGGGATGCGCGCTCGCTGCGCGCGCCGACGTCGTCGTGCGCATGACGTGCGGGATTCCCCAGGTGATCAAAGGAAACCTTGCCGATGCGCCTCGAGGGACGCAGGGCGCGGGCGCGCCTTTGGAAGTCGTCTTCGTGCGCCATGGTGCCACGGCGGGCACGGAAGACCATCGCTACAGCGGGGCGGGCACCGACGAGCCCCTGTCGAGCGCGGGCGAGCGCGCTTTGCGCGAGCTCGCGTGCGATCGTGACGTGTTCCGTGTTATCACGAGCGGCATGGCCCGCACCGACCAGACGGCACGCATCCTCTTCCCGAATGCGGAGCTTATGGCATGCCCCGGTCTGCGCGAGATGGATTTCGGCGACTTCGAGGGGCGAAGCGCTGCCGAGCTTAAAGAGGATGCGCGCTACCGCGCCTGGGTAGACTCCTGGTGCGAGACGCGCTGCCCGCATGGCGAGGGCAAGAGCGATTTCACCCGCCGCGTCGTCGCGGCGTTTCGGGAGGCGTGCGAATCGGAGCGCGCCCAGGGGAGTGGGCGCGCCGTCTTCGTCGTTCACGCGGGTACCGTGAAAGCGCTGCTCTCCGAGCTTGCTGTCCCGAAAATGGAATACTTCGACGTGCATACCGAGCCGGGCGGCGCATGGGCCGCCACCTGGGATGGGCGCTGCCTTCGCGACGTTCGCCCCGCTTCGGGGGGCGATGCCCGGTGATGACGATTCTTGCCGTCGCCGCCGGGTTCGCGGCCGACCTTGCCTTCGGCGACCCGCGCTGGCTTCCCCATCCCGTCGTCGCCATGGGGCGCGCGATCACGTGGGCCGAAGGCCGCCTGCGGCGCGCATTCCCGCAAACGTCCGCGGGCACGCGCGCCGCAGGGCTTGTGCTCGCCGTGGCGCTTCCGCTTGCGTGTGGGCTTTTGACCTGGGGAATCCTGTATCTTTGCGGCATGGTTCACCCCGGCTTGCGCTTCGTGGCCGAGGCATGGGCGAGCTATCAGATTCTTGCGGCATGCGAGCTGCGCCGCCAGAGCCTGGCCGTGGCCCGCGCGTTCTCGAAGGGCGACCTTGTCGCGGCGCGCGAAACCGTCGGGCTCATCGTGGGACGCGACACGTCTGTTCTCGACGAGCAGGGCGTCGTGCGCGCCGCTGTGGAAACGGTGGCGGAGAACGCGAGCGACGGCGTCATCGCGCCGCTGTTCTACCTTATGATCGGGGGTGCGCCCTTGGGCATGGCGTACAAGGCGGTGAACACGCTCGACAGCATGGTGGGCTACAAAAACGAGCGCTACATCGACTTCGGCTGTGCCTCGGCGCGCCTCGACGATGCGGTGAACTGGATTCCCTCGCGCTTATCGGCCCTGTTCATGATCGCCGTGTGCCCGATCGTCGGGCTCGACGCGTGCGGGGCGGCGCGCATCTGGCGCCGCGACAGGCGTCGCCATGCGAGCCCCAACTCGGCGCAGACCGAGTCAGCGTGCGCGGGCGCGCTCGGGCTGCGCCTGGCAGGACCCGCGGTGTATTTCGGCAAGCTCGTTGAGAAACCGACGATAGGCGACGCGTCCCGCGAAATCGAGTGGGGCGATATCGCCCGGGCGACAAGGCTCATGCTCGCCGCGTCCGTATGCGCGCTCGTCGTCTTCGGCGCCGCGCGCGCGGCGGTCGTGCTCGCCGTGGGGGCGATGGCATGAGGGAAGACCACGCCGCGCTCCGGGCTGCCGGGGGAATCCTGCGCGCCCGTACGCATGGGGGCAGCTCGCAATCGCTCGGCATCGCTTGCGAAGGAGGCGCCTCCGACCTCATCGACTTCTCGGTGAACGTGAATCCGGCAGGCCCCTCGCCGCGCGCCGTCGCCGCAGCTTGCAGGGCGCTTTCTCGAATCGACGCCTACCCCGATAGGGAAAGCCTCGCCCTCGTTCGCGCCCTATCGCGCGCCCAGGGCATTCCCGAAGATACTATCGTCTGCGGCGCGGGCGCGTCCGACATCATCTGGCGGCTCGCCGCGGCGGTGCGCCCGAAACGCATCGTCGTGTGCGCTCCGACGTTCTCTGAATATGCGGAGGCGGCATCGTACTACGGTGCATGCGTACAGGAGTTCCCGCTCTCCGAAGCGGACGATTTCGACGTGCCCGCCTCCTTCGCCCGCGCGATCGAGGGGCCGGGAGACGTGGCGTACCTCTGCAATCCGAACAACCCGACGGGGCGCCTCGTCGACCCCCGCGTGATCGATGCCGCGGCTTGCCGCTGCGAGCAGGTGGGTGCGCTGCTCGTCGTGGACGAGTGCTTCCTTGGATTTGCGCCCGACGCCCGCGAAAGGAGTGTGGCCGCACGCGCCGCGTGTTCGCGCCATGTGGCCGTGCTCTCCGCGTTCACCAAGCTCTACGGAATGGCGGGGTTGCGGTTGGGATATCTGATCAGCGGAAACGCCCAACTCATCGAGGGGATTCGCCGGGCGGGGCAGGCGTGGCCCGTCTCCTCGGTCGCCGAGGCCGCGGGCATCGCCGCCCTGGAAGACGTCGAATACGTCTCACGCACGCGCGATGTATTGGCGGGCGAGCGAGCGTGGCTTTCCCACGAGCTCTCCTCGCTCGGGCTTTCCGTCGTGCCGTCGGATGCGAACTTCCTTTTAGTCCGCACGCCGGCGAAAGACATCCCCGAGCGCCTGTATAAACAGGGGGTTTTGGTCCGCACGTGCGACTCGTTTTCGGTACTGTCCCGTTTCTGGTGCCGCGTCGCGGTGCGCACGCGCAAGGAGAACGCTCGGCTTGCGATGGCGTTCAGCCGCGCGCTTCGGGCGGAAGGCGCATCGGGCGAAGGCGAACCCGACGAACGGGGCGGCGCTTCTTGCAGCGGCGCTATGGCGGGCGCGGATGGCCGAGGCTCGGCGAAGGAGGTCGATACCCGTGGGTAGGGCGAAGCCCATCATGATCCAGGGCACCATGTCGAACGCGGGGAAGAGCCTGCTTGCGGCGGGGCTGTGCCGTGTGCTTTCGCAGGACGGCCTGCGCGTGGCTCCCTTCAAGAGCCAGAACATGGCGCTGAACAGTTTTGTCACCCGGGATGGGCTGGAAATGGGCCGGGCACAGGTGGTGCAGGCGCAGGCCGCAGGCATCGAGCCGGATGTGCGGATGAACCCCATCCTGCTCAAGCCCAGCAGTGACGTGGGCAGTCAGGTCATCGTGAATGGCGAGGTGCGGGGCCAGATGCCCGCCGCCGCCTACTTCAAAATGAAAAGAGCGCTCATCCCGGAGATCCTCTCAGCCTACAACAGTCTGGCCGAAGAGGTGGACATCATCGTCATTGAGGGAGCTGGCAGCCCGGCCGAGATCAACCTGAAAGCCGACGACATTGTGAACATGGGCCTTGCCAAGCTGGTGGACGCCCCTGTGCTGCTGGCCGGAGACATCGACCGGGGCGGCGTCTTTGCACAGCTGTACGGCACGGTGGCGCTGCTGGAGCCGGAGGACGGCGACTGGCGGCTGCGGATACGGTGCAGCAAGGGCACGTATGTGCGGGCGCTGTGCCACGACATCGGGCAGGCGCTGGGCTGCGGCGGATGCATGAGCGCTCTGCGGCGGACCATGGCCGCCGGGTTTACACTGGCGGAGAGCCGCAGTATTGAGGACGTACAGGCGCAGGGCGAGGCCCTGCTCTCCCCTACCGACTCGCTGTTCCGGCAGTACCCGGCCTATCACATCGCCGGTGAACGGGACCACAGACGGTGCCTGTGCGGCAATCCGCTGGCGGCGGAGGGCTTGCAGCCGGGGCTGTACCGGGTGTACAGCCCGGATGGGGCGTTTCTGTGCCTGAGCCGCTGGGAAGCGGGTGTTCTGACATCAGAGAAAAACTTTTTCGGAGCGTGAACAACTTGGAAAAGACAGTTATCGCCCTGGGCTTCTTCGACGGCGTGCACCGGGGCCACGGCGCACTGCTGCGGAAGACGGCGGAGCGCGCCCGGGAGCTGGGAGCCGTTCCCGCGGCATTCACCTTTGACCGGCCGCCGAAGGAGGTGGTCACGGGGCAGCCCGTGTACCTGATCAACTCCAACCGGGACCGGCAGGGGCTGATGGAGCGTCTGTACGGCATCGAGCGGGTCATTTTCGCGCCCTTTGACCGGGAGATGATGACCATGCCGTGGGAGGCCTATCTGGAAATGCTGATCGGGACATACGGCGCGGTGCACTTCGTGGCCGGGCACGACCACCGGTTCGGCCATAAAAACGCCGGGAACGTGCAGCTTCTGCGGCAGAAGTGCGCGGAGATGGGCATCGGGTGCGACATCATCCCGCCGGTACAGCGAGAGGGCATCACGGTCAGCTCCACGTACATCCGGACGCTGGTGGAGGCGGGCGACATGGAGCGCGCGGCGGACTTTCTGGGCCACCGGCACTGCCTGAGCCAGACGGTGCAGCACGGACAGCGGATCGGGCGGACCATCGGCATCCCCACGGTAAACCTGGCGGTGCCGGAGCACGTGCTGGCCCCGGCGCACGGGGTGTACGTGACGGAGGTATTTCTGCCGGACGGACGGCGGTGCGCCGGCGTGACCAACGTTGGCACGCGGCCCACGGTGTCCGACAGCGATCGGGTGTCCGTGGAGACGTACCTGCTGGGCTTCGAGGGCGACCTGTACGGGCAGGAGCTCCGGGTGGAGTTCTGCCGCCGGCTGCGGGGCGAGCAGAGGTTCGACACGCTGGAGGCGCTGCGGCAGGAGATACAGCGGAATATTCAGCAGGCAGAAGCCTATTTTGAGGCATGAGAAAAGGCACCCCTGACGGGGTGCCTTTTCTGTTATTTCACACGGCGCCGGGGTAAGACACCGCGGAAAACGGTGTCAGTCCTCGCGCTTTTTGCCCACAAACGCCACGCCAGCGGCGGAGGTCAGCGCCATGCCGACATACAGAGCAATGCCCGCATCGAAGGTCTTGGGGCTGCCCTTGGTGTCGGTGGTCTTGGTGTCGGTGGTGGGGTGGTAGTAGTAATAGCCGCCGGAGGAAGTGGATGTCCACTTGGCGGTGAGAGTAATGTTATTCTCAGCTTTGTATTCAGCATCCACCTTTGTGGTACCATCATACCAGCCTGCGAAGGTATACCCGCTGCGGGTGGGGGTAGGCAGGGTAATGGTGCTGTCTTTCGCCACCTTAAGTGCTTTTGCCGGGGTAGCCTGGTTATCGTTATAATTCAGAGTAACAGTAACCATCTGCTCCTCGCTGACACCTCCGCTATAGTCTGTACCCTTGACCGGTGTCACTTCGATGGACTGGCCGTTTCCGTTTTCTTTGGAGAGATACAGATGCTCAATGGTACCGTCGGTGTATTTAAACTTTGCGCCGTAATTCGCATCATGCTCCACATAGAGATTGGTAACCGTACCGCCATTCATCGTAAAGCTACCGGGGTTGCTGGCAGAATACGCATTGGAATTCACAAACACATTGCCGATGGTACCGCCGTTGATCGCAGTCAGTGCACCGGTGGCATTGGCACCGATCCACAGATCGGAACTGTACTGTAAATAATTGTCGTTCTGATAATTTTCAACGTTTTTGTTGCCGACGATACTGCCGGAGTTCATCTCAAACGACGCGCTGCTGGTCATATAAACACCGCCGATGAAATTGGGAGCCTTGCCGTTCGTGATGGTCGCACCATCAATGGTCAGCTTGCCCTTGTCGCAGAAAATCACACGGCACTTTTCGTTGCCGTTCACGGTAACATCTTTTAATGTGACCATGGCGGAAACATACAAAACACAGGCGGTCTTATTATCGCTGCCGGAAGTAAAGTTGTCAGCCGCCTTAATGGTATACATGCCCTGGCCGTCAATAGTAACGTCCTTTGCAAGATTGAGTGTAGAAGTCAGCGTAATATCTGCGGCCAGTTTGATCTCGCCGCCGGTTGCAATCGCTGTTTTCAATTCCTCCGCACTATTTACGCTTGTCGGCTCCGCCGCCCAGCTCACGCTGCACAGTGCCAGGGCCATGACCAGGGCCAGAATGGTTGCTAATACTTTTTTCATTGTTCATTCCCCTTATGGTAGTAGATTTCCGCAGGTGCGCTCGTTTTAATGGTTATTAAAACGCAAATGCAGAGGTACCTCTGCGGATAGTCAAATTATAGCACAGTTAC
>OIAT01000343.1_pt1 | contig 11195 bp, 10 predicted proteins | sample 1580801 | NCBI WGS metagenome assembly OIAT01 (sample SAMEA3882536, study PRJEB24775) | human gut metagenome | biome: human-associated habitat; feature: intestine environment; material: feces | place: Netherlands | collected 2009/2010
TTTCTATCATGAGGAAATCCGTGGGACAGAGAATACCGGAAAAAGAAATCGCTAACTTCCAGTTTGCCGAAATATATTTCTAACTTTCCCTATTTTACAGGCTTTCCAGCCTGTGCATTAGCGAAACGATATGTATTTTCCCTTATTTTTGCCCTTATGAGATAATCGTAAGGGAAATAAGGGAAAGTTTTATTTAGTCATTGCCTGCCACTTTATCAAGTAACCTTGCAGATTCCCGCTTGGCTTTTCTTGTAGAGTGTGCATAGACATTCATGGTGGTACTGACATCTGAGTGCCCTAACAGTTCCTGCACATCCTTTGGTGCTGCTCCATTTGCCAGAAGGTTGCTTGTGTAGGTGTGTCGCAACTGGTGAAAATGAAATCCTTCAAATCCATCCAGTTTCTGAGCAATCTTCCTGCAAACAATTCCTAACGTGCTTGGCAGTTCCAAACTTCCATCCGGTCTTAAGCAGACAAAGGATATTTCCTTATAATCTTCTGGAACATTCTCTGTTCCGTCCAGATGATAGAACTCATAGTAAACTCTGTTTTTGTCTTTTACTTCTCTGTAGTAGTTTTTGTGGTAAAGTTCTCCGTACTGCATTCGGTTTTTAAGTTGTTCCTTTCGGGCATTGCGAAGAATCTCTGCCAGTGTATCTCCAAAATCAACAATCCTTACCTTTTTTCGTTTGGTTGGTCCGATGATATTCTTGTGCCTTGAACCATCATATCGGATACTGCGTCTGATTGTAAGGCACTGTTCTTCAAGATTTACATCCTGCCATGCCAGACCACAGGCTTCACCGATACGAAGTCCTGCATAATAAGCTATCTGGATTGGAAGTATTGCCGGTGGATTGTAATTCTGTAGAAATTCAATCAGTCTTTCATAATCCTCTCGTGGAATTGGCTGTATATCGCCATCCATGTCATCATCAGAAAACAGGTCAACCTCATCCGTCTGGTATTTCAGCTTAATATACTGCATCGGATTGAAAGTGATATATTGCTTTGGTGATACTGCAAATCGGAATGACTGCTGTAATACTGCCGAGAAAGAACGAATGTAATCTTTGCTATAACCTTTTCTTTCTGAACCATCTGGATAAGTGCCACCAAAGGAAAGCAGATCGAAGAAGGCTTGTAAATGCTCAGATGTTACATTTTTCAACTTTCTCTCTGAAATTGGATGCTTCTTGATGTTGGTAATGGCACCGAGGTAATTCTGGACTGTCCCATTACTGAGCGTACCGGTCTTTAATTCTTCCTCTGCCCATATATCAAGTAATTCTCCAATTGTAATATTTTCCGACTTTGCAATGAATTTCTTGCTTTCGTAATCGTCCATTGCCTGACGGAGCAGTTTTTCCGTTTCACTTTTACTTTCTGTTCCAGCGTATTCTTTCTGAACCAGATTGCCGCTTGCATCTTCTACATAGAAGCGGTAGTACCATTTCTTTCCTTTTTTTCTTACAGATCCTTTTGCCATAATCGTGTGTCTCCTTTCGATATCAGACAATCGGAACTGATGAAATGCTTCTTGCGTGTAAGTATATCATAACTCCGGTTGTCGTTCTATACCGAATCGGAATCCTCATACAAAACTTCTGATAAAAGATTTTCAAGCCTTTGTTCTGCCATTTCCGGTTTCTTGGAATAAAGCCTTACGATATCTGCCATGTCGTTAAAGGCATTAACAGTGTGGGTGATCTCCCGGAGAAACATAATCTCGTTATATTCATCATTCGATTCAAACCCCATTACTTTTGCAATATCAGCTTCATTCGTGTTGCCCTTGTAATTCTTGCAGGCAAACTGGAATGATTCCAGAAACAGGTTATATTGCTTTAACATCAACAGCAGTAAATCTTTGGAAAAAGCATCTTCCTTTTTACTAAGGTCGAGAGGTAACTGTTTGAGAATATCGCCCATTGCATCACGAATCTGTAATTCTTTCTTATCCGTAATATCGGTTTCGTATTCATCGGTTTCCCCTCTGAGCCATTCAATAGATACATGAAGTGCTTCCGAAAGACCTTCCAGCACCATCTTTTTGGTATTGTCAATCGAACCATTCTCATAACGCAGGATTGTGGAAGCTGTAACTCCCATCTTCTCTGCAACATAAGGCTGTGTCAGATTTAATTCCAGACGACGCTGTTTTGCCCTGCTGCCTATCAGCTTGCGTAGTTCTTTATCTTTCATGCTGATTGCCTCCTTTTTCGGTATGTATGAATTATAGCATGTACCTCACATAATTGCAATATGCAATATAATGATTATTTTTAAAATTTCATAACGCTTGACAACACAATATAAAACCGCTATACTAACAGCACAACAAAAATTGCATAATGCAATTTATAAGGAGGTGACAAGATGACGGAAAGAAAGATTGCATTATCCATCGAGGAAGCAGCCGACTATACAGGAATTGGCAGAAACACTTTGAGAAAGCTGGTTGAATGGAAGAAGCTTCCGGTATTAAAGGTCGGAAGAAAAGTCCTTATTAAAACTGACATTCTGGAAAAGTTCATGGAAGCCAACGAGGGGCGTGATCTGAGGGATAAAGGAAATGTAAAAGCTGTCACAAGAAATGTGGCAACTTAAAAAGGCGGCTTCCTAAGAAACCGCCAAAGGTTCTATCAGACCGAAGCCATGATATACCTACACGCAAGAGGATTATACCATGTGCTTCTCCTGATATGCAACCGGGAACTGTTGTTTATCGGAAAAAGAAAGGATGAAGACGATATGGCGAAATCAACAAAGACTTATGAAGAAAGAATACGTGCATTAGAGAAAAAGGAACAGGAAAGCATTGAAGCTACAAAAAAGCTCATTGCACAGCGGAAGGAACTGGAAAAGCGAAAGAAAGCAGAGGAAAGTAAAAAACGAACCCACAGGCTCTGTCAGATTGGTGGCGCAGTGGAATCGGTTCTTGGCTGTCCGATTGAGGAGGAAGATTTACCAAAGTTGATAGGCTTCTTAAAAAGGCAGGAAACAAACGGAAAGTTTTTCTCAAAGGCGATGCAGAAAGAGCCACTTACAGATATGGAGGAAGTGTAATGGCGGAGGGAGTGGTTTTTCCATTCCCTTCATTGCCTTTGAATGAAGGGCGCACTTATGGACAACCAGAGGTCGTCCTTATAAGTTTGCCACAAGTGGCAACCGGTCTGCGCTTACGCTTGCCGGGCTCGTTCCGTCGGCGGGGCTTTCAGCCAGACCTGCTCATGCCGCAGGGGGCACTCTTGCGCAGAGGGCGTTCCGACAGCTTCACTTCTGCCAAACCAGAAGAAGATGCTGTCGGAAATCAATGCCGGATACGGCAGAAAGGGGGAATCGTATCATGGCGATATTTCACTTTACAGTAAAGATTGTCGGGCGCAGTAAAGGAAAATCTGTCATATCCGCATCGGCATATCTTAATGGAGATGTGATGAAGAATGAGGAAACAGGCAGAATCAGTTACTATACTTCCAAAAAGGAAGTCGTCTACACCAGTCTGATGATGTGCGAAAATGCACCTCCTGAATGGCTGCATGTACCGGAAGAAAATATAAAAAGGTTTCAACAGTCTATCCGTTATAAAAGAGCGGATGATAAAGATGCCGCACTGGAAAAGTTTAAAATCACATTTCAGAAACAGCGTCTATGGAATGAGGTATTGAAGATAGAAAAAAATGCAGATGCACAGCTTGGACGCTCATTTGAATTTTCCCTGCCGAAAGAATGGAGCAGACAGGAACAGATTGATTATACAACCGAATATATTCAAAAGACTTTCGTGGATAAGGGAATGTGTGTCGACTGGAGCATACACGATAAGGGCGATGGAAACCCACATGTGCATTTACTTGTAACCATGCGACCATTCAATCTGGATCATTCATGGGGCAGCAAAGAAGTCAAGGACTGGGATTTTGTCAGAGATACTGACGGAAATATCGTGGTTGATGAATCCCACCCGGACTGGTGGCAGGATAAGAAAAATCCTGACCGGCATGGAATCCGCATTCCGGTACTTGATGAAAACGGAGTACAGAAAGTCGGGGCAAGAAACCGAAAACAATGGAAACGGGTTCTGACCGATGCTACCGGCTGGAATAATCCAAAGAATTGTGAGTTATGGCGAAGCGAATGGGCTGGGATGTGTAACCGGCATTTATCCATAGACAATCAGATTGACCACCGCTCTTATGAAAGACAGGGCAAATTAAAAGTCCCTACGATTCATGAGGGTGCGGATGCAAGAAAGATTGAGGAAAAATATCTCACCGGACAGATAAGGAAAGGTTCATGGAAGGTAGAGGAAAACCAGATGATTAAAAAACAAAATGCACTGCTGCAAAAGGTAATTGCAACCTTTGGTAAGGTATCCGGTGCATTGTCAATATGGAAGGAGTGGTTGAATGACATTAGAAGAAAGCAAAGAAGTAATTCCCATGATGGAAGCAATGATTACACAGATAGAGGAACAGCAGAATATCATGGCAGAGATGCTTCAGGAGATACAGGAAAAGGACGAGAAGCTGATGTGCTTTCAGGAGCAGGAAGAACGATTGCAGCAATTAGAGAAAGAATTGTCAGAGCTGCTACAAATCTTACCGGATACAGAAGAACTGTTGATGCTTCTGGAAGAAAAGACAGACCAGATACAGAAACTCACAGACGAAAATCAGCAATGGCAGGAATTGGCACAGAAATTAAACAGCGAGAACCGGCTATTGCAGAAACAGAACAGCGAATTACTGAACTTGAACAGCAATTAGAGAAAGGAAGGTTGATTGATGAACGAATTAAGAAACTCAAAGAGCGACGATCAACTGGAAGAGTTGCTTCTGCTGACAGAGCAGATGCAGGAAGAACTCGACCAGAAAGACAGGACTATCCGGGAACTGAAAATGCAGCTCGACGAATCGCTGACCTTGAACGAGAGGTTAAACAGCGAGAACAGAGCAGGGAACATTCAAGCCTTAAAGAACGACTTGAGGAAAACAAAAGAATTATTGCAGAGCGAGAAAGAGAAAACGCACGCTGCCGAAATCATGACAGAGGAATGTCAAGATAAGCTAAGGCAGGCAGAACAGGAACGGGACTATGCACTCTCTCATCAGAAAAAAGTAGAGATACCGGTTGAAAAGCCGGTATTCTATCAAAAGTGCTGGAATTGTAACCAGACAGCTTATCTGAAAGCGAAGGAAAGGTATGATACGCAGAGAGAAAAACTGGCAGGCAGATATAAAACAAAAACAGCCATGTATGAAGCATTGATGTTTCTGCTGATATGGTATTCCGTATCAACTACTCTTTTTCAGATGATACGGTCAAAAATATTTATTTCTGATTGCGTGGTATTCTTTGATACAATCGCAACTTTCACACAGACCATTGCTGGCTGGGTTGTACTGGCAGGAAAGAACGTGGCACAGATTAGTAATGGAATATCCAATCCTGTCGTTGCTGGAATTATAAACTGGCTGATAAGAATATTGATTTGCGGTGGATGTCTGGTGGGTGTGGGAATACTTTTGGCATTTATCGAAATAAAGATTGCAGGGCTATATAAGAAATACTGTTGGGATATGATTACCATAATGGTAATACTTATAAGCATGGCAACAGCTATCTACTTTGGGAAGTGGATAAAGACAACATTGCCAATCAATCTGCTATTTCTCTTATTATTCGTGCAACTGGTATATGTTGGAATCAGGTGGTATGTAAAGGGATGGCGAGAAACAAGGGGATATCATTAAAACAAAAATACCGATATTTTATTGGTACTATATGTCTTTACTTTCGTGCTAATATATATTATCATATTAGCATGAAAAAATATATGATTCAGTCTGAAAGATTAGATTTGTTGTTGCATGAATGTGAGGGAATAATCCAGACATTTCAAGTTCTAAATAATGGAATTAGTAAGTCTGTGTTTTATGCATATTATAATGTACCCATAACCGTGGACACGATATATTTTGAGTTCTCTCATTTATGAACACATCTAAAATGCTGTTCCCTTATTATTGGACATTTTCTCAAATCATGGTAGCATCATGGTTTATCGGATTGTTTATAGATGTAAATATTGATTTTGGTGATCCTCAAGGATTTTGGACTCTTAGGGAGCTGCTTCCTGTTTTGGCAATGGGGATTTGTATTCTAAAAGCTATCAAAAACAATGAGAAGAAATAAATTGGAATTTAGAAAGGGGTGCACTGCCATGCTGAGAAAGTTGAATTGTTTTTTAAACATCGTTATCGGTTCATTCATAGGAGTTTTCATTGGGTTCGGAATTTATAATTTAAGACACACTGTGTCCTGAATTGAGCTGGTCACGTTATCGTGTCTTGATGCGTATAAATGATGAGAAGGCAAGAACAAATGCAATGTAGACTTGGGATATAAAAAAAGCTATACTATAGAAAAAGCGTTAGAGGTGGCATCAGGAATGAAAAATAAAATTTTGGTGATAGAAGATGACCGCGCAATTTCAGAATTGCTGTGCATGAACCTGGAGGCAGCAGGGTATGAGACTGTGGCAGCGTATGATGGGGAAGAAGCCCAGAGGCTGCTCTTATGGCAGGAGGACGCGGACCTGGCAGTGGTGGATATCATGCTGCCGGGAAAAGACGGGTTTGCATTGATGGAGGATTTTAAAAAGAAGGAGCTTCCGGTGCTCTACCTGACTGCAAAGGATGATGTGGCTTCCAAGGTGAAGGGATTAAAGCTGGGTGCGGAAGATTATATGGTAAAACCTTTTGAGATGCTGGAACTTTTGGTACGCATTGAGAAGGTGCTGGAGAGGACGGGACGGGCCAAGAAAGTCTTAACGGTCCGGAACATCCTGGTGGACATGCAAAGCCATCAGGTCTACAAAGACGGGCTTCCGGTAAGCCTAAAGCCAATGGAATATGACCTCTTTGTGTTGCTCCTGCAAAATAAGAACATTGCGCTTGGAAGGGAAGAACTGTTAAAACGGGTCTGGGGAGAAAACTACTTGGGGGAAAGCAGGACGGTGGATGTCCATATCGGACAGCTCAGAAAAAAGCTGGAACTTTATGATGAGATCAGGACAATCCCGAAACTTGGATACCGTCTGGAGGAATAGGGATGAAGCTGTGGAAACGAACGGTACTTCTTATGCTGGTAACGCTATTGTGTGCCCTGATCCCAGTGGTAACGCTAAGTCTTTATATCACAGGAAAACGAAGCCTCAATAATGCTGCAGAGACCTACGGAAGACAGCTGGAAAATGGCAAGGTACTCTTGGAACAATTTTGGGATAACAGCAAATATGAGCAGATGTCCGAGACTGGAAAGCGGGCTTATATGGGCTTTCAGTTCCGGCGATGCTGTGGGGAAGGCATGGCCCTGATCGACCGAAAAAGCAATGCCGTCATTGAAAACCTGACAGATTATAAAGTGGTGGGGCTCGAAAACTTAGGCTTAAAGGATGAAGGAAATCCGTATGCCTACAAGATACAGAAACTGGGACAGAAATACCTCCTTCTCCAAATGGAATCATTATCCAGACCGGAAGGATACGAAGTCCTCTCTGTCCGGGAAGTTACAGGGCTTTTTGCAGAGCTTAGACAGACCGCTGTCTGTTTTTTGGGAATTTATCTGGCTGTGTTCTTGATCGCCGGCCTTTTTATTTATATGATGATGCGAAGAACTGTGGAACAGATGGAGAAACTACAGGAAGTGGCAGAGAAACAGGAGCTGCTCATGGGGGCACTTTCCCATGAAATGCGTACCCCGTTAACGTCCATTATCGGGTATTCGGATACCCTGCGCCATGTAAAGCTGAAAGATGAACAGAAGGACCGGGCACTGGAACATATCAACCGGGAGGGAAAACGCCTGGAGGCTCTTTCTGGGAAGATGTTGCAGATGCTGGGGCTTTATCAGAACCATGCCATACAGATGGAAATGACCACGGCAGGTGACCTTTTAAACCATGTCATAGACATGGAAAAAGAACAGGCAGAAAAGAAAGCGGTGCACCTCAAGATGGAATGTGAAGCCTTTTCCATGAAAATGGATCCGGCCTTGATGGAAAGCCTTCTGATAAACCTGATCGACAATGCCCTAAAGGCTACGGATGCCGGTGGAAGCATTTGGGTAAAGGCTTATGAGAAAGCTGGAAAAAAGATCTTTGAGGTGTCGGATACCGGAATGGGGATCCCGGAGGAAGAACTGGGAAAGATCACAGATGCATTCTATATGGTGGACAAATCACGAAGCCGAAAAGAAGGCGGATCCGGACTTGGGCTGGCACTCTGTGTGAAGGTGGCCGAAATCCATGGCGGATGCCTGAAAATCGAAAGCAGACAGAGAGAGGGAACCACGGTAAGAGCCATCTTCTGATTTACAATTTGTTTACATCTTGATGAATACATCGGCGAAGCAATATGGTACTCTTTTCTCATAAGAAGAGGGTACCTTTTTTAATACCGAAAGGAAAGGATGGAAAAAGGATGAAGAAAATAAAAATGTTTATGGGAGCCGTTCTGTGTATAAATCTTTTGACATTATCTGGATGTGACCATGTTGTTCAGTCTGCTGTTGTGGAAGAAAAGGATCAGACAGAACAGAAAAAAGAAGAGAAAAAGGAAACAGTTCAGGAAACAGTTGCAGAACAGGTAGAGGCACCGGAAACTTATCGGGCAATAATCCAGGCGGATTTAAGATCGGCGGATCGGGAGGATAAAGAAAATCCGATGAAGTTCACCCTGACAGCGGATGCACCGGTAAAAGTGCCGGATGTAGATGCAATCTGTTTAAAAAAAGTAAAAAGAGTGGCGATTTCTGAAGAAGAACAGAACAAGATAAAAGATACATTTGGCAAAGGACAGCCCATGCAGGAAGAGAAGAATGAGAACGAACAGGCGGGGACATATACAGTAGATGGACTGACCTATCGGTATTCTTATACACAGAGTGAGCAGGTATCGGATGTGGAGGAACTTGGATTTCAGATAGCGAAGTTTAGCTTTGACGATTGTGGGGACATGACCCTGGCATCAAGTGAGAAAAAAGAAAGGGAAGAACGCTTTCAAAATTATATAAAGGCAGGAAGCGGAAAAGTGTCTAAAAAGGAAGCAAAAGACAAGGTAACAAGTCTTATTTCCGGAGACTGGGAGATATTTGAAAGTTCTTCAAAAGAACTTACAGAAGGAAGTACTACCCTGGAAAAAGATGACTTCATTTTTGAACGGATGATAGACGGGGTTCCGGTTAATTATGTGAGGGAAACCTCTCTGCCTGTTAATGAGCAGGCTCTTGAATGGGAAAATGAGGACGGAACACTTCATGAAGGACAGTCTGAAGGATGGGAAAATGAAGTACTGACGATGGACTTTTGCAGTGGGACACTTCAAAGTTTTCTGCACAGAAATCCCATAGAAGCTTCGGATGCTTCCGATGAGAGGCTGTTCTTACTTCCTTTTGATGAGGTCAAGGATATCTTTGAAAAAACGATCACTTTGCAGGTCATGACAGAAGACAAGAATCGGCTGATCTCTGTCGATGGAGGAAGCCACTACCGTTATCCGTCCATTGATGCACAGAGTGCGGAGATAACCATAACAAAGGTACAACTGGGTTATATGTGCATGCCAGATAGTGAAGGCAGCGATACCGAAGCAGTCCTGATCCCGGTGTGGGATTTTTATGGAACCTGGACATCCAAAGAGCCAGAGTATGAGTACGGAAATGGAGAGGATGGACCGGTCATGGGAGACGTGACGATGGATGATGCAGGTGTTCCACTCTTTACGATCGATGCACGGGATGGAAGCGTAATACAAAGGATTCAGGCTGGATGGGCGGCTTCTATGGGCTCCAAGGATATAAAATAGAGTGCGAATTTCAATTTCTGATCAATGATGACAGAAAGACCTGGATTTTCAGGTCTTTCTGCTTTACAGGAAAAAGAAAAATACGTTATACTTTTCCTATAGAAAAAGGTTGGAGGAATATGTATGGCAGAAAAAATGGCAGAGCGGATCGCAGAGATTTTAAAAGAACCTAATTTTCAAACGGCAGAGAAAGCACTGACAGATTTCTGCGGACCGATGGATGGGGAATTCAGGAATCTTCTGGTGGATATTATTGTGGAACGATGGATCGATACGCCTAAAGACGTACCGTTTTCCTATGCCCGCAGCATTTGGAATCGGAAAGATATAAATAGAGAAGAGTATCAGGCATTGCTGGAGGAAATCCGAAGCTATCCCATCGCACCGATCAACAAGGCAAAGATATCGGATTTTTTATGGGTTGTGGAAAATGATTTTTCAAATGCTAAAATAGCAGAAACGGCTTATTGCGAACACTTGAAGAACACCGGTGCATTTGCAGATCATATCATGGCTATAAACCGGATCTTGTTTATCTCTAAAAAAATCCGAAGCAAGGAAATCAATGAAGAGGTGCGAAAGAATCTGCTGATAAAAGTATTAGAAGAGTATGATAACAGCAGCCACGCAAAAATTGGATATTTGATAAAAACTGCCATGGAGGAAAAAGTGGATACAGGATATCTGATCCCTTATGTGGAAAATATCTTGAAAACTTACGATGATAATAGCTGTGATGCACCGCTCATTGGTAAGTTTTGTGATCTGTTGGAAGAACTCTATTGCAGAAAAAATAACTGGCAGAAGAAAAAGTGTATTACTGAACCTAAACTGATTGCGATACGAAGACGTAAGATTCAAGCTATCCGGATGGAGGCTGAATATGCCGGGGCCTCTTCTAAAGGAAATTTAATGAGAAAGATTCACTATTTGAAAGAGGTTATTCAGTTGTTAAAGACCATACAGGGTACGGAAGAAGAAAGAAAGGCACTGTTGCAGGAAATAGCACAGATAGAAGAAGCTTCCCTTTCGGAGATGATGGTATGGAGTGATAAACAGGATGCCAGCGGCATTGTAAAAGAACTGTTCCGCCAACTGGAAGATCTTGATAAAGAAGAGGCATTATGTTATTTTGCTTCATTTCTTCCGATTCCGGTAAGAGAAAAGGTAAAGAATCAAGTATTAAATAGGACTGGGATCCTGAACACGATATTTCCAGCGGCAATCCTTGGAAAAGGAGGAAAATTAATTGCTAAAAGCAGGCCTGTGAAAAAGCCTGATGGAACAATCGATGAAGGTGCGCTTAAGGATAATATGGAGCGG
>OIAT01000344.1_pt1 | contig 11166 bp, 7 predicted proteins | sample 1580801 | NCBI WGS metagenome assembly OIAT01 (sample SAMEA3882536, study PRJEB24775) | human gut metagenome | biome: human-associated habitat; feature: intestine environment; material: feces | place: Netherlands | collected 2009/2010
CACGGTGTCTTTCATCATGTGATTATCGGTCCATATTTTTCCCCATAAACGAAACATTGTCGGAGTCTCCTTTCCAAAAACAAAAACGGTGAACTAAGTATATCGGAAAATTCTCTTTCTGTAAAGAAAAGAAAACTATTGCGTTTGCTGAACACGGAGTGAGCAGTAACACGACTTCAGCTGTAAGATGTTTGTAAGTTTCGTTTGATGCAAAGATGTGATATGATAAAATCGTATATAAAACAGAAATTTAAAATATCTTAAGATTTTCCCTATCCTGAAAACAAGATTTCCCTGATAAACTGACAGCGTAAAAGGAAAGAGGAAGAAGAAATGAGGTGAAGAAATGTTCAATATTCTTGTGTGCGATGATGATAAAGAGATTGTGGATGCCATTGATATTTATCTGTCACAGGAAGGATATCACATTTTAAAGGCGTACGATGGACTGCAGGCCATCGAAATCATGAAAAAAGAAGAAGTGCATCTGATCCTTCTGGATATTATGATGCCGAATCTGGATGGGATCCGGGCTACGCGTAAGATCCGGGAGACCAGCAGTGTGCCGATTATCATGTTATCTGCCAAATCAGAGGATGTGGATAAGATCCTTGGGCTGAACATCGGTGCAGATGACTATATTACAAAACCATTTAACCCTCTGGAACTGATCGCCAGAGTCAAATCTCAGCTGAGAAGATATACTCAGCTTGGAAATCTGGCGACAGAAGAAAAAGAGGCGGTATACGTATGTGGCGGTCTGGTGGTCAATGATGATCTGAAAACTGTTACGGTGGACGGGGAGCCGGTAAAATTAACCCCGATCGAGTATAATATTTTAGTGCTGTTAATTAAAAATCAGGGAAAAGTTTTTTCTATTGAACAGATTTATGAAAATATCTGGAATGAAGATGCTATCGGAGTAGATAATACGGTAGCTGTACATATTCGTCATATCAGAGAGAAGATCGAGATTAATCCAAAGGAACCAAGGTATCTGAAGGTGGTCTGGGGTGTCGGATATAAGATAGAAAAGCTTTAGGAAGGGGTATATATGAAGAAATGGTACCGAATGCCCAAAGCAAAATTGTTTTTGATAGTGGGGGCACACGTACTGGCCGTTATCGGAGTATTATGTTTACTGTGGGTAACACGTTATCCGATACTGACACAGGAACTGTTCACTGCGGATGCGGCGAAGAGTTATGAAGAAAGCAATGCATTTGCCGATTCCGTGACGAATGCAAATTATAATATACTGGATGAGATCCGGTATCAGACCTTATATGATACAGATGGTAAATATGATCCGGATAAGATCGTAGATGTGGCAAAATACGAAGATACCGGTGAGATAACAGGAAAAGATGAAACAGGCCTGTCGTTCCGTCTGGGAGATCTGTATTCCTGGGGAAAATTAATCTCGGAATCGATGACGGATTATGATGCGGCCAGGAGCAAATTAGATAAACAGGACTGTATTATCGTATGTAAACGTTCAGACGGAACTTATCATTATTTCCATTACAAAGATTTTAAACAGATGATCGATTACGGAGAGCTGTCATTTGTAATTACCGGAGACAGTTCTGCGGATGATATTCTGACAGAACTAAAGCAGGGAGAGTATCAGGAGAGCAACAGTGGGGAATCCAGATTCCGGGGACTTCAGGATATCGATGGAAAGATTGCCTATATCAATTGCTGGAATTATGATGGTGAAAGAGTTGTCGGGGATTATAAGACGGTAAATGGAGAGACGGTACTTCAGCTTGTGAACAATTCAAAAGAATGGAATGGCAAGCTGAATGAAGCGTACAGAATGATAAATAATTCAGCCGAAACGATCTATTCTGACGTTGATAATTATGCGGTAGCTCAGAATCAGTATCAGGAAGGCAATACGAACATAACGTATCTGTATGTTAATCTGGACAACAAGACGGTCATTACGAATAAGAAAAAATATCAGAACTTTGACAATTACAAAGAGAACCTGAAAAAAATGAAAAAATCAGGAAAATATGTAATCGTAAGACCAAAGCTTGCAGATTATGAAAGCAATATTGAAAAAGCCGGTAAAGGGGATTCGATGGCACAGAAGTGGCAGGAGACAGTGGCCGGTTATGTCGATGCGTCAGATTATATATATGTCTCTGTTGTAGATACGGATTATCCTGTAAAAGATAATTTTTATGAACAGAATGAGATCTTTACAAGGTACGGGGCCGGAGCCAAAGTGGCCGGAATACTGGGAATGGCGGCTGTAGCGGCATATCTTGTCATTCTTGTATTTCTTACGATCGGAGCCGGAAAAGTTAAAGAAGACGAAGAAGTGTATCTTATGAAATTTGATCACATTAAGACAGAACTGGCAGCTGCAAGTGTGCTGTTACTCTGGGCGGTGGTTGCGCTGGTAGGAGTAAAGGCCGGGGCATTTACATGGCAGAATGCAAGTGGAGAGACGATCTATATGGAGAATGTGGAGTCGTATCTGCCGGGAATAGTGGTTGGAAGTGTGGAGGCATTGTATACCTGCGCAATGTTTCTTTTCGGATATTTGAGTCTGGTGAGAAGAATCAAGGCGGGAACGGTATGGAAGAACAGTGTGCTCAGATGGCTTTTGATCTTCGTAAAAGAAATGTTCCAGAATATCCGTCATCTGTGGAAATCTATTATGGGATTTGCAATCTTCTTCATGATCCACTGGCTTACGTACGTATTTGGATCAGCGGGAAGTAGTATCTGGATCAGCAACCGGTTATGGGCGGTCATTCTGTTGATCATAGATGTTGCAGCATTTATCTGGATGGTACAGAAAGCGAAAGGAACCGGAAAGATCAAGACCGGGATCGAGAAGATCGCCGGCGGGGAAGTGGATTATCAGATCCCGGTAAATGGATTGCTGGCAGAGCATAAAGAAATTGCAGAAAAGGTGAATTCCATCGGCGAAGGTCTGGAAGCGGCGCTCGCAAAGAGCATGAAAAGTGAACGCCTGAAGACAGATCTTATCACGAATGTATCGCATGATATTAAGACGCCGCTTACATCTATCATTAATTATGTGGAATTGTTAAAGCAGGAGGACCTTAAGGATCCGAAGATCCAACGCTACATTGAAGTGCTGGAACAGAAATCACAGCGGCTTAAGACACTGACGGAAGATGTGGTGGAAGCTTCAAAAGTAAGCTCCGGCAATATCACACTGGAGTTCATGAATCTGAATCTGGTAGAAATGATCCAGCAGACGAGCGGAGAGTTTGAAGAAAAATTCAAGGCGCGTGATCTGGAGGAAGTGATGAACCTTCCGAATGAGGAGGTTGTAATCCGCGCAGACGGAAGACGGTTGTGGAGAGTGCTGTCTAATATATACAACAATGCGGCAAAATACGCAATGCAAGGAACAAGAGTCTATGCTGATCTTGAAAAGAAAGATGGTATGGCATATTTCAGCCTTAAGAATGTATCCGAGCAGCCGCTAAATATCTCAGCTGACGAACTGACGGAACGTTTCATACGCGGAGATGTATCAAGAAGTACGGAAGGCAGCGGACTTGGACTGTCTATCGCACAGTCGCTGACAGAAATGCAGGGCGGGACATTTGAATTGTATCTGGATGGAGATTTGTTTAAAGTAACGATAAAATTCCCGATTTCATAGTCTGGGCCGGAGGATTTTTTAAAATCCTCCGGCTCAAACTGTATTTACCGTTGTCCCTTTTTCGCAAATCCTCCGGAACCATTAATAAAATTGCCATTTACGCTACTTGCGCTCCTGTCTAAAAAACAGTAGAATATAATATTATGAATGAATTAAGCAAATTATTACAGGAAAATTTAAATATAGAATTTATATCAGCAACGCTGAGTAACCCGAAGAATAAAGACGGTGTACAAAAAGTGAAAGTAAGACCGATCCTGAAAAAAGATGTCCTTTATTTTCAGCTCGAGTCATTCCGGAATAATCAGGCGTTTCACGAGAATGTGGAGGAGAAAAAAGCTTGTGAAATACTTCTTAAGTATATGGAAAATATGCGCCAGATGCAGATGGAGACACAAAGAGCAGCTTATACAATTCTTGTAAGCAAAAAGGGAAAAGTAACAATAAAAAGCAAGATGAAAAAAGGCGAAAAGAAGCAGATCAATATGAGCCACGACCGCAAGAAGAAGTATGTACTGGAAGAGGGAGTCCCGGTACCATTTCTTCAGGATCTTGGTGTTATGACACAGGATGGAAAGATCGTGCATGCGAAATTCGACAAATTCCGGCAGATCAACCGGTTCCTGGAATTTATCGAGGATATATTGCCGGAGCTTGATAGGGGAAGAGAACTTACAATCCTGGATTTTGGCTGTGGTAAATCTTATCTCACATTTGCCATGTATTATTATCTGCATGAATTGAAAGAATATGACATAAGAATCATAGGACTGGATCTGAAGAAAGATGTGATTCGTCATTGTAATGAATTAAGTGAAAAATATGGCTATGAAAAGCTGAGATTTCTGGAGGGTGACGTTGCGGATTATACCGGTGTCAATAAGGTAGATATGGTGGTAACCCTGCATGCCTGCGATACCGCAACCGATTATGCGTTGGCAAAAGCCGTGGGATGGGATGCGAAAGTGATCTTATCGGTACCATGCTGCCAGCATGAACTGAACCGTCAGATAAAAAATGAGATATTAGAACCAATATTAAAATACGGGCTTCTGAAAGAACGTATGGCAGCACTTATCACAGATGGCTTAAGAGCACAGTATCTGGAGCGTGAGGGGTATGAAACGCAGATACTGGAATTTATAGATATGGAGCATACACCAAAGAATATCCTGATACGTGCAGTAAAGAAGCGGCATGCCAAAGAAGACAATAATATAGAGGCTTCCATCAAGAGATGTGAAGCAGCACTCCGGGTATCACCGACACTGGGACGTCTGTTGGACGGGTTCGCCACGGAGTCCGCAAATTCAGAGAAAGATCATCCGGAGAAAGAGGATAAAGAGGGAGTATAAATGACATTGACTTTAAAAAAAAGGTTAAAGAATGCAGGAATCCTGACTGCAGTATTTATCGTGGCTGTCATTATATTCAGCTACGTGACAAATAAGGGGAATGACAATATGACGGCCGATATGGGAGCCGCAACATTTCCACAGATATCATTTTCTTATGGAGAATATAAGATCAATACACTGACAGGTTATGCAAAACGCATGGATATATCCTCTATGCACAACACGATCACACCGGTAGCGAACCAGAGCCTGGATGTAAACGTAGAAGCATATGGGAATAAATTCACGGGAGCCAGCTACAAAGTCTATACGATGGACGGTACAAGCCAGCTGGAACATAAGAAGATTAAAAAGGTGGGAAAAGGATTTACCCTGGATCTGAGCGGGAAAAAAGTACTGGATGAAGAGCGGATCCTGGAAGTCCGCCTGAACAGAAATGGTGCGGATCCGGTATATTTCTATACTCGTATCGTCAGTGATGAAGATGCACATGTTACAGAATGCCTGAATTACATCAGCGATTATCATGAAAATGCACTTGGCAAGGTGGAAAATGCAGGCGTCGGAGCAGCGCTTGAACCGACTGATGATGCGGACAACACCACACTTCAGCACGTGACGATTAATTCGAATTATGAACAGGTCACATGGGGCAGTCTGAAACCACAGGTAGAACAGGGAGAACGCTGGAGCATCAAGGAACTGAACAGTACCTGTATGTCGGTACAGCTGCAATACCGGGTAAGCTGCAAAGGAGAAGAGAATGAGGCAGACCGCTACGCGGTCAAAGAGTTTTTCCGCGTAAGATATATTGCAGATGCCAAGAAAACCTATCTTCTGGATTACGATCGGACAATGGAACAGATCTTCGATGCGACACAGAAGGTTCTGAATGAGAAAGGAATCATCCTCGGCATCGCGCCTGCAAATCTGTCTTATAAGGTGAATAAAGATGGCACGATCGTATCATTTGTAGAGGCAAATGAACTCTGGAATTATAACAAAGATTCAGACGAGATTTCACTGGTATTTGGTTTCGCAGATGCGGAGAATACAGATGTGAGAAATATGGTGTCAGATCATAAGATTAAGCTTCTTAAGGTAGATGCCAAAGGCAATACAACCTTCCTGGTGTCCGGTTATATGGATCGCGGCGAGCACGAAGGAGAAGTGGGAGTAGCTGTCTATTATTATGATATAGAGAAGAATTCAGTGGAAGAGAAAGTATTTATTTCCACAAATAAATCATATGCACAGGCAGAAAGTGAACTCGGAGAGATGTCATATTACGATGCGAAAACGGATATGCTGTACACAATGGTAGACGGCACCCTTTATCAGTATAGCGTCGAAGATGCCGAGAAGAAAGCACTGGTCAAAGGACTGGATGCACAGCAGTATGTTGTGTCGGAAGACGGAAGTCTGATCGCATATCAGGCAAACGGAGATCTTGAGACCGCAACAAAAGTGACAATCCTGAATGTAGAGACAGGAAAGAAGCAGAAAGTAACCTGCGGAAAAGGAGAATGCATCCGCCCACTTGGATTTGTCAGAAGTGATTTTGTATATGGAGTTGCCAAGACAGAGGATATAGGAAATACCGTATCCGGAGAGGCAACCGTTCCAATGTACAAACTGGAGATCCGGAATCAAAAAGGAAAAGTGATCAAAAAATATCAGACAGACGGCATTTATATTCTGAGTGCATCATTCGATGAAGATATGATCACGCTGGAACGTGCATCGAAAGACGGAGATACTTATACAGCAACAGCACCGGATTATATTACGAATAATGAACAGAAGACCAAGAGCAATATCGCACTGGAAACTTATGCAACAGACCTGAAACAGACACAGGTAAGACTGACGTATAACGACGGAATCGCAGACAAAGAACCAAAAGTGCTCAAGCCAAAACAGATTCTGTTCGAAAGACCACAGACAATCACATTTTCCGATAAAGACGCACCGGAGAAATATTATGTCTATGGACATGGTGATATACAGGGCGTATATACAAAGGCCGGAGACGCGATCAAGAAAGCAAATGATTACAATGGTGTGGTAGTCGATTCATCCCAGAATTATGTATGGGAGCGCGGTAACCGCAATCTGCAGTATTCGATCACCGATAAAGATGATGTGTTAAATACAATCAAAGACCGCCTGAAGAATCAGGAAAAACCGATTGATATCTTAAAAGATGTCAATAACGGCGAGGCTTACGACCTGACAGGATGTACGACGGAAGAGATTCTGTACATCATCAACCAGGGCCGTCCGGTCATTGCAATGCTGGATTCGCAGAATGCCGTCATTCTGGTGGGATACAGCGATACGAATGTTGTGTATGAAGATCTGAATGACAGTACAAGACACAGCGTGAAGTATGAAGAGATGGATCAGATGACGTCCGGAAGCGGTAATACGTATATTGGATAATAGAGAATACAGAATGAATAATAAAAAAGGGCGTGTGAAAAAACTTTTGTTTTTTCACACGCCACTTTTTTAGGCTGTACGGAAAAGCGTACTCTTATATTTCTTCAATGCCCCATACACGATCAGACCAAGAACGGTGCAGGAAATCACCTCACCAATTCCGACTGTCAGCATCATAAACGGAATAGGAAGTGTTACACCATAACCGTAACGCAGTACGAACGGAACGATGATGATATTCGAAATGATTGGTGGAAATGTTGCTACAACTGGTTTCTGCTCACGCAGTTTCCATGTAAAAAATGCACCGATCAATGTTGCAATACTGCCAAATACAATATCCGGAAGGATCGCACCGCCCAGAATATTACCGATCAGACATCCGGCAAAGAGTCCCGGAATAGCAGCTGGTGTAAATATTGGTAAAATAGTGAGTGCCTCGGAGATACGAACCTGTACTTCTCCGAAAGAAAATGGTGCAAAAATGTAAGTCAACACCACGTAGATCGCAGCGATCATGGCTGCCTGGGTCATGAAACTAAGATTTTTGTTTTTCATTTTTCAATTCTCCTTTAGTTTTGTTTTACGTGTGGAAGGTCACGAACACACGCGCCGTAGCGGATCTTCATTTAACGCCGGAAAGCGGCGGTCAGCCCTGTTCGACCTTGGTTTTGTGGGCTTTGTGACGGGTGATAGTATAGCATGCGGAAGAGTAAAAATCAAGTGTGGGAATTTGCCGCTTAATTCATCATCGTGGCTTACCCCGGTCCATGATACTAAATTCAACAGCAACTTAATACAAATAAATATACTTCGGAATCCCATTCTCATACACCGTATTCATCTCTCCCTGAATCAACGGTGTCAGATAATCCACCATCTTTTCCGTTACATCATTTCCCGCATCATTAATATAATCTGCAGGCACACTCTTGATTGCATTCGCAATATCACATACCGGGAGTGCTTTAAATTCCGTAGCATAAGGCTTGTCAGAAGTGCGGATCACAGCAGCCATCATACCGCCTGCACCCTCAAGTGCATACTGGCAGGCAGCCTTTCCGAGCATTCTGGATTCCTGAATGTCGGTTGCACTTGCAAGGTGTGCGGCGCAGCGCTGCATCAGGTTCAGCTCGATAGAACGTACCTTGCATCCGATCTCATTTCTTACAGCATCTTCCAGAACCTTTGCGGCACCGGCGATATAGCTGTGGCCGAAGGAATCGACAGCGGAGCTCTGTACTTCTTCGGAAATGTAGCGACCGTCTTTGCTCTTCACACCTTCGCTGACAGCGATGATCACGGCATCCTGTTCTTCCAGTTTTGCTTTCACATCTTTCAGGAATGTGTCAATGCTGAATGGTACTTCGCAGAGATAGATAAAGTCAGGTCCTTTCGCACCATTTGCACGGGCGAGGCAGGAAGCTGCAGTCAGCCATCCGGCGTCACGGCCCATCACTTCTACGATTGTTACGGCCTTGGTTGTGTATACGTGGCAGTCACGTTCCAGTTCGGCAAATGTGGTTCCGATATATTTTGCTGCAGATCCAAAACCTGGACAATGGTCCGTTCCGCAGAGGTCATTATCGATGGTTTTTGGTGCGCCGACCACGGTAATGTCTGTGATTCCTTTGTCGTTCAGATATTTGGAAAGCTTGTCTACTGTATCCATGGAATCATTTCCACCGATGTAGATGAAGCAGTCGATGCTGTATTTGCGCAGAACAGAGATGATTGTCTCGTATTCATCTGCGCATACGGCAGGATCTTTTAATTTCACACGGCAGGAGCCGAGTGCAGAAGCAGGGGTTTGACAAAGAAGGTCCAGTTCTGATACATTTGTGATCTTGGTTTTAAGATCTATCAGGTTCTCATTTAATACTCCCTGGATTCCATTGACTGATCCATAGATTTTGTCTACGGATGGGCTGGAAAGAGCGTTCTCAATTACTCCGGCAAGAGTTGCGTTGATTGCAGAAGTTGGTCCGCCGGACTGTGCAACTAGTAAGTTCTTCATATGATGATCTCCTAACTTTTGATATTTCTTCCATCTGACTTATTAACTGAAAAATTCGGATAAGTAAGATAGTAAATTCAGTAAATATAGTATAACATAAATCTGGCTGATATGGTATAATAGGAATATATGTGAGTTTTTAAAAAGGAGAATAATTGGCATGGAATTGACAACAATTAGAGAATTATATAAAAACAGTGATTCTTACATGGATCAGAAAGTAACCATCGGTGGATGGGTAAGAAGTATCCGCGGATCCAAAGCATTTGGATTCATCGTGGTAAATGACGGAACATTCTTTGAGCCTTTACAGGTTGTATATCACGACAAGATGGACAACTTTGCAGAGATCTCCAAGTTAAATGTAGGTGCAGCAGTAATCGTTACAGGTACACTGGTAGCAACACCTCAGGCAAAGCAGCCATTCGAGATCCAGGCAGATACTGTAGAAGTAGAAGGAGCATCCGCACCGGATTACCCACTTCAGAAGAAACGTCACAGCTTTGAATATTTGAGAACAATTGCACATTTAAGACCTAGAACAAATACTTTTATGGCAGTATTTAGAGTAAGATCATTAGTTGCTTATGCAATTCATAAATTTTTCCAAGAACAAGGATTTGTGTATGTTCATACACCATTAATAACAGGTAGTGACTGTGAAGGCGCAGGAGAAATGTTTAGAGTAACAACTTTAGATTTAGATAATGTTCCTAAAACTGAACAAGGAGAGGTAGACTATACTCAAGACTTTTTTGGAAAATCAGTTAACTTAACTGTAAGTGGACAATTGAATGGAGAAATGTTTGCAACAGCATTTGGCAATATCTATACATTTGGACCAACATTTAGAGCAGAAAATTCTAATACACCAAGACATGCTGCAGAGTTTTGGATGATAGAACCAGAAATGGCTTTTGCAGATTTAAGTGATAACATGGACGTAGCAGAGGCAATGGTAAAATATATTATAAAATTTGTAATGGAAAATGCACCAGAAGAAATGGAATTCTTTAATAAATTTATAGAACCAGGATTAATAGATAGGTTAGAGAATGTTGTTAATAATAAATTTGAAAGAATAACATACACAAAGGCAATAGAATTATTAACTCCATATAAAGACCAATTTAAATATCCAGTAGAATGGGAAGCAGGGCTTCAAACAGAACATGAAAGATTTATAACAGAGAAAATTTATAAAAAACCAGTATTTGTTACAGATTATCCAGCAGGAGTAAAAGCATTTTATATGAAACAAAATCCAGATGGAAAAACAGTTGCAGCAGTAGATTTATTAGTACCAGGAGTTGGAGAAATAATTGGTGGTAGCCAAAGAGAAGAAAATTATGAAGTGCTAATAAACAAAATTAAAGAACAAGGAATGAACGAAGAGACATATAAAGCATATTTAGATACAAGAAAATATGGAACTGTTGTACACTCAGGATTTGGATTAGGATTTGAAAGAATGGTTATGTACTTAACAGGTATGTCTAACATCAGAGATGTAATTCCTTTCCCAAGAACAACAGGAAGTGCGGAATTTTAAATTATGAAAAAAATATACAAAGAAGCAATTAAATCCGAAATAGAAACAAATATAAATGTTTTATATAGTGAAAACAAAATTGTGATATATACAAATAAAGTATCACTGCAAAAGCAACTGAACAAATTGATTG
>OIAT01000346.1_pt1 | contig 11151 bp, 9 predicted proteins | sample 1580801 | NCBI WGS metagenome assembly OIAT01 (sample SAMEA3882536, study PRJEB24775) | human gut metagenome | biome: human-associated habitat; feature: intestine environment; material: feces | place: Netherlands | collected 2009/2010
GCTTTCCGCAGCACCCGACACACGCTGCTTCCGCGACCCCACGCGCGGTGGCCTGGCCTCGACGCTCAACGAGTTTGCACAGGCCAGCGGCGTTGCCATGGAGGTCGACGAGGATGCCGTGCCCGTGCGTCCCGACGTGCAGGCCGCCTGCGAGATGCTCGGCTACGATGTGCTGCAGGTGGCAAACGAGGGCAAGATGGTTGCCGTCGTGCCGGCCGAACAAGCCGATGCGGCGCTGGCCGCCATGCGCGCCGCCCGCTACGGCGAGCACGCCGCGATTATCGGCCGCGTGCTGCCACTTGGATCGGACGCTCGACCCGCCGTGCGCGTACGTACCGGCTGGGGCTCGACCCGCATCCTCGACATGCTCGTAGGAGAGCAGCTGCCGAGAATTTGCTAACGACAAAAGCTCAGGGCTATTAAAGATATTCAGATTCCAAACATGCCCGGCACGCATGCCCAGTATTATGGGGTGCGTTTTACAACTCAAGCGGCAGGAGCACCCATGGCAGCGGATTATTCCCATGTGATCTTTGATCTGGACGGCACCATCCTCAACACGCTCGAGGACCTGGCGGCCGCCGGCAACCATACCTGCGAGATGCACGGCTGGCCCACGTTTGCCGTAGACGAGTACCGCTACAAGGTGGGAAACGGCATGCTCAAGCTGGTTGAGCGCTTTATGCCCGCCGAGTATGCGGGCGACGGCCGCATGTTTGAGCAGGCGCTTGCCGAGTTTAGGGCTTACTACGGCGAGCACAAGGAGGACCACACCGCCCCCTATGCCGGCACGATCGAGACGCTCGACCGCCTACGCGCCGCGGGCGCTCAGCTTGCCGTGCTCACCAACAAGGACCACGTCTCGGCGGCTCCGCTTATCGAAAAGTATTTTGGTTCCGAGCGCTTTGCGCTGGTGCAGGGCCGTGTCGATGCGTTTCCGCCCAAGCCCGAAGCACCCGTCACGCTGCATGTGATGGAAGAGCTAGGCGCCGACCCGGCGACCACGCTCTACGTAGGCGATTCCAATGTCGATATCCTGACCGGCCACAACGCCGGCCTTAAGAGTGCGGGCGTCAGCTGGGGTTTCCGCGGCCGCGCAGAGCTGGAAGCCGCCGGCGCCGACTACGTGGTGGACACCCAGGGCGAGCTCGCAGCGCTAATCCTGGGCGAGTAACGAGCGACACTGCTTAACGCAGCTGCGACAATGCTGTTGCGCGGAAAGTAGTCGTTGGGGACGTTCTTAAACGACTAGTCAGACAAGAACGCCCCAACGACTACCCCAACAATGGCAACGCCGCAGGTAGAGGACGGACAGCGAGCGGACACCAGAGCGAACAAATTGGCATGAAAAGAGGACGGCATAGACCTTCTGGTCATACCGTCCTCTTTGAATGACAAGTTGTCGCTCTGGTGCCCGCGCAACGTCGAGCAGTTGCGGCGTTTGGTAAAACGCCGTAACGAACTACCGCGTAACCCCCTAGCTCAGCATTGCATCCATCATCTCGGAGTTGACGGAGTCGTCGGCAGACCACTCGCCGTCGTCGTTGCAGGTGTACTTGAAGATAACCGTGGTCTTCCTGGGCTCGGTGGCCTTGGTCACATCGACCATAACCTGACCGGCCATCTTATACAGCTCGTCATCGGAAGGAACCGTATCAAGCGCGGCGACCTTCTCCTGATACTGGGTGGAGAAGTCCTCGACGATCTTGTTCATGGACTTGCAGGTGATGGAGACCTCGGCGGTCGCGACACCCTTGTCCTCGTCGACCGTCACGTCGCCGATCTTGTAGTCAAAGCCTTCGAGATAGGTCTTGGCATACTCCTTGGGATCGATACCCAGCTGCTCGAACTCGTCGCCCGAAGCCTCCTCCAGACCAGAGAGGAAGTCGTCGCCACCGTTCTTGACCTCGTCAAACTGCGTCGTAAGATCCTCGGTGATGAGTTCCTCAACCGAAGGGCCTCCGCAACCGGAAAGCACGACCACGCATGCAACCAAGACGGCCATGAGGGGCGCAAGCAGCAGCTTCTTTTTCATGTTGTTCCTCCCAATGAGCGGCACCGCGCTTCCCGGACGCGGCACACGTTGTAATAAGTAAGCCCATACTATCCACTTATGAACACCCTCGGCAACGCGAAGGCGCGGTCGGTTCGTTTTAGCGTCCGAACGGTTTGCAAACCCGCCAAACGTGCAATAAAACGCTTCCCCGCGGTGCAATAAAAAAGGTGGCCGGAAAACCCGACCACCCTTGCACATCCTTTGGATGCCGCAGTTTACTTGCGGACGACCTTAACGATGGCGTCACCGGCGGCGACAGCGGAGTCGGCCTCGACGGCAAGTTCGACATCGGCAAACTCGGCGGTGTTGGACACGGCCACGACGACGCAGTCCTTGTAACCGGCAGCAGCGATCTTGGCGCGGTCGATCTTGAGAATGGGCTGGCCAGCCTTCACAACGTCGTCGGCCTTGACGAAGCCCTCGAAGCCGTCGCCGTTCATGTTGACGGTATCGACGCCAACATGCACCAGAACCTCGATGCCGCTATCGGACTGCAGACCCACGGCGTGACCCATGGTGACAGTCACCTTACCGTCGCAGGGAGCGTAGACCAGATCATCCTCGGGCCACACGGCGCAGCCCTTGCCCAGGACCTCGCCGCCAAAGACGGGATCGGGCACGTCAGCCATCTTGATGACCTTGCCCTTGACGGGCGAGCACAGCACGTCGGCGCCGGCAGAAGCAGAGATGGAGGACGGAGCAGCGGCAGCCGCGGGCTCAGCCTTCTTCTTGAACATGTCAAACAGACCCATACGTTTTCTCCTCTTGATTAAGCGCAACGTTGTGCGCATGCCTACGGTAATTATAGTGCCAAATGGTTCAAATGCTAAGGTGGGGACTCGAATCGCGAGCCCTTCCCGGTAGTGCTCGTGGGATGAGCGTCTCCTTTGCATCGCGGGTCGATAAGCCGAGTATCGTCTGCGCACGGGACGGGCAGACGCGGGCGCACCAAACCCGATACTTCTTTTCGCTCTCGAGTCCTGCCGCCGCCCCGTCCCTGGCACTTCCTGATACCGACCGAAACGTGCCAAAATAAACCCGTCCCTTTTTGGTAGGTTTGGCGAGTGTGGATTTTCGGACGCTTAACTAACGAGCGTGGATAATCTCCCACTTTGAGGCCGTCACCGAGCCAAAAACGGGAGATTATCCGCTCTCATTTTGGATAACCCCCCCCTGTACCAAGCCGAGCTCCATGGTCAAGTAATAACGACTTCTCATCATTAGATTGTTTACATCAATTCTAATAACTATTTAATCCTTAAACTCGTTATTAGAATTGATATGATTAGCCTAATAACGAGTTTCCGGCACTAAAGATATGGAGGGCGCGATGCAAATCGAGGAGAACGGCCAGGGAACGCTCCGCAATAATCTATCGGGGAAATTGGCTTACTATTCGTTTTTTCCAGCGCCCTTGCAATCATTGAGGCAGCTAAACCTCACCGAGGAAACCTATCGCACGCTTTCCGCATGCTCACGAATGCTTGGAGAGCTTGAAGGCATGCTCTACTTTGTTCCCAACGCCGACATGTATCTGACAATGTACGTGCGCAAAGAAGCACTCCTTTCTTCGCAAATTGAGGGAACCCAGTGCACGTTTGACGACCTACTTAGTCCATCGCAAACACAACTCCATCATAAAGATGTCGCAGACGTCGTGAATTACGTCCGTGCTGTCGACCGCGGCGTAGAACTGCTCAAAAAGATGCCCTTGTGCACGAGACTTCTTAGGCAAGTTCATGCGGTCCTGCTGGACGGAGTGCGCGGAACGGAGAAGAATCCAGGCGAGCTGCGCTCCTCACAAAACTGGATTGGCCCCTCAGGCTGCACCATTGCAACCGCATCGTTTGTCCCTCCAAACATTGAAGATTTGAGCAACACGCTCCAGGACCTCGAACGCTTTATCAATGAGCCTCAAGTCGAAATGGATCCGATTGTGCGGGCGGCGCTCGTCCATTACCAATTTGAAACTGCCCATCCATTCCTAGACGGAAACGGTCGCCTGGGCAGGCTTCTCATTACACTTATGCTCATCAATGATGGCGTTCTTCATTCTTGCTTGTTCTATCCATCGTTCCAGTTCAAGAAAAATCGAAGCGAGTACTACCGGCAACTCACATCCGTAAGGGAGAGAGGCACTTACGAGGAATGGATAGAGTTTTTCTGCAACAGTCTTCTCGAGAGTGCGAAGGACTCGGTAGGGTCTTTAAAAAACCTTGTTGACCTCCATAACCGTTCCACAGCAACCATTACCGAAAATCTCGGAAGGACTGCTGCAAACGGGCAAAGGCTGTTGGGCATTCTTGAAGAGCACCCCATCGTCGACACCGCATTCATCGCTGCCCAACTCGATATCGGCAGGAGTACCGCGAGCTCGCTCGTCAAATCATTTGAAGAATTGGGTATCCTCCGTCCGCTCGACGAGTCAAGACAGAGATACCGGCAGTACGGGTATGAAGAGCATCTTTCGATTCTCAGGGAAGACGCTGAGCCGATTAGATAGGCATCGCAGCCCAGCCAAATTAAAGCGAGCGCGGATAATCTCCCACTTTGAGCCCGCACACAGGCCAAAAACGGGAGATTATCCACGCTCATTCCTGAGTAGTCATTTATGAACGTCCCCGATGACTAGTCCGGCAACGCCGATGCCTTGGCAACGACAGCGAACGGACCGCATTTTGCCGCATCCGGAGCAAGGCAACGCCACAGGTAGAGGACGGACAGCGAGCGCCGTCCAGGGCGAACAAGTTGGCATGAAAAAGGCGAGGCATTGACCTTCTGGTCATGCCTCGCCTTTTGAATGACAAATTGTCGCTCTGGGCGGCGCGCAGCGTCGACCCGTTAGGCGAAGACGATCAAGTTATCCCTGTGTATCGCCGGCTTCTCGGCCAGGTTAGCGAGCAGGCGGTTGCTGGCGATCTGGTCCTGGCGGCGGCCGGCTGCAAGCTCCAGCACGTCCGAATCGGCCTCGGCGATACCGCGGGCGACGACCATACCGCTCGAATCGCACACGTCGAGCACATCGCCCTCGGCAAAAGCGCCATCGACCTCGCGAATACCCACCGCAAGCAAGGAAGAACCACGGCTGACCAGCGCCTTCGCGGCGCCGTCATCGACCGTCACCGAACCATGCGCCTTGTCACCCAGTGCGATCCACAGCTTGCGGGGCGCAATGTCCAAACGCTCCGCCGGCGGATCGAACAGCGTGCCCACGCTCTCGCCGCGAGCGAGGCGCACGAGCGCATCGGGCTCCTCGCCCGAGCAAATCACGCTTTGAATGCCCGCCGTCATCAGGATGCGGCTCGCGCGGATCTTGGTGATCATGCCACCCGTGCCCACCGAGGTCGAAGAATCGCCTGCCGAGGCAATGATCTTGGCATCGATCTTATGCACGACCGGGACAAACTCAGCCGTCGGGTCCTCGTGCGGATTGGCGGTGTAGAGGCCATCGATGTCCGAGAGCGTCACGCACAGATCGGCAGAAACCAGGCAGCTCACAAGCGCCGCCAGCGTGTCGTTGTCACCAAACTTGATCTCGTCGACGGTAACGGTATCGTTCTCGTTGACGACCGGCACCACGCCAAGCTCCACGAGGCGCAGCAGGGCGTCGCGCGCATGCAGGTAGGACGTGCGACGGGCCGTGTCGTGGCGCGTGAGCAGCACGAGCGAGGTGAGCAGTTCGCGCGCATGGAACTCCTCGTCGTAGGCCGACGAGATGATGCACTGACCAGCCGAGGCGCAGGCCTGCAGGCTCGGAAGGTCGCCGACCGGCTTGCGGTCGAAGCCCAACACGGGATAGCCACAGGCAATAGCGCCCGAGCTCACCACGACCAGGCGCCAGCCGAGTTTGCGCAGCGCTGCGGCCTGATCGGCAAGCCCGCCGATAAAGGCGCGGTTAACCTTGCCGTCGGCGCCCACAACCGTGGACGAACCGATCTTTACCACCATCGTTTTACAAGAAGTCGTCATGCGTCAAACCAATCGAATGTTGAGCGGGCGGGCGAGAAAATGATCCGTTTTCCTCCGTCCCCAAGGGATCGTCCCCAAGGGATCATTTTGCCCAGGGGAAGGCAGAAGCCGCGGCCATGTTCTTGCGCACGAGCTCGTCGCGCACCTGTGCCAGGCCCTGCTCCATGCCCACCACATAGGTCTGCGGGTACAGGAAGCGCTTGTAGACCGGATCCAGATGGTCCAGTGCCCAGGTGCAACGCTCGCGTGCGTCCTCAATGCTCTCACGCGGGGCAACGGCGCTGCCATCGCGCACGATCGGCGCCAGCAGCTCGCGATACTCGAGCTCGGACACGTCGGTCACCAGCGCGGCATCGTTCACGGCCACGAGGGTATTGCCGCGCGCGGCGCCCTCCCCCGCCAGATGGTCCTCGTCATAGATCATGTCGCAGATCGGGCCGCCAAAGCCGTCGTAATAACGGCGCACGCGCTGCACGCCCGGGATCGTGCGCTTGTAGGGCTGCTCGGAGAGCTTGACCACCGGCGTCCATGGATCTGTCTCGCTCGCACGGCGGGCGGAAAGCTTGTACACGCCGCCCAGCGCCGGCTGGTCGTAGCAGGTCGCGAGCTTGGTACCCACGCCAAAGCTATCGATGGGCGCGCCCTGGTCGAGCAGCGACTGAATCGTGTACTCGTCAAGGTCGTTGGAGACCGAAATCCCCACATAGGGCAGGCCCTCGGCATCGAAACGACCGCGGACATACTTGGAGAGCTTGGCGAGGTCGCCCGAGTCAATGCGAATAGCCGACAGGCGCTCGCCCGCCGCCTCCATCTCCTTGGCAACCGTAATGGCATGTTCGCAGCCCTCGCGCACGTCGTACGTGTCGATAAGCAGCGTGCAGTTCTTGGGGCTCGACTTGGCAAACGCACGGAAGGCCTCGAGCTCGGAATCGAAGCTCATCACCCAGCTGTGCGCGTGGGTGCCAAAGACGGGGATGCCGTAGCGGCGCCCGGCAAGCACGTTAGACGTGGACGAGCAGCCGGCCACATAGCTCGCGCGGGCGACGGCCAGACCGCCATCGGGGCCCTGGGCGCGACGCAAGCCGAACTCGGCGACGGGGCGACCATCGGCGGCCAGCACCACGCGCGCCGTCTTGGTGGCAACAAGCGTCTGGAAACCGACGATGTTGAGCAGCGCGGTCTCGAGCAGCTGGCACTCCAGCGCCGGGCCGGTGACGCGCACCATAGGCTCACGCGGAAAGACGAGCTCGCCCTCGGGGACGGCGTCGATGTTTACATGCGCACGAAAATCGCGCAGGTAGTCGAGGAATCCAGGCTTGAACATCGCGCCGCCGGCCGGGGCCTGGAGCGAGGCAAGGTAGTCGATGTCCTCGGGCGTAAAGCGCAGGTTCTCGACCAGCTCGGGCAGCTCGGCGGTACCGCACATGACGGCGTAGGCGCTACCAAAGGGGTGGTCGCGGTAAAACGCGGTAAAACAACCCTGCTCATTGGCCTTGCCGCTCTCCCACAGGCCCTGGGCCATAGTGAGCTCGTACAGATCGGTGAGCATTGCAATGTCGGTGGGATGAGAGATATCGGTCAAAGCCATGGGGCGACCTTTCGGATGAGTGGTGCAGAAGTTGAGGGTTGGACGAGGCGGACGTGCGGGCATGGAGCCCGGCGCGAACAGGTTAGTGCAGGCCCATGCTGCCCGTGATCGTGTAGACCATAAAGACGATAAACGCGATGAGGGCGAGCACGATGATGATTTTTTGAGCCGGAGCCATGCCGGGGATCTCATTCTCGCCCGTAGGCTCCTTGGAGGTGACCATGCGCTGGGCAAAGGTCATCTCGTCACGGCTCGGCTTGGGCTCGGTGGGCTTGGGACGAGCGGCTTTTTTAGGCTGAGGTTTGGGCGCGGCGGGCGCCGGTGCGGATGCGGCCTTCGCGGCGGCCTCCTCGGCCTTCGCGCGCTCGGCACGCAGGGCAGCCAGCTCCTCACGCTCGCGACGAGCCTCTTCCTGAGCCTCGCGGCGGGCCTTCTCGGCGCGGAGCTCTTCCAACTCGGCGCGCTCCTCGTCGGACAATGGTTGGGACTCAAGCTCGGCCATGGTACCGCCCTTTCTTTTTAAAAAAAGCCGCCGACACAGTGTCAGCGGCTTATCAAATCCAAGGGTGGAGACGAAGGGAGTCGAACCCTCGGCCTCTGCCATGCGACGGCAGCGCTCTCCCAACTGAGCTACGTCCCCAGGACAAGTTGATATTTTACCTACGGCTCGCCAACTGTCAACGCCCAATAACCAGTCTTTTTGAGACGGGACCATTTTGACTACCTTTCGAGCAAGCAATCCTCTCGACGGTTTTTTAATCCCCGTCCCAGAAAAATCATCGGCGAACCCGCTACTTTGCGCTGGTGAGGACGCCGGTGGTGTCAAACGCCGGGGTGAAGCTCTCGTCTACCGCGCCGCCCTCTTGCCAGAACATCGTTGTAAAGCCCAGGTCGTCGGCATGGTCGAGCACCTGCTCGTACTCCTCGCGCGTCACGGCGCGTGCCAGGTCGCCGCCCTGCTCGCGCATGAGCGCATTGGGCGTGTACTGGTTCATGACCGAGATCGGCACATCGCCCACCGTCTGCCACACCAGGTCCAGCACGCGACACGAATCGTCTGCATGCCCCGGAAGCACCAAGTGACGCACGATCATGCCACGCTTCATAAGCCCGTCCTCGTCCACCAACTCTCCCCCGCGGCGCTCGATCTCGCGCGCCATCTGAGCCAGGCCCGACACGGCCACACGTGGGTAGTCCTTTATATGAGAGAGCGACTGCGCAAGCGCCGCATCGGCATATTTAAAGTCGGTGAGCCACACGTCAACCAGGTCACCCAAGGCAGCCACGGCGCTCGCGCGCTCATAACCGCTCGTGTTGTAGACGATTGGGATGACCAGCCCGCGCGCCCGTGCCGCGGCAATCGCTGCCGGCAGCAGGTGCGCGTAGTGCGTCGCCGTCACCAAATTAATATTGTTGGCACCCTGGTCCTGCAGCTCCAGCATAATCTCGACCAGGCGCTCGGGCGAAATCTCAAGCCCAAAATTTCCCGTCGAGATCTCGTGGTTCTGGCAATAGACGCATTTGAGCGAGCAGCCACTAAAGAAGATCGTGCCCGAACCGGCTTCGCCCGAGATGGGCGGCTCCTCCCACATATGAAGTGCGGCGCGAGCCACCTTGAGCGTGTCGTCGGCACCGCATACGCCGCGCGCACCCTCATCGCGCGCCGCACCGCAACGGCGCGGACACAAATGGCAAGCGGGCGAAAAAAGTTCGGTCAACGACGTCGGCATAAAAACATGCTCCAAAACAACGATTCAGCAGCTCAAACGCAAAGGGACCAACTGCACAGACGGCTCGAGCCCAAAGCGCCGTAATCGTCCGACACGATTTTTGTAATGTCAAGACTGGAATCCACAAAGCGCCGATTTATGATGTAGGTATTCCGCCCCCCGCGGAGCAACTGGGTGAACCGTCGCGTTTATTTAGGGAGCCCACACAGTCGTACCTAGTACAGGTATCCTTCGTTGTTAAGGACGCTGGAACAGTCGATGAGGGCACCCACCTGTTTTAGGTGGGTTCATTTTCGTAACGTGGGGGGTGGTTTTCTTTTGCCGAAAATCGCCATTGCAAATCCCGCCAGGATCCCCAAAAGGCACCAGGCAGAACCCCACCATCACTCGAATATCTGGTAAGCACGTGATTATCGCCCCGTGCAATTCCTCACACCCCTCTTGGTCGAGTATCATGGGTCAGCTATACCCTTTGCGGCGTGGCATCATTTGACCTTTTCCTTCGACGCTTGGCGGTTTATCGATTCATGGCTTCCTCCACGAGCTTCATACCGTACCTTTGCGTGGCGGTCGTGGCTTTTATCACGACCTTCCTTGCGGTGCCCCTGGTCAAGCGCCTGGCAATCAAGCTCGACGCCGTCGACTATCCTTCCAAGCGCCGCATCAACACTAAACCCATCCCGCGCATGGGTGGCACGGCGGTCTTTTTGGGCCTCGTCGTCGCCTGCATTGTTCAGATCCTAGGCACCTGGTACCTGGGCTGGCCGCCCGTTTTAGTGCCCCACCCCCGTCTGCACATCAGCTACCCCATACTTGCGCTTTCTTTTACCGTTATCTTTGCGACCGGCGCGATCGACGACATCTACCAGCTCAAGCCCAAGCAAAAGCTGGCCGGCCAGGTCCTCGCCGCGCTCATCGCCTGCGTAGGCGGGCTAAAAATCGGCGTCATCGTCAACCCGTTTGCCCCCGGCGAGATTATGCTCGGCTGGCTCGCCTACCCCATTACCGTGATCTACCTGGTGGCGTTCACCAACATCATCAACCTTATCGACGGCCTTGACGGCCTGGCGACGGGTATCTGCGGCATCGCATCGTTCACGATGTTCTCGATGGCCGTTCTCTCGGGCCGCATCGATGCCGCCGCGCTCTCCATTGCGCTCTTTGGCTCGTGCCTCGCCTTCTTGCACTATAACTTCAACCCCGCGAGCATCTTCTTGGGCGACTCGGGGTCGCTACTGCTGGGCTTTGCGCTGGGCTCCATCTCGCTGCTCAACGTGAGCCGCACCGCCGCACTCACCTCGCTTATCATCCCGCTCATCGTTGCCGGCGTGCCCATCATCGACACGTTTAGCGCCATCGTGCGCCGCAAGCGCGCCCACATTAGCATCGGGCAGGCCGACAAGGGCCACATCCACCACCGCCTCATTCAAGAGGGCTACAACCAAAAGCAAGCCGTACTGCTCATCTACGCCTGGTGCATACTGCTTTCGGCCGGCGCCGCGGCCATCAATCAGGTCGAGGTCCCCATGCGCGTGCTCATCTTTACCGTGCTCGCCATTGGCTCGGCGGCCTTCGCCAAGCACCTGCACCTGTTTGAGCCTGTCTTGCGCCACCATTACAACAAGCGCACACACGAGGACGAGCTGGTAACCCCCGACGACCCCGCCTTTAAGCAGGAAGAGCAAGCAGCCGAGGATCGTAAGGAAGAGCGCCACCACAAGCTCTAGGATAAGCTGCCGAGGATGCGCGCGGGCACCGTTGGCCAAGCGCAGCCGCGCCTCGCCCATCGCACAAGCCACCCCTCTCCC
>OIAT01000354.1_pt1 | contig 10985 bp, 10 predicted proteins | sample 1580801 | NCBI WGS metagenome assembly OIAT01 (sample SAMEA3882536, study PRJEB24775) | human gut metagenome | biome: human-associated habitat; feature: intestine environment; material: feces | place: Netherlands | collected 2009/2010
TTTCCCACAGCACTTTCTTCTATGCCTGCTTTCAAGCCTCCGATCACACACAATAACAGTAAAATCCATGCTATATAGATACTGTAATGCTTTTTATTCCGTCTCCGCAATTTTCTTTCCTTTCTTCCCGCCCTTTATACCCGAAAAAAGACAGCCGTAAAAACGACTGTCTTTTATCTTTTGTATATTCCCCAAAATGCCGGTTCCTGTATTCTGACTCCTAGCACCCAGCTAGGTGGGTATCCGCATCTGCTTTTCTGCCTTCCACTGCAAAATCGATGGCCTGACATATTACAGAGATGTAAGACTCCCGTTTAAAGTATTGTAGGTTCAAAACTACAGGAGTGTCGAACATTCCAGGTTTCCACTGCACTTATTATAACCCATTTACATGGATTTTACAACCCTATAACATTATCCGATTTTAATCAGATTCATTAGTGGATCTTATAACTGTGGTCCTGCTGAAACTAAAGCTTTACCTGCTTCATTTCCTTCATATTTAGCAAAGTTCTTGATGAATCTTGCAGCAAGATCTTTTGCCTTTTCTTCCCACTCAGATGCATCTGCATATGTGTCACGAGGATCAAGGATACCTGTGTCTACGCCGTTAAGCTCTGTTGGAACTTCGAAATCGAAGAATGGGATCTTCTTAGTAGGAGCGTTAAGGATATCTCCGTTAAGGATTGCATCGATGATACCACGAGTATCTTTGATGGAGATACGTTTTCCTGTTCCGTTCCATCCTGTGTTAACCAGGTAAGCTTTTGCTCCGCTCTTTTCCATTTTCTTAACAAGTTCTGCTGCGTATTTTGTCGGATGCAGTTCAAGGAATGCCTGTCCGAAGCAAGCAGAGAATGTAGGTGTAGGCTCTGTGATTCCACGCTCTGTACCAGCAAGTTTAGCTGTGAATCCAGACAGGAAATAGTACTGAGTCTGAGCTTCTGTCAGGATAGATACTGGAGGAAGTACGCCGAATGCATCTGCGGACAGGAAGATTACGTTCTTAGCTGCCGGTGCAGAAGAAATCGGGCGAACGATGTTTTCAATGTGGTTGATCGGATAAGATACACGAGTATTCTCTGTTACACTCTTATCTGCGAAATCAATCTTGCCTTCAGCATCAAGTGTTACGTTCTCAAGAAGAGCGTTACGTTTGATTGCGTTGTAGATATCTGGCTCAGATTCTTTGTCAAGGTTGATAACCTTAGCGTAGCATCCACCTTCGAAGTTGAATACGCCGTTGTCATCCCAGCCGTGCTCGTCATCACCGATCAGGAGACGTTTCGGGTCTGTGGAAAGAGTTGTTTTACCTGTTCCGGAAAGACCGAAGAAGATAGCTGTGTTTTCGCCGTTCATATCTGTGTTTGCAGAGCAGTGCATGGAAGCCATGCCTTTCAGTGGAAGGAAGTAGTTCATCATAGAGAACATACCTTTCTTCATTTCTCCGCCGTACCATGTGTTTACGATAACCTGCTCTTTAGTTGTGATGTTGAACATTACAGCTGTTTCAGAGTTAAGGCCTAATTCTTTATAGTTTTCAACTTTAGCTTTGGAAGCGTTGTATACAACGAAATCTGGCTCGAAGTTTTCAAGTTCTTCAGCTGTTGGCTGGATGAACATATTTGTTACGAAATGTGCCTGCCAAGCAACTTCAACGATGAAACGGATAGCCATACGAGTATCTTTGTTAGCACCGCAGAATGCATCTACTACGAAAAGTCTCTTGTTGGAGAGCTCTTTTTTAGCGATTTCTTTTACTGCATTCCATGCTTCCTGAGTTGCAGGATGGTTATCGTTTTTGTATTCGTCTGTTGTCCACCATACTGTATCTTTGGAGTTCTCATCCATAACGATATATTTATCTTTAGGAGAACGTCCTGTGTAGATACCTGTCATAACGTTAACTGCACCAAGTTCGCTGACCTGACCTTTTTCAAAGCCTTCCAGTTCCGGTTTGGTTTCTTCTTCAAATAATACTTCATAAGAAGGGTTGTAGACAATTTCTGTAGTTCCGGTAATGCCATACTTGCTTAAATCGATTTTAGCCATCTTCATTTAACCTCTTTTCTTTTATTTGCTGCTGTATATTTATAAATTCTAGTCTTGTTATATTCTCCCACAACAGCATTTGTTTTATTATTGCATTTTTCTACGTAAAAGTCAATACTTTAACAATCTTTTCACAATGTGTTTTTGCAAGTTCTTTCTCTAAAACTTTTATTTTTTATTCTATTTTTTGTTTTAAAAGCACAAAATGCAAGATTTCACACGAAGCCTTGCATTTTGTGTATTTTTATCAATACAGAAAATATATTTATCATTTTGTAAACGTTCTATACTTCCAGAATATTCTTCACTGTATCTTTCATCTTATCAGCATCACATTCCAGATCATGCAGAATATTTGCATTCAGGATATCTTTGATCGCCTGCGGCATCTCACGTCCTGATGTTTCTTCCAGAACCTTCAGAAGACTGAACTCATCCTGATCTGCATACTTCGGATCAATTGCTTGCTGTTGATGCAATCACGCATTTCTTATTGTCTCCACTGTTCTTCTGATAACATTCACACACATAAGATGCTACACTTGTATGTGTATCCATCACATACCCTGTCTTATCATATACTTTCTTGATATTCTGCGCACACTCTTCTTCTGTCGCATATCCAGCTGCGAAATCATCAAGACGTGCCTTCATATCTTCTGTAATTGTATATTTTCCTGTGGATTTTAATGCTTCCATCATATCTTTTGTCTTCTGGTCATTATCTCCGCTGATCCGATAAAGCAGACGTTCCAGGTTGCTTGAAATCAGGATATCCATAGATGGTGATGTTGTGAGGATAAACTCACGGTTTCTGTCATAATCACCTGTCTGGAAGAAGTCAAATAACACTTTATTGTCATTCGATGCACATACCAGTTTATCGATTGGGACTCCCATCTGTTTTGCATAGTATGCAGCCAGGATATTACCAAAGTTACCGGTCGGAACTACTACATTGATCTTCTCACCGTCTTCAATCTCTTCATTTTCCAGAAGTTTGGCATATGCATTGACATAATATACCACCTGTGGAACCAGACGTCCGATATTGATCGAGTTGGCTGATGAGAACTGATAGCCTTTCTTCGCAAGTTCTTCTGCAAGTTCTTTATCCTCGAACATGGCTTTTACACCACTCTGGGCATTATCGAAATTGCCATGGATCGCTACTACATTTACATTTTCGCCTCTCTGTGTCACCATCTGAAGTTCCTGCACTTTGCTGACTCCGTTCTTAGGATAGAATACGATGATCCTTGTTCCTTCCACATCTGCAAATCCGGCAAGTGCAGCTTTTCCTGTATCTCCGGATGTGGCAGTCAGGATTACGATTTCATTCTTTACATCATTCTTCTTTGCTGAAGTCGTCATCAGATGTGGCAGAATAGATAACGCCATATCTTTGAACGCGATCGTTGCACCATGGAATAATTCCATATAATAAGTATCATCTACTTTTACAAGCGGTGCGATCTCTTCTGTGTCAAATTTGCTGTCATAAGCTTTATCGATACAGCTTTTCAGTTCTTCTTCCGTAAAATCTGTCAGGAACTGTTTCATTACGAGATATGCGATCTCCTGATATGTCTTTCCTTTCAGATCCGACATTGATACATCCAGTTTCGGAAGTTCTGATGGTACAAAAAGTCCTCCGTCCGGGGCAAGTCCCTTCAGAATTGCTTCAGATGCTGTTACTTTCAGATTCGAATTTCTTGTACTTTTGTAATATAAACCCATGCCAATGCTCTCCTTATATGATTACTTTCTCTTGCTGTTTGTATATTTTACAAGTCCACCTGCAGCGATCAGTTTCTGCATGAATTCAGGGAAAGGCTGTCCCTGGAATTCCGTGCCTTTTGTTCTGTCGTAAATCTTACCGCTGTCAAAGTCGATCTCTACTTCATCACCTGCTTCGATTGCTTTTGCCGCTTCCGGACACTCAATGATCGGAAGTCCGATATTGATCGCATTACGATAGAAGATTCTTGCAAACGTCTCTGCGATAACGCAGCTGACACCTGCTGTCTTAAGACATAATGGCGCATGTTCTCTTGAAGAACCGCATCCAAAGTTCTTGTTGGCAACAATAATATCTCCAGGCTGTACTTTATTTACAAATTCAGGGTCGATATCTGCCATTGCATGGCTTGCAAGTTCCTGTGCATCGAATGAATTCAGATATCTTGCAGGAATGATTACGTCTGTATCTACGTTATCTCCGTATTTAAAAACATGTCCTAAAGCTTTCATTATTTGTCACCTACTTTCTCTGGGTTAGCGATATATCCTGCGATCGCACTTGCTGCTGCTACTTCCGGTGATGCCAGATAAATCAAGGAATCTACATGCCCCATTCTTCCTACGAAATTGCGGTTTGTTGTAGATACACATTTTTCTCCTGCTGCCATAACACCCATATGTCCACCCATACAAGGTCCACAGCTTGGTGTGTTGACTGCACATCCTGCGTCTACGAAGATTTCCAGAAGGCCTTCTCTGATACACTGTTTGTAGATCTTCTGTGTTGCCGGAACGACCATAACACGTACATCCGGATGAACAGTATGTCCCTGAAGAATGGCAGCTGCTTTTCTCATATCTTCCATTCTTCCGTTTGTACAGGATCCGATCACGACCTGATCGATCTTGATTGGTTCCATTGCTTCGATCTCGTCAATCGTCTTCGCATTGCCCGGAAGATGCGGGAATGCTACTGTTGGACGGACTTCGGAAAGATCGATCTCTACAACACTTTCATATTCTGCGTCCTCATCTGCTTCGTACACTTTATATTCTTTCTTTGTATGTTCTTTTAAGTATTCTTCTGTCTTTTCATCTACCGGGAATATTCCGTTCTTGGCTCCGGCTTCGATTGCCATGTTTGCCATTGTGAATCTGTCTGCCATAGAAAGATTCTTGATTCCGTCTCCGGTAAATTCCATGGATTTGTAAAGAGCTCCGTCCACACCGATCTTACCGATGATATGGATGATGATATCTTTACCACTTACATATTTGCCAGGCTTTCCTGTCAGTACGAACTTGATCACACTCGGAACTTTGAACCACAGTTCTCCCATTGCCATACCTGTTGCAATATCGGTTGTTCCGACACCTGTTGAGAATGCACCCAACGCACCATATGTACAGGTATGAGAATCTGCGCCAATGATACATTCCCCTGCTGCAACAACTCCGGCCTCCGGAAGGATTGCATGTTCTACTCCTGATTTTCCCTGTTCAAAATACCAGCTAAGTCCCTGATTCTTTGCAAATTCACGGATCGATTTTGAGTTCTCTGCTGATTTGATATCTTTATTCGGTGTAAAGTGGTCTGGTACCAGTACCACCTTGTCTTTGTCAAATACTTTATCTGCCATCTGTCTGAAGATTGGCAGAGCCATAGGACCTGTGATGTCATTTGCCATGACTACATCTAACTTTGCTTCTATTAACTGACCGGCTGTCACGCTGTCAAGACCTGCATGAGCTGCCAGTATCTTCTGTGTCATCGTCATTCCCATAACGAACCTGTACCTCCTTGATCTCTCATAGTTTTATACTGTATTTTAGCACAGTAAAAAAGGGCATGCAAGAAATTATAAATTTTAGTGCATAATTTTTCACTTCTGTTTCTTGATATTATGCAGGTATGGGATCTCAATCGGATCGATCGGAGTAGCCGGATTTTCAATTTTTCCCTTCAGAGTTCTTTTGTGTTTCTTAAGGAGCGCACCACCTTTGTTGTAGAACCAGAAAGAATATGTCAGAATTTTATGGGCCGGTCCCATCTTGTCTTTTGCCGTCTTTCCATAGAGCACTCCGCCTGCTTCAATCGCAGCTTTACTCCGTATCAATGCGATCAGTTCTGTCTCACAGGTAACTCTTTCCGGAAGAATCGTATAGCCTGTCCCGATGCAGTCCGGTCTGTGTGCATCGCTTCCCCCTATTCCCGGCTTTTTATATTTTTCCGCAAGCTTTCTTGCACCTTCGTTCGATTCTGCAGATTCACATGCATTAAAAGCCTCTATAAAGTCAAATCGCTTGATCAGTTCCGGTGACTTATAGAATCTGCTGGTATTCGTAAAGCTCAGGTACTTTTCTCCGCATGGATGTGCAGGTCCTAAGATTCCACCATGTCTGTGCACAAAGTCGATCAGCACAGACACCGGAAGTCCCTTCACTTCCAGGAGACGCATCTTAACACCTTCCGGCATGATACAGATAATATGACCTGCATCCAGTGTATCATATTCGATTCCCTTCAGAACTACGAAGTCTTCATGTACCTTTCCTTTCATGTGATATTTCCAGTGACGATAGCCATGATAAGTGTCATGATCCGTGATCAGCATTCCGTCAAATCCTTTTTCTTTCAAGGTTGTGATGTATTCATCCAAGCTTACCCGGCTGTCCACTGAGCCTTCCCGCACATGGCAATGCATATCTATCTTCATAAGTAAGCCTCCTTAACTTTATTCTTAATAGTATTATATCACATCCCTCTTAAATTACAACGAAACTGCTTCCCGGCTTTCTTATATCTTTCTTAATCTGATCTTTCTTAATCTGATCTGTCAAAATAATACATCCTGCCTGTAGGTAACAGTTTCTATTGCATATTTCGGTATAAAAAATACCTGATGCAGTTTTTAATTTTCTGCACCAGGTGTTTTTCTTATCACATTCGTATATAGAAATTACCGTCTGTGTCGGATTTTCTTCATTAATCAATATCGTCAGGATGAAAAACTACAACATCTGAATCATCTGTTTCAAAAATCTCCACATCATCTTCATCCAGAAATCCGTCTTCCGGCTCATCCGTTTTTTCAACTGTCACAACATCTTCATCGTCGTCCAGATTATCTTCATCTGGCTTCGTATCATCCAGATCAAATATTTCTGTCACAGTCTCTTCCTTATCTGTATCTTCAGCATTATCCGTTTTTTCTTTATCCCTGGCTGCTTCCATACTTTCTTCCGGCTCTCCATCATCTAAAAGCATTCTTGCTTTTTCAACCTCAGACTCCATAGATACCTGTTCTTTGATCTTCTTTGAGAATATCTTTTCTTTCTTTCCAATCTTTCTGGACTGCATCATCGTCTGAACTACAATTCCGATCACTGCGATTGCTGCACTCATCACATATCCGATCCAGCCAATCTTCGTCATTCCACACACAAACGGTAATGCCATTCCAGCCTCTACACCGCCCATGATGCCAGTCACAAATATAACAAAAAACTCAGCAAAAATTACCGTAAGTATCGCAACGATCAGAGCGATAACCGCACAAATAGCAAGTACTATCACTGACTTTGTTTCAAGCAGCGTAACAAATGTGCCGAAGGATCCGAAAAATGTCATAATAAAGATTCCAAATTTGCGAAGTGCCGCACACATAACGCATAATATTACCGCACACACTGCAACCGCCACAAGCATTTTTGTCATATCAAAGCCGGCAATCACTCCTACCGTTGCTCCAATAACTGCTCCCACAGCCAGTCCTACAAGTGCCGATAACACCCTTACAATTTTCAGTCCAAACAAAGCTATGATTACTCCTACCACAACTGTTGCGATCAAAGCCCCCATAATTTCCGGCGTCTTTCCTGCAACAAAGACACTCGTGGGTCCGTCTGCCGATTTCAAAACTGATGTTACATTCTCCATATCCATACTCCTTTCTCTTATACCCCTCATTATACATAACCACCGCTGTCGGTTTTGTATTCTCAAAAGTATAAAAGGCCGTGTTTCCGAAGATTCACAGCCTCTGGTTCCATATCTGCCTTTAGAATGCTACTGCTCCCGTTGATGTTCCGTTAATTACATAATAAACAGCTGACTCTTCTGGCTTTATGTATAAATCCATTGTCTTGATATCTCCGATTTTGTTTCCAGAAGATGTCCATGCTTTTTTTACTCTTGCAATGATTTCTTTTTCTTCCACCTGTTTTCCATAGTATTCAACAAAAGCACTTACTTTAATCTCTTTCTTTGCTGTAGATTTCTTAGCTGTTGTTTTCTTTGTCGTTGTCTTCTTAGCTGTCGTCTTTTTAGCAGGTGCTTTTTCTTCTGCTTTTTTGGCAGTTATTTTTTTCTCTGCTGTTTTCTTTTCTGCTGCCTTAGGCTCGGTTTTCTTCTCTTCTGCTTTCTTCTCAGCCTTTTTTTCTTCCGGCTTAGCTTTTTCTTCTTTTACAATTGAGTTTACTGGCTCTGCCTTTGGAGCTGCGACTTTCTTCTCAGTCTCCTTCTCTATCTTCTTCGGCTCTGCTGCTGCCACTACCTTCACTGTCTCTGCTTTCTTTACTGTCTCTGCTTTTTCTGATGTCTTAGTTTCTGGTGCAGTTACTTTAGCAGTTACATCTTTTGTGGTTGCTGTTGTTACTTTTTTTGTAGCCATTTTATTTCCTCCTAAATCTCTCTAAGCCCTATTACCTAGTTGTCAATATTATAACACATTCTTCCAAAAATGCAATTCCACGCCATATTACATGCACATTACACACCAAACATCTCTAAAATCAGCCCTGCTGCCACAGCAATTCCATATAATACTGCAATAATCTTTACGTTTTCTTTCTTATCCGGATTTACCTTAAACAAAACGACCAGACCAATTCCGGCCCCTGTACACAATCCCGCAATAACCGATGCAAATGAAATTGCTCCACTTAAATATAGCTGTGTCAGAATCACAGATGCCGCACAGTTAGGGATCAATCCGATCAATGCTGCGATCACCGGCTGGAATACTGTATCCCCCAGCATCATAGCAGAAATCCTGTCAATTCCCAGTACTTCAATACACAGATTTAAAATAAATGTAAATGCAAATAAATATAAGAATATCTTTCCGGTATGACGAAGTGCCGGCTTTACAATTCCGGATGAATGATTGTGACATCCACAGTCATGACAGAGTTCTCCTTCATGATGTGGAACTGCAATTTCCTTTTTAAAGAAAATATCCACCAGATATCCTGCAACGATCGCAATGATCACTTTCGCCAGAAGCAATATACCAATCTTGCCGGCATGCTCCGGATTTCCCATAATAATAAGAATTGCTTCGTCCGATGTTGCCAGAAATACAGCAATCAATGTTCCGATCGTAATAATCCCTCCAGAATATAGATTGGCTGCCATAACCGAGAATCCACACTGTGGAACACATCCTACTACTGCTCCTACTACCGGTCCGGCCTTATCTACTTTTATCATAAGCTTTTTTGTAAAATCACTGGAATAGTGTTCCAGTGCCTCTATCAGCAGAAAGGCCAGAAACAGAAACGGGAGCATCTTAATACAGTCAATCGCCGCATCAGTAAATACATCAATCAGCATTCCCATAATTTCTATCTCTCCTTTATCTATTTTTTCATAACATTTTTATTCTAGTTTGTATGTCCGTATTTTTCAAGCAAAACATGCCATTCGGCATTACATATTTTTTCTCAGTTATTCTGTAATTTTCAGTCTTTTTTCTGTATAATACATTATATCTAGACTATTTTCACAGAAGGGACGTGATCATATAAGTACTTTTGAACGAATCCGGTCCGGTCTTCCGGGTCTTGACTCTATGCTTGATTCCATCCGTATGGGCGATAATGTCGTCTGGCAGGTATCCAGCATGGATGACTATATGCACTTTGTAACTCCACTCTGTAACCAGCTTCATGAAGAAGGAAAGGAACTTTTATACATGCATTTTTCCGGACACCCTGCTCTTCTTCATACATTGCAGCAGGCTTACCAATATCCTGTCGATATCTAATTCACCATCAATGGAACTGATACCGGTGAATTTGTATTTAACCTGTTACAGTGCAGACCGCTTCAGGTCGGCACAAGAAGAGATGCCGTAACCGTTCCTTCGCTCCCGGAAGATAAAACAGTGTTCTCCGTTACCGGTTCTTCCATGGGCGGGTCCCGGGCAGAAGATATTGACTATGTAGTCTTCGTCGACTCCAGGGCTTATTATGAATTCCCGTATAAACGAAAACCAGATATCGCCCATATTATCGGAGACATCAATCATCATTTCCGCAAAAGTAATCAGAACCTGCTTTTGTTCGTACCTGGACGTATCGGAACTTCCTCACCGGAACTTGGGGTTCCTGTAAGCTTTGCCGCGATCAATCACTTCTGTGCAATCTGCGAAATGTCGGACAGTGAAGTTGGATACATGCCGGAGCTTTCTTACGGAAGCCATATGTTCCAGGATCTGGTAGAGGCAGAGATTTTTTACACCGCGTTATTTGACACTCCAAAGACACGGATTTTTAATCGTACTGTTTTTCACGATATGCCTAACATTCTCACGGAAATACTGCCGGATTGTAAAGAGTATGAAGACATTGTAAAAGTATGCCATACGGAAGGCATGCATTTGAAGTTATACTCAGATATTCAGAACAGTGAAACCGTACTGGGATTCGAATCATAATCAAATACATCACAACACACAAGAAATGAGCAGCGTACACTGCTCATTTCTGTTTTATACATTATTAGATTATATTCATTGTCAGTTATCTTTTATAGATTCCCTCCAGTATATCTACGGTCCCTTCAATTCCAAGAAGGCTTGCATTCAACAATATCTCATGAGAACTGATGCTTCCCCATTCCTGCCCCGTATGGGTTTCGTAATAGTATTTCCGTTCTCTGTCCATTCGTTTAATGCGGTCGAGAGCCTTCTTCTCAGACACATCGTATCTTTCTGCAATACGTTTGATACGGTCAGCCCTGTCAGCACAGATAAATACATTGATACAGTTCGGATTATCCTTCAAGATATAGTCCGCACATCTTCCAACGATTACACATGGTCCGCGTTCTGCAAGCTTTTTGATAATTTCCGTCTGTAATTCATACATCTGTTCAGATAACGGCTGTACATATTCTTCAGAAT
>OIAT01000356.1_pt1 | contig 10936 bp, 9 predicted proteins | sample 1580801 | NCBI WGS metagenome assembly OIAT01 (sample SAMEA3882536, study PRJEB24775) | human gut metagenome | biome: human-associated habitat; feature: intestine environment; material: feces | place: Netherlands | collected 2009/2010
GCACCGCACGGCGGTGACGGTGGCACCGTCCACGCTCAGGTTCACCTTGCGGGGGCTGATGACGCCATAGGCCTCTTTCAGGTCGCTTTCTGACTGCTGAATGAAATCAGCGTAGGTGTCTTTGCCGCCCCGCTGGAACAGCACCACCTGATAATTGGCGTCAGAGCTGTCGGCAGCGGAGGCCAGCTCCAGTGCATGGCCCAGCGTGGCGTCCTCGGTCATCTCACAGACGGGCCAGATGCTGCTTTCGTAAGAAACGGTCACGCCATTCTCCGCGGTGTAGGTGGTGTCGGGGTTGGCCGGGGTGCGGCGGTTGACCACGAGGGTGAGGATAAAATAGGCCAATGCGCCCAGCAGGACGATGATGCCCATAGCGAGCAGGAGCTTGGAGCCGCGGGCCTGTGCGGCGTCGCGCTGGTGGAGGTCTTTGGACATGGAACATTCTCCTTTAAACAATATACCTTTACAGTATAACACAACTGGCTGCGGATTTGTAGCACCACCGTGCAGAAAATGCGCTCCGGACACGAAAAAAGAAACCAAAAATCCAAAATCTGAAATCAAGAGATTTCAAGAGAAAACGGGAGATTTTAAAAGATTTAAAAATTTACACTGAAAAAATCAAAAAATAGTGTTGACAGGCGCTATTTTGTGTTGTATACTGACACTCGCGCCCCAAAAGGGTGCCTGAACCGTACAAAACACTTATCAGGAGGAAATAGATATGAGCACTACTCTCGTAAAGCCCGCTGAAGTCGAGCGCAAGTGGTATCTGCTCGACGCTGCCGGCAAGAGCCTGGGCCACGTCGCTGCTGAGGCCGCTGTTCTGCTGCGCGGCAAGCAGAAGGTCGATTACACCCCCAACGTGGACTGCGGCGATTTCGTCATCATCGTGAATGTTGACAAGGCCGTTCTCACCGGCAAGAAGCTCGACAACAAGCACTACTATCATCACACCGGCTGGATCGGCAACCTCAAGGACGTCAAGTACCGCACTCTCATGGCTGAGCGTCCCGAGTTCGCCATGGAGCTGGCTGTCAAGGGTATGCTGCCCAAGAACAGCATCGGCCGCGCCGCGCTCACCCGCCTGAAGCTCTACAAGGGCGCCGAGCACAACAACGCCGCACAGAAGCCCGAAGCATGGACTTTGGACTAATCAGGAGGTAACAGACTATGTACGAGAGCAAGAGACAGTATCAGTACGGCACCGGCCGTCGTAAGTCCTCCGTCGCCCGTGTCCGCGTCTATCAGGGCGGCACCGGCTCCATCACCATCAACGGCCGCAGCATCGACGAGTACTTCGGTCTGGAGACTCTGAAGATGGTCGTCCGTCAGCCCCTGAACGCCACCAACACCCTGGGCAAGGTGGACATTGTTGCCACCGTCGAGGGCGGCGGTGTGTCCGGCCAGGCCGGCGCCCTGCGCCACGGCATCAGCCGCGCCCTGCTGCTGGTGAACCCCGAGTACCGCGCCATCCTGAAGAAGGCCGGTTTCCTGACCCGCGATCCTCGTATGAAGGAGCGCAAGAAGTACGGTCTGAAGGCCGCCCGCCGCGCACCTCAGTTCTCCAAGCGCTGAGTTTATACCGCTTACCTGCAAAACGCCAGAAACCACAACGGTTTCTGGCGTTTTTGTTTGTGCTCATTTGTCTCCATCTGAGATCATTGTTCTCTTTTCTTCAACGACAAATTTGCGGACAAAGTGAAGCATTTGACGACAAATTTCACGACAATTTTTTGCTCTTTTAAGGGTGCATGGCTGCCTTTGTATCCATCATACAAGGGAGAAAATTCATGCTCATTCCCTCATGGTCAAAGGCTCAAAAGGAGGCCTTCCGTACCCATCATCCCACAAAATATCCCATCAAGCAAGTGAAGCACAATTACCCAAAAGCCAATGTAAAGGAGTTTGCCGATCTTATTTTTGCGGCGGACTGTCCCGAGTACAAGGGGCTGGTGACAATTGTGCGCCGCCCCAAGGGAACATCTACAATGGAGACGGTAGCGAGCGTTCCTGCGGAAGAGGCGGGCGAATGGTTGTCGCGGATGCACGTTTCGGCAAATGCAGATTACTATATCACAAAGGCGCAGTTCAAAGCTGCACAAACATGGGACACTGATGAATTGTTTGCGCTGAACGCGATTTGGGTAGATATTGATGCGCACGAAAAAGCTTCAAACTGTCCAAATCCGGAAGATGCGCTGTCCTTGTTATCTCAAGGCCTTGAAATATGGACCGAGCTTCCTGAGCCCAATATTGTGGTTTACAGCGGAAGGGGTTTCCATCTTATTTGGCTTATCGGCCAGTGTGCAGCGAGCCTTGGCTTTATGGCAAGCGAAATCTCAAAGCATATTGGAAATGCCATTCAAAATCTTCTCACCGACTTGCAGATCATCGGCTACTCGGTCGATTCGGGGTATTGTTCAAATATTGCAGGATTGACACGCATTCCAGGCACATTTAACACTCACGCAAATAATTACTGTACCTGCGAAATACGACATTCTGTTCGGATGTCGCTCGTAGAGGAATATAAGGATCTTCAGTTTTACTCAAAAAAGAGTATAGCAACTTCTGAGCCTTGTCACCGCTATATGCCTACGTCTGCACAGGATGCGGGCAGTCGGCGCGTAGATGCCTTGCTCAAGCTGATAGGGTTGCGGGAGAACTGGGAGGGATATCGAGACCATTTTTTGCTCATTCTGTTTTCGGCCTGCCAAATGGCGGGATATTCCAATGAAGAAGCTCTTCGGCTGGCACTGAAGGCCAACACACAATTGAAACCCGCTCTATCCGAGCGCGAGGTTCAGTCTCTACTGTCAACCGCAGCAAAAAAATACTACAAAATGAAAAATGCTTACATTGTAGAGAAGCTGAATCTTACCGCCGATGAGCAGGCCGCCATCGGTATTTCCGCCATGCCTACAGGGGCAAAAAAGCGCGGCAAAAATCAGGCGCGGGATGAAAAGATTGCAGCTAAGCGGAGGAAGGAAAATCGCATGATCATGCGGTTTCATATCCTCGGCTGGAGCATTGGTACCATCGCAAAAAAGGTGAACCGCTGCTATAACACAGTTAAGAAGCGCATCGACGAGTACACGGAGAAACTGGAAGAACTCTTTTCTCAGCACGAGATTTGTATGCTTTTCCGCCAGCGCGCAAAGCGCATCGTGGCGGAGCTGAAGAAGTGCGCAACCCCCATTTCATTTTTTGAAGACCTTATATATTATGCTAATATGAGCACGCTCATCATGAACCAGGCTATAGCAGAAGGACTCGCATATCAATCTGAGCACGAACGGAAAGGTCCAAGAAAACAAGATGGAAGCTGTATCTGCACACACATGAATGCGAAGGGGTGGTGTGCAAAATGAACCAGGCTCTTTTATCCTCCAAAAACATGTGCTGGTGCACGCCGCAGGACTTTTTTGACAAGCTAAACGCCGAATTTGATTTTGTGCTTGACCCCGCTGCGACAGATAAAACGGCAAAATGCGGTCTGTTCTATACCCCCGAAACGGATGGACTTTCGCAGAGCTGGGATCGCGGCGGCGCTGTCTTTTGCAACCCTCCGTATGGCAGGGAGATTGGCAAATGGGTGCGGAAGGCGTTTGAAGAATCACTCGGCGGATACCCCATCGTCCTGCTTATCCCAGCACGAACGGATACTTCTTATTTTCACGATTACATTTATGGGAAGGCGGAAATCCGATTCGTGCGTGGGCGTCTGCGGTTCACAGACGACGAGGGAAACGCAGCCGACCCCGCGCCATTTCCCTCTATGGTAGTGATCTACAACGGGAAAAACTCGCTGCCCCAAAACAACGTATCCGGCACAGTCCCAAAGGAGACATGTGCCTAATGCCAGGGAGGTTTCCAACATGAAATTTGCCCCCATTTTACCGCCTATGAAGCCCAGTACGCCGGCAGCTTCGAACCGCGCAGACGGTGCGCAGCACACCGCTTACCGCGTACCTGAGGCGATGTTTAAGCTGCGCTTGCTGACCCGGAACATCAATGATGACGCTGAGAATCTGCTTACGCTAAACAAGAAAATCGGGCAGGCATTGATACGATTTTTCTCTGAAATGCAGTCCGTTCAACGGATGGCAAACGCCGAATTTGCTGATGAGGAATATGCTGAGACAGTGGCAAGGGCGTTAGAAAGTGTCATTGAAAAATTGGACAATAACACGTATTGGAGCCTCCTGAGAACGCTCACGCTCATGGGCAAAATTGACGCGGTCAGGGCAGGATTAGGCACAGATGAAACGTTGCCCTCCGATGAAATATGCACGCAGCTCTATCAGAAAATTGCTCGTGAAACACATACGTTTGATGCTTTTGTCGAGGAGAATTTGCTGCTCGTTCGGATGCCCATGCTGCCCTCCATCCGCGCCCATGGTGTAATCAATAGCGGGCAGAAGCGCGCTATCTTTGACACGCCGATGTTTGTGGAAACGGTGCGCGGGTCAGTGCTTTCTGTGAAAGAAAAGCTGCCGAAAATCGCAAAGAAATGCATTACCTATCTCTTCATTTACAGAGATGCAGCTGCCCCGCATCTGGACTCCGATAATCATAATACCAAAGCGATCACCGATGAAATCTGCTCTCACTTCGAGGCTGGCGATGATGGATTTTATGCGGACTTCCGCTTCTTTACGAGGGCGTCCGAGCTCCTCCCGGCAGGGACATACGTCGCGGTTTCGGCGATGGACGGCGTACTCCCCACGCCTGAACATATTATCGAACTGTGGACGGCGCGACTGCGGAGCGGAATGGATATTTGACCCCATATTCATTACACCCCGGTGGGAGTGTTTTGCGCACTAAAACACGGTCATTCCGGATGCCGCATTTCAGACAAGACGGCAGACCTGCAAACCCGCTGAAGCACAAGGGTTTTGCAGTTTTGCAAGGGCGGAAAAGCCAATGTCTCTGTACGAATAGGACAATTCGGAAGATACTTTACCCACATGACAGCCGCCCGAATAAAAGGGTAAACTGTTTGTAAGATACGGCTCATTTAGGGGCGGCTGACCAAGACTGAGGAGAGGAGCACCACAATGTATACGCCTTCTAAAATAAAAATCAGTATGCTGTGCGCACTTGCCCTTTGCGGTCAGGTGCGCCGCGATGACCTTGTCATTTTTGCGCGGACGGCTGACGCAGGAGTTCGCACGATACGCGAGCTGGAAGACAGGGGTCTCATCGAGGACAAAACTGTCGAGGCGACGGTGCGGATGGACGGAAGAAACCGCCCGCGGATGCGCCATGTCTGCGGCCTCACAAATGCAGGGCTTTTGTTTCTGCTTACGCATGGCGCATCACTCTTTCCGTGGCTGGCAAGCGTGCCGAAAGAAATCGTTGGGCAGGTCAATTTGAAAGGCGGCAGCTGCACGCGGCGAATTCCGTTGGACAGGCGGCTGGATTTAAGTGGAGCCAATTGCTTTTTTATCGCGGCAGGCTACGAGACCCGCCCTCTTGTATTCGATGAAAACATGAAAGAGGGAAAGCCCTCGTTAGCAAGCTGTCTTGCGGAGATTTTACCGCCGCTGGATGCTCGCAATGACCGCAGCTTCTACAATGCACTGGAGATAAAGAGGGACATTCTGGGTAACGGCATGGCTGCACGCTTTGCCCGGTATGTGGGGTTTGTTGTGCACGGCGGCATGCCGGCAGCCGTATACGTCGTGCCGCAGGGGGGACTGTCATGGGGCACGAGCGTGGTGAACAAGGAGCGAGCACTGTTTGACGACTTTGTCCTCAGAGGGATGCATACCGCAAAGGATATGGGGCACGATTGTATTCTGCTGGTTCGCAAGCCCCGCGATTTGAGCAGGACACTTGCCCTGGAACCCGGCAAGGTGGTGCCGCGTGGTATGCGCTATGTCGTGCCGATGAGCCGGGATGGGATGAGAGATTTGGAATATATCCAAAACTGGGGTTATCACAAATTAAAGGCAGCGTGCAGCGAAAGCATAAGCGAGGCCGGCTATGCGAAGAACACGGAGAAGGGTACGATTCCGGGGAACGCGGCAACGAGAATATCTACGGTATGCCCGCTGATAGACCCGGTTACCGGCAACTACATCACGATAGGGCCGCTGATAACGATTCACGCGCTGAAGGAAAATGCAGCACTGATGCAGGTGGGAAAGCCCATCACTGTTTTCTGCTTTCCGCATCAAATGGCCTTTTATCGCGCGGCCCTCGGTGAAGAAATAGATTTCCTTCTGGCCGCTGCAGAAGGCGAGGGGTGATCCGCTGCGCGGATCACCCCTCGCAAAGATGGCAGTCGGCTGCATATGGTTACAGAAACATTGCCATGTAGATGGGCAGATGAAGGATGTTATCGGAGCGCATAACATCCTTAGTGTAAAGGATGTAGCTCTCACCGATTTTCGAGGAGAACTTTGCGCGGAATTTGTCCAATGATGCGTGGCTGCGGTAGCTGCCGGACTTCACTTCGATGGGGGCTATTTTTTTGCCCTCGGCAATCAGGAAATCGACCTCCATATGGTTTTCCCGATGCTCCTTATCGCAGCGGGAGTAGAAGTAGAGCTTGTGTCCGCGGCATCGGAGCATCTGCGCCACCATGTTTTCCAAAATCATACCCTCATTTACGTCCAGCTTGTCAAAAAGGATGGCTTTATACAGCTCGTTGTCCGTATAGCCCTTGTCCATGAATGTCTGTGTCACCAGCAACCCCGTGTCCGCCATGTAGCATTTCTGCGTGGCGTGGTCGGCACTGAGGGCAAGCCCTACATTGGGGTCGGTGGCGTTGAAGCAGGTATTGACTACCATCGCTTCGTTCAGCCAGATAAAGGAATCCTCATAGGAACGGAAACGTGCATTTTCACCCAGCGAACTCAGCCGATATTTCTTTTCCTTTTTGGATAGCTGACCGGGGATACCGTCGAAAACAGCATAGACCTTATCCTCGTATCCCTCTGCGAACTTGGCTACATCGTCGCGGTAGAGCCGCAGGATGTTTCGCTTCGCCATATCGGAAGCGGCAAAGTCCTTCCCGTTCAGGTAGGCGAGGACGGACTGGGGCATCCCGCCTACCAGCAGGTACTGCCGGAAGCTGTTCATAACTTTTCGATGCACCGCCTGACCCAAGGGCTTTTGCGCCTCGAATGCCTGCCGGATAAATGGAACGGTGACCTCATCATCCAGTGCCCACAGAAATTCTTCAAAGTCCAAGGGGAACATCTCCAGATGTTCCTCCTCCGATGGGATGATAATGTCCTTGACGTTCTTCTTGAGCCGGATGAGAGAGCCCGTTTCCAGATAATCGTAGCGACCATCCGCCACAAGGTATTTGATGAGCTGCCGTGCGCGGGGGAACTGTTGCACCTCATCAAACACGATGAGGGACTCCCTGTTATAGAGTTGGACCCCGAAGAAAACGGACAGCTTGGCGAAAAACATATCGAGGTCGGTGCTGTCATTTTCAAAGATATCCAATACATCCTTCGGGACATTCCCGAAATCAATAATGATGTGGCTTTTATACTCGTTTTCTGCGAACTCCTTGGCAATGAAGCTCTTGCCAACGCGCCTTGCGCCGTCAATCAGCAGAGCTGTCGTTCCGCCGCTTCGCTGCTTCCACGCAACGAGGTCGTCATAAATCTTCCGCTTCAGCATACCGATTCCTCCTGCCTTTCAAAGTCGTGCTGTTTTCCATAGTTTAGCACAGGTCTGCACGAAAAGGCAAGTTAAATATGTCGATATTTGCACGAAACGGCAGGAGAGATGACTTTGCTGCTGCACGAAACGGCGGGTTTTCGCAGACGCCCCCACAAAGCCCCCTCAGAGCCCCGCTGGGCCATGCCGCAGAGCTGGGTATAGTTTCTCGCACACGGGCAGTTCCGCGCCTACTGCGCCTCGTCTGAGGCTCCCGGCGGCACGCTGCCGCACACTGCTCTCCCGACACCTGAAGCAAAAGAGTGCTCCTGCGAGGTGGATCCTCGTAGGAGCACTTCTTCCAAGCCGTCCGACTGGCTTTGTGCCGCGATAAGTTTCACAAGGAAATGGCTCAGATACAAAACGAGGCATAGAGAGGAACGATTTTCTTGTTGTCCTCAAAGCCGAAGTTTTTGGCAGAGAGCTTAATTGCATAAGCGGGCTTGTAGGTGTCCATATAGACCTTTAAGCTCTTGGCTTTGGTGTTGTCGGCAGACTTGACCTCAATGGGAATGAGCTGCCCGTCACGCTGAATGATAAAATCAATTTCAGCTCCACGCTCGGACTCCCAATAGTAGGTGTGGTAGCCGTTCATGGTAAGCTGCACATTGACATAGTTCTCCGCCATACCGCCCTTGAAGTCGCTCAATTCCTCGACCATATAGAGAATGTCATTGGCGGCTAAATCCTTTTTGGCACAAAGCAATCCTAAGTCTGACACATAAATCTTGAACGCATCAATATCACGGTAGTTTTCAAGTGGCTTTTTGATTTGCTCCACCTTGTATACCTGTGACACGATACCAGACAGGCAAAGCCATTCGATTGCGTTTTCAAATTCGGAAGCCCGTCCGCCTTTCTTAATCAGCTTATATTGGAAACGGGTATTCTTCTTGGAAAGCTGAACGGTTATATTGTCGTAGGCAAGTCTGGTTTTCTTGATTTCATTCAAGTTGTTATACTTGCTCATATCGTTGAGATAGCTTGCAAGTATCGTATCCTGCGTATGACGGACAAGGATATAGTCCTTTGTTTCAGCAAACTGCATCACGCACTTTGGCATACCGCCGAGCACGAGATACTGACGGTAAAACTGCATTGCGGCATCGTGCAGAGCTGAAGGCAGCGGTGTATTGGTGCTGAAGCACTCTTTTATCTGCGCTACCAAATCCTCTTCGCCGAGCGCCAACATGAATTCTTCCATATCCATCGGATACAGCGTTTTTATATCGACCTTTCCTACGGGGAAAGAGAATTTTGTTCTATTGACCGCAACACCCAGCAAACTGCTCACAGCGATGATGTGATGTTCCGGAGCATCCTCGCAGAAGTATTTAAGAGAAGCCAGTGCTCTTTCACAGAACTGCACCTCATCGAATACTATCAGCGTCTTTCCTTTTACAATGGTCTGACGTGCGATACCGGACAAAATCGGTATCAGATAGTCAGGGTCGATGTTTTCTGCGAAGGCATCGTTCAGCTTTGGATTGGTTTCGAAGTTGAAGTATGCGACGTTTTCATAGTGGGTGCGTCCGAACTCCAGAATGGAATATGTCTTGCCCACCTGCCTTGCACCCTGCAAAATAAGCGGCTTGCGGTATTCGCTTTCTTTCCATGCTTCCAAGAAGCCAATGATTTTTCTATACATAATGGGTCCTCCCTAAAAGCACCGACCACAGCATAGCAAATATTCGTGTAAAATTCAATCAGTAGCACACCTTTATGTCCGCAGCAATCGACGCGGACACAGCGACTCCTACGCAGCTCAGGCGCGGACAGCACTTCCATCCGCACGAGCTTCGCGCAGAACCACGCCCCCGTTGCTCCGACGGCAGTGCCGAGACCAGCGCAAGGCGTTCCACGCCTGAAGTACTATGCCGGTCACAAAAAATTCACGACCGTCGTGTGCCGAATATGCTATAATAGACTCGAAAATCATCATTAGGAACATTGGAGAGGAGTGATAACATGGGTTTGGAAAAGGCCATTGCATCCGGCCAAGAGCATCGCAAACCGTACCACGGCGCGAAGGCGGTGTGCTTTAATTGCCGCAACTATGGTACTTGCGACTATTGCAAGGGCAACCGGCTGCACAGCATACATAAGCGCGAGGCGGCTGCGGATGCACAGCAGGAAGAATATGAAACGTATGTCTGCGGCGTGGAGGACTCCGCCGCAGATGCTTTTAATGAAAGCCTTCTGCCGGAATAAAGCACAAGCCGGTGATCCGCGCAGTCGCGCAGATCGCCGGCTTGCCAGCTTTCACAGTATGCGGCGGTCAGGCGCGGAAGACGAGGTACCCACCTCGCGTCTGAGCCGGGGTTCATAGCTCTGCCTCTGCCAAATACCGTTTCAACAGGAAGGTGCAGAAATAGGGGAATGTGTAGATGTTGTCGCTGAAGCCGATATTGCCGCCGGTGAGCTTGATGCCGCAGTGGATGTCTTCGTATTTTTCACTGGCAATCAGCGTGCGGATGGATTTTGCCGTGCCATTTTTTGCCTTGACCTCTATGGGAATCAGTGAGTTTGCCGTTCTGACAAAGAAGTCCTGCTCCAGCGTAGAATCCTCCCGCTTGTAGCAATAGAGCTTATAGGGGGATGCTTGGTTTCTTCTGCCATGTCACAAATAATTTCCTCGACAAGAATTTAGGCCACGCCGCACGGCTGGCCCATATCGGCACACAGAGAAAATGCTGTCGCATACAAAAACACCGCCTATGTCCTGTTAGGCGGTGCATTGTGTAAGGCTTGGCAGCTCATTTTCAGTTGTTTTTCTCTGTGTGCCCTTGTCAAGCGATGTTTACGTCCCTACATAACAGAAAATGCTCTAAAGAAGGAATTCTCACATGCCAAGTCCTACCTCACATTTCTTTTTGCTATTTCAACAAAGCACAGTTGCTTTTTTTGACAGAATGATGATATACGGAGCTCTTGATATAGTGTTTCAAGCAATAAGAAGAGAAGCATGGCTGAAAGTTATGAAGCTAAGAAATCTGCGAGAGGGACGAAAACGGTATTGAGAAGATTCCGGCCTATCTCTTTGGCAGCAATGATGTTTACCATTAAGGACGAAAGCTGGTAACCATCTCTATGCGGATTTCCTCGAATATTTTGGCGGGAAGAAAGATAGTACTTTCTTTTTGCTGGTTCGTAGGGGGAGATTTTTTCCTATCTAAAATAGTACTTTTTGCCTGACCCAAACTTGACCTTCCCAGCGAACATTGGGCGCGCATACGTACAAACA
>OIAT01000359.1_pt1 | contig 10922 bp, 8 predicted proteins | sample 1580801 | NCBI WGS metagenome assembly OIAT01 (sample SAMEA3882536, study PRJEB24775) | human gut metagenome | biome: human-associated habitat; feature: intestine environment; material: feces | place: Netherlands | collected 2009/2010
CAGACCTGCCCTTCTGGCATTGGTTTCATTGATACCTGTGGTTGCAGCTGTCATATCGAACACTTTAATTACAGAGCTTCCCTGACTGCCCGGATAACGGCTGTCATCACCACAAATATTATCTGCAATGATCCTTCCCTGTTTATTCGCAGGTCCTGCCAAAGAGATCAACGTATCCTCACCGGTAACATAATGCTTTACCTGAACCGCATCACCTGCAGCATAGATATCGGGTACCGAGGTTTCCATCCGGTCATTCACTACGATGCTTCCCTTAATACCAAGCTCCAGACCTGCTTCTTTTGCCAGTACAGTGTCCGGTGTAACGCCAATTGCGAGTATCACCATATCTGCACGGAGAGATGGATTGTCCTTCAGCAGAACCTCTACTCCATGATCTTTTTTCATAAACCCTTCTACGGTATAGCCCAGCACCAGTTTTATCCCATGCTTCCTCATTTCACTATGGATCATGGATGCCATATCCGGATCAAAGGGAGTCATCAGCTGTCTGGGACGTTGAACAATCGTAACCTCCATGCCAAGCTCCCTTAAGTTTTCTGCCAGCTCCAGACCAATGAAGCCTCCCCCGGCCAGCACAACAGATTTCGGGTGATTCTTTGTAATATATTCCTTAATCCGGAATGTATCTTCTACCGTACGTAGTGTAAAAAGCTGATCCATGCCCACTCCCGGAAGCCGTGGCTGTGCAGGCTTTGCACCTGGCGAAAGAATCAGCTTATCATAACTTTCTTCAAACGCTTCCCCGGTTTCCAGATTCTTCACCGAAACCGTCTTACGATCCGGATGTATCGAAACCACTTCATGGTGAATTTTCATATGAATACGAAATCGTCTGAAAAAGCTTTCCGGAGTCTGCAGTGTAAGCTCTTCCGGATCTGTGATTACATCTCCGATATAATAGGGAAGTCCGCAGTTTGCATAAGATATGTATCCGGATTTTTCAAATACGATAATTTCAGCATGTTCATTCCGTCTCCGTATTCTTGCTGCAGCTGTAGCTCCACCGGCTACACCCCCTATGATTACAATTTTCATCCTATTTTCCACCTTCCAGGAGTAAAAGCAATACCTCCGATATTTTTACTCTATGCTATCCCACATGCTCAGAAATCAAAAAATCATGAGCATATCTCCTTACAGCATTTCCAAAATAGCATTCTTTGATCTCGCACCTGATGCCTGTTGAACAATCTCACCGTTCTTCATGACTACTAAGGTCGGGATAGTCATAATGCCAAATTTACCTGCCAGCTCAGGCTGTTCATCCACATTGATCTTACCCACCTTGATATCAGATCGTTCCTCTGCAATCTCCTCTATGATCGGAACTACCATACGGCAGGGTGCACACCAGGGTGCCCAGAAATCCAGCAGGACGGGTTTATCGGAATTCATTACTTCTTTCTGAAAATTATTGGTACTGATATTGATCGCAGACATGTTACATTCCTCCTTTGTCTTTTGTTTTGATGACTCTATGATAGCCTGAAATCCATTTATATTCGGTGATGACATCACCATTCTTACATTGTCTTAGCTTCTTGCCATGCCATCCACACTTAGTATCACACCGGTGATATAGCTTGCCTCGTCGGAAGCAAGAAATACAAATGCATTGGCAATATCTTCCGGCTGTCCCAGACGGCGAAGCGGGATTCTTTCAATCATGGGTTCAATGACCTCCCTTGGCACAGCCTTCATCATATCCGTTTCGGTGATACCGGGAGCAACCGCATTCACACGAATACCCTTAGGACCCAGCTCTCTTGCCAAAGATATCGTGAAGCCGTTTACTGCAAATTTTGATGCCGGATAGGCAAATCCGCTTGGCTGTCCGGAAATACTGACCATGGAGGAAGTGGAAAGAATGACCCCCTCACCTCTTGCCACCATGCATTCTGCTGCTACACGGGTAGTCGTAAAAACTCCTTTTACATTCAGATCCATGACCTTATCAAATGTTTCCTCTGTATACTCCATAAACGGGGTGCTTTCCGAAATCCCCGCATTATTTACCAGAATATCCACGCATCCGTATTTTCCGGTTACTTCTTTAAAAGCATTTCTGACGGATTCAAGACTGGCCAGATCGGGACTGATTCCATCGACGATTGCATCCGGATATTTTTCTTTCAGCTTTGTCACTGCACGATCTGCTGATCCCTGCGTACTTGCTGTTAATATAACAGCAGCACCTTCCTTCAAAAATTTATCAGCGGTAGCAAAGCCAATGCCCCGGCTTCCACCTGTAATGATCGCAACTTTATCCTTTAATCTCATTCAAAATACCTCCTTGCTTTGTTTGGTTATACCTTTGTTTTATGACTCTATTATAAGCAAACGCTTCGCCATTTTCTGTGATATGATCACACAACTGAATATTCCTTCCCGGTCAGGAAATGAGTCCATGACTGTTCTGTACCCACAGTTACAATGCAAAATCCCCTGCAGCAAATAAAAACAGAGTGTAATGCTGCAGGGGGATTTTAAAAGCTTTTGTTTTCCTTGACTTTACTTCTTCACAATCTTTTCAAAATCGGATGCCGGATGCTTGCATATGGGACAGATGAAATCCTCCGGCAATTCTTCACCAACATATTCGTAGCCGCAGATGGTACAGCGCCAGATGGTCTGTCCGTCCCCTGCTGTTCCTACAGCCTGTGGCTTCGGTTTTATGTTGTTCAGATAATAATCATAGGTTACCGATGGAGCCTCACTTAAGACCTCCATATCGGTAATCTCACCTATAAACATGGTATGTGACCCCAGATCTTCTGTTTTATTAACCGTTACAGAAATGTATGCATTGGTACCTTCTGTAATATAATAAATACCATTTGTACCTCTGGCACACTTGTCAAATGATTCAAACTTATCCGTATCCCTTCCTGATTGAAAACCAAAATGTTTGAATAATTCAAACTCTGCATTCCGGCTGAGAACCGATACCGTAAATTTACCCGTTCTTTGAATCATATCATGGGTATAGTTTGCTTTATTCACACAAATACTCAGCTGATTCGGCTCAGAGGCCGCCTGAATCGCTGTATTAATAATACATCCATTATCTTTGTCTGCTTCCTTCGCTGTCAGAACAAACAGCCCGTAACTGAGTTTATACATTGCTTTCTTATCCATCATTTTCCTCCTTATCCAATAAATCAACCAACTCCTTATTGACCGCAGAATTCTCACTGATATTTTGCAACAAGCTCTCCGGCATTTGCTTTCACATCATCGGAAACAAGCCCCGGGAATTCCTCTTCCAGTTCATTCAGGATATTCAGAATATCTTCTTTTTCCTGATCGGTGCTGATAACAACCTCGCAGTAGTTGATCTTCTCCATACCTGCCACTGAGGTTTCCAGCTGCATAATATAATCCACATGCGGATTCCCATATAATCGGATCAGATCCTCCTGCGACCTTGCTTTCATCTTAAAATTCAATGCATATTTCAGGTTCCGTTTCATACTGTAATTTTTGTCAGTTCCAAGTATGCTGTCCACAAAAATGGATAGTGGATTTCTTCCCTCCATGGCTGCCGTTGTTGTTGTCATTCCGGACCATCTTGGATTAATTTCGATAATATACCATTCTCCTGCCCGGTAAACCAGATCGACCTGCACCGTTCCTTCAAATTTCAAACTCTGTGCCATATTAAGCAGTTCTTCCTGTACCTTTTCAAAATGATAGGAAGGATCCGTCACCGGACCAAATTTTACAGAGCTTAACGGATCTGTAATGCCCTCTTTTGTTACAGAAAAGGCGATCGGCGGAAGGACACTGTAACGTCCCTCTACACCATGAATTTCCGTTCCGAACTGTTCTCCCTGGATCAGTTCTTCCACCATTATATCTGAATTGTTCCGATCGGAATTAAGAAAGCTCTCTACTTCCTCATAGGAGTTCATGACTTCCACTCCGATTGATCCTGCACCTAATGTATCCTTCACAATGACCGGAAAGTTCATTTCCTTAATCCGGTAAAAAACATATTCCTTATATACATTTACACTGACACCCGGATTCTTCTTCTCCGCAAGAAACAGCTCATGGTGAATATAGATTCCCTTTGCCGCTTTGACAAAGCTGCGGAACATGATATTGCTACGCCACTTATCAAATGCCGCCACTGATACCAGCGTATTATTGGCAATGGCTGCAATTCCTCTTTTCTGTAATTCCTCCGCAATGAGAGCGGTCTTGATCGGTACCCAGTCAAAGGGAACGGCTCCCGATGCAATTGCTACAGCAATATCCGGCTTCTGCTGTGCAATCAGCTCTGCCGTATCCTCCGCACTCATTCCGCTCTCCAAAAGCACATATTTCACCTTCTCGGGTTTTTTGCAGATTTCCCCATCTGCCACGTCAAAAATATAAGAACCATTCAGGGGTCCCACTACAACAAATTCGCAGTCCGGATAAAGCCGGTCCATTTCATCCCAGGTATCTGCCCGGAACGGCTGGTAGGTTGTTTTCGTTGATGAATTGGAATGTGCTGATGTTGACGCACTATAAAATACAATACGCATAATCTCTTCCTCCGTTTAATTTCTATGATTCAAACTGTGCCTGATATAATCCGGCATAGGCTCCGTTTTGTGCTAATAGCTCTTTGTGGCTGCCCTGCTCCACAATATGCCCGTTCTCCATAACCAGGATCACGTCTGCATTGCGGATTGTGGACAGACGGTGGGCAATGACAAAGCTTGTCCGTCCCTCCCGAAGCTTATCAAGTGCCTGATCAATCATGGCTTCGGTTCTGGTATCTACAGAACTTGTCGCCTCATCCAGAATGAGAATATTCGGTTTCACAAGAAATGCCCTGCAGATCGTCAACAACTGCTTTTCTCCGGCAGAAAGACTCGACATTTCATTGGAAATTACGGTCTGATAACCATCAGGCAGTGTGCTTACAAACTGATCCACAAAAGTCTCCCGGCATGCATTCCGGAATTCTTCTTCCGTGATTTCCCGTTTCAGACCATATTTCAGATTGTCCCCGATCGTTCCTTTATACACCCAGGTGTCCTGCAGAACCATTGCAATGTTCTCCCGCAGGCATGCTCTTGTAAGGTCGTGGATTTCTACTTTATCATCAAAAATAATTTCTCCGCTGTTTACTTCATAAAATCGTTCGATCAGATTTACAAGTGTTGTCTTGCCGGCACCAGTTCCTCCAACAATAGCGACCATCTGGCCCGGTTTTACAACAAGGTTCATGTGCTCGATCAGCTTCCTCTCAGGTACATAAGAAAAGCTCACATCCCGGAAATCGATCTTTCCCTGCAACCGGTAGCTCTCTCTGGCTTCCGGTTTTTCTTCAGCCTGATCTTCACTGTCTAACAGCTCATAGATCCGGTCAAGAGACGCTATTCCGGACTGCAGTGAAGAATATGCCTGGGACAGCTTGGAAAAGGGTGTCTGAAACTGTCTGGTATACTGAATAAATGCCTGCACATCTCCGACCGTCATCTGTCCGGATATTACCCGTAAAGCACCTCCCAATGCCACAATCACATAATTCAGATTCGTAAAGAACCGGGACAATGGCTGAATCAGGTTCGATACGGCCATGGCTTTGAAGGAAGATTCATACAGCAGACGATTCTGCGTCCTGAAAGCTTCCACGAACTTCTCTTCCTGGCCATAAAGCTTCACAATATTGTGTCCGTTCACACTTTCTTCCACATTACTGTTAATCATTCCGGTATAATACCACTGCTTCTGATATTCCTTACGCACAAACCTGGAAATCAGGGTCACAATCCAGCCCGAGACCGGAATAATGATCACAGTGATCAATGCCAGCCTCCAGTTGATTGCAGTCATCATGACAATCATCCCGACCAGCTGGAAAATACTGTAAATCGTATCTGCACCGGAAGAATTCAGAGTCGTGACCACATTGTCAATATCATTTGTGGTCCGGCTCATGATATCTCCGTGACTGTTTGTATCAAAATAGTTTAATGGCAGCGACCATAGCTTTGTCTCTACCTGACTGCGCAATTCTTTCGCCGTATCAGAGATGATCCGTGTGGAAAACCATGCGGACAGCCATTTCGATACGAACTGGATCAGAAAAATCACACTCGATATCCCTGCCCAGAAGAAAAACCGGTCCCAGTGAATGTTACTGCTTACCGGGTTTGACATATCCTGTACAATGGAATCCGTTGCATACCCCAGATACTGCGGTCCCAACGCTGTAGCAACCGCTGAAATAATAATACTGAACAGCATAAGAGCGGTCAGCATCTTATTTTTAAAGAAGAAGAGCTTTAACAGCCGCTTGAAAGACCCCTTTTGTATGGTCTTTTTCTGCTTTGTACTCATGATGCCACCTCCTTATCTGTGGGCTGGGAAGCCACAATTTCCTGATAAGTCCGGCTGCTTTGCATGAGTTCTTCATGTGTTCCAACCGCTTCAATACGTCCCTGATTCATCACAAGGATCTGGTCAGCATCCTTAATGGTACTGATTCTCTGTGCAACAATAATCACAGCCGCATTCTGTGTAACCGGCTTCAGCGCTCTTCGCAGCTCCTGATCTGTCCGGTAATCCAGTGCAGAGAACGAATCATCAAACAAATAGATGGAGGGTCTGCGGACAATTGCTCTTGCGATTGCAAGCCGCTGCCGCTGTCCGCCTGAAAAGTTCGTTCCCCCTTCGGAGACCTTCATCTTAAGACCACGCTCGTTTTTCTCCACGAACTCCTTCGCCTGTGCAATCGAAAGAGCCTCCCAGAGTTCTTCCTGTGTTGCATCCGGTTTTCCATCCCGCAGATTGTCCTCCAGTGTCCCTGAAAACAGGAAAGCCTTCTGCGGAACCATGCCGATTGCCTGATCAAGCTCATGTCTTGACAGCTTCCGGACATCCATGCCATCTACGAAGACCGCCCCCTCTGTCACATCTGCAAGACGTGGAATCATATCAAGCAGGGTAGTCTTACCGCATCCGGTAGATCCGATAATCGCCGTCGTTTTCCCCGGCTGTGCGCAGAAGGAAATGTCCTTCAATACAGGCTCCACCTGCTCATTATCCGGTGCATAGGAATACGTCACATGTTCAAAACGTATTTCTCCCCGGAACTGCTCCGGGGAAAAAGCATCCTCTCTGTCCTGAATTTCACTTTCACTGTTTAAAATCTCTTCAATACGTGTAACCGATACCTCGGCTCTTGGCAGCATAATAAAAATCATGGAAGCCATCAGGGTTGCTGTCAGAATAAAGGATATGTAGGTTACGAAGCCGATCACCTGTCCAATCTGTACCTGACCGTTCCCCGCCATACGGCCGCCAAGCCAGATCAGTGAAATATTGGCAAAGCTCATTGTCAGGGTAAAGATTGGCTGCATCAGCCCTGTAATCTTACCGATGCTGGTATTAATCCTTGAAAGATCTCCGTTAATCCGTTCAAAGCGTTCCTTCTCGCCTTGTTCCTTCGTAAAGGCCTTTACCACACGGACACCGGAAATCTGATCCCTGAGTACGGTATTCATCTCATCTATTTTCGTCTGCTGTTCTCTGTAATAAGGAAGGATCAGCTTTAAAAATACCACAGAAACCCCAAGCAGCAGGGGAATCGTCACAAGCAATACCACCGAAAGCTTCACGCTTTGGGACAAGGCAAGCACAAGACCTCCGATAAACATCATCGGTGCTGCGATAATCGCGGTAAATAAGAACGTAATAAACTGGGTTACCTGTTGTACATCGTTTGTTGCCCTGGTAATCAGCGTAGGAGCTCCCATGCTTCCGATCATCCTGCGTGAAAAATGCATCAGCTTCTCATAAACCTGCTCCCTCAAATCCCGTCCGGTCATCAGTGCCACCTTTGCTCCGAAAATACCAGCCAGGGTTGATAGCAGAAACTGGATAAGGGCTATTCCCAGCATGAGAATTCCCTGATGCATGATATATGCAGCATCCGCATTCGCCACACCATAATCGATCACTCCGGAATTGATGGTTGGCAGATACATGGTTAAAAAGGACTGACCAAGCTGCAGTAAAACGACCAGTATCAAAAGTCCCCTGTATGGGCTTAATACTCTTCGTAAAAATCCGGTCATGCCTGTCCCTCCATAAAGTCATCAATGACGGAAGCATATGCATCCATCATCTTACGCCCCGGCATACCCGGAAATGCATTTACCTCTGCCAGCACATACTCTCCATCACCAATCATAAGATCCAGTCCGATAATCGGAAGATCAAATATGGATGCCACCTTTTCACAGAATACCTTTTCTTCTTCGGTAAGAGTCTTCTCCTGTGTAGTTCCACCCACATGTACATTCGAACGGAACTCATCAGGATTCGATGCATGGCGCTCCATCGAAAAATAATATCTGCCATGGAGAACAACAACACGGATGTCTCTTCCTTTGGAAGTAGCAATATATTCCTGTGCCACATAGGCCTGTCCATAGGAAAGAGTTGCAAAGTAATCCTTAAGCTCCTGCTCGTTATGGATCAGTTCTACACCAATCCCGCCAAATCCACTGTCCGGCTTCACAACAAACGGAAAACCGAAACGACCGGACAGTGTTCCGGGATCAGAATCTTTGAAAAATACCATCGTATCGGGCACCCGTATTCCATTCTGTGCAAGTCTCTGATAAGTTGCAATCTTGCTTCTTGCGACCTGAAGCTCACGCAGATTTAAAATAGATGGAATTCCCGCATCCTGAAGCATATTCTCCAGAATAAATCCATCCGTGGATCCAAGCAGTGGCCAGAAGTAATCCGGCTTTTCCATTTTTTCACCCAGACAGGTAATCGCAAGTTCCCCGTTCCTGCAAATTTCAATCGTGGAGTATTCGCAGAAAAGCACTTCCTTATCTTTACCGATCAGTGCCTGCATCTGCCTTCTTCCATTTGTCTTAACATCTTCCACAGTACTGTCCTGGCTTGCTACTAAAGCTAAAATTTTCATAGGCTCCCCCTTTAATTTTCACAAAGTTCTTTCATTTATTTTACAAGCTCCACCCCGTATTCTGTCTGACTGAAAAAGAATTTCCGCTGCAGCTCATTCCGGATGATGTGCACAGGCTTCAGCTGTGCCGGCGCAGTTCCCTTCATTATCATCAGATCACGGTATAAGCTATATGTCTCCGGCTCTAAGATATTTAACTTAGTTGGCGCACAGATTCCCTTTGCCACCTTATCTCCCATGGACGGATTGGCCTTGGCAAGATTCTTCTCCAGAAAAAAGCGGATTTCCTTTGCTTTCATCCCCTCCGGGAGGCTCTCGATTTCCATAAAATAAGTATAACGTGGAGGAACATGTTCAACGTCCGGATACACTGTAAAATCAATCATGTCAAAACCAAGCTGCTTTGCTGTATTCTCTGCGGCCGTCCTGAGTGCCACTTCCGTTGTCTTCTCCCCCATAACACTGACTGTCTGATCGATACGTCCGATGAATTCCAGAATCGGCAGATTCTTATATTTTCCTGCAATCTTTACGGCATCACGCATACGATACCGGTAAAAACCGGAAAGATTCGTAACAATCACTTCATATTCCTTACCTGTCTCAAGCTGATCCATCGTTGCTATTTTGGAGAAATCATCGTCTGCGTCTGTCGGCAGAAATTCATAGAACATACTGTCCGGAACCGGCACGCTCTTCTCATCATTTAACCGGTACGGAACACTGATCATACCTTCAGATGCATTAATTCCGGTAAAATAACGGGCTATTTTTTCTCCCATATATTTCTCTTTGATCTTATCAGCATAAACCTTAAATCCACCGGAACCGACACCGGTAAGGAACTGCGCATGAGGCCACAGCTTCGGTACAATCGGTTCCTCAAACCCCTGCATGAAAATTCGCCTCAGCTCCTGCGCTCTCTCCGGCATGGGCTGAATTTTCTTTAAGAGACTGGAACGGACTTTCTCTGACATTTTAATACTGGGATCAATCGTTCCCTGTTCAATATCATTAACCAGAAGCTCCCAATTCTGTTCCATATAACGCAATACTTCCAGTAAAAACCCAAGAAAGTTCGCTGCCATATTCGTAAGATCCCGGTCCATCAGTCCGAAACGTGCATGCAGATATCTGGTGTTGGTTTCCGATTCCGGATAAATTGCTTCATCGGGAGATGTAAAACTCATTCCGAGGTAAGGACGGAATTCACCGATCATTTTTACTGACAAAGCTCCATAAGTAACACCGCTTTTCACATGCTGGATCTCTGCAATGGATTCCGCAATGGACATATTCCGTCCATTGATCCAGTCTTCTCCGAGTTCTTTTGCGACCAGCCCCATACGGTAGGGACCATTATACTTCTGAAAAACCTGAAAAGCCTTTTCCGTCAACGGTATACGCTTGGGGTTTCCAACCGTTCCTGAAGACTTGTTATAATGTACAACCTTACCGGAGGTAATCAGATTCTCCTCCCCATCCTCACTCATTCTTAAAATATAGCCTGCATAATCATCGTATACACTGACCGGAACCTTCTTCTGGTATTCTTCTATGGAATGAATATCCGCAAAGCCATATTTCCTTCCATATTCCGTGTCCTTATTCTGTTCCAGAATCCGCAAAAGCAGTTTCTCATTTTCCCTCATGGGATCCTCTGCCATCTGAGCCAATGCTTCCACTACCGGTATTCCCAATTTTTTTCTGTTGCAGATTTCCCTGTCCGGCAGGTGTTAATTTTCTCTCTTCCATTGTCATATTCTTTTCCCCATTTTCATCTGTCTTTTATTGTTCGACTGTCAAAATACTGTCAAATCCGGTCGCTTCAAATACTTCCATAATAATTTCATTGACATGCTTTACAACCATACTCCCCTTTGCTGCATTCATTTTCTTCTGACAGGATAAAAGAACTCTTAATCCGGCACTGGAAAGATAGGCAAGATCG
>OIAT01000360.1_pt1 | contig 10904 bp, 8 predicted proteins | sample 1580801 | NCBI WGS metagenome assembly OIAT01 (sample SAMEA3882536, study PRJEB24775) | human gut metagenome | biome: human-associated habitat; feature: intestine environment; material: feces | place: Netherlands | collected 2009/2010
TGACGATCCGGACGAAAGACGGAGCAGATCCGAAAGAAGTGGCGAACACGATCAACACAAAGATGAGAGATTCCGGACTGAAAGCTTATACAGCAAAAGCAATGTCCGGAAAAGTTTCAGATACACTGGAACAGATGCAGTCTTACAGCGCGCTTCTGATCGGACTGTTGTTTTTAATGGCAGTCCTGGCACTGATCTGCATTTTTAACATTACTGTGAATGAACGTTTGAAGGAGTTTGGGGTACTACTTTCTATTGGTGCACGAAAAAGCCAGATTTTCCAGATGCTTCTTCTGGAAGCAGGAATGATCGGTGTGCTTGGAGGATTTCTTGGAGTGGTGTTCTCCGGAGGCGGAATCCTGTTATTTAAAGACGTGATCATGGAAAGTATGAATATGCCATATCTGAATGTAAATGTTTCCCAATATGTGATTCTTGCATTGCAGAGCCTGGGGCTTGCTGTTGGTGTCAGCATTCTTGCCACCTTATATGCGGCAGTCAGAGCGAATCGTATGGAACTATATAAACTGATCCAGGAGGTGGAATCATGATTGTAAAGACAGAAAATCTGAGTCGGGAATTTGTACGTGGAAAGAATCAGTTTTACGCAGTAGACCACGTGAATCTGGAAGTGGAAGAAAAAGAACTGGTTGCGATCATGGGGCAGTCTGGAAGCGGAAAATCCACCCTCTTCCATATGCTGACCGGGATCCTGAAACCGACAGAAGGAAAGATCACAGTACTGGATCATGAGATTGAAAAAATGAATGACAGACAGTTATCGGTTCTGCGGGGAGGCGACCTTGGTTATATCATGCAGGGACAAAATCTTCTCCAGAATCTGACGGTCATGGAAAATATCCTGCTGCCACTTTCGCTGGGGAAAAACCGGAAACCGGATAAAGAAAGGATCACGTATCTGACGGAGCTTCTTGGAATCCAGAATATGCTTTCCGAATATCCGGCAAATCTGTCCGGCGGAGAGCAAAGGCGTGTGTCGATCGCAAGGACATTTACGCAGAACCCGAAACTGGTAGTCGCAGATGAACCGACAAGCAGTCTGGATATGGAAAATTCAGAGATCATTATGAAATATTTTCAAAAAATGGCAAAAGAAGGAACGACAATCCTGGTCAGTACCCACGACAGAGAATTTGCAAATTATGCGGACCGGTGTCTGTGGATGAAAAAAGGGAGATTAGAAAAAAGAGAATTGGAGTAAAGAGATGCAGACCGAATTTATAAAGCTGGCAGTGATTTTTATTGTCATTATGGTGATGGTTCTGGCAAAATTAAAGCTGCGTGATGCGATGATCGCTGCCATTTTGCTGACAGTGATCCTGTTTGGAATTCCGATTGGGGATGCAGCAAAATTGATGATACAGTCGGTTTATGAAAAGGATACGCTGCTGGTGGTAGGAAGCTTTATTCTTGTAACCTTTTTGCAGCGGATCATGGAGAACCGGAAACTTCTGGAAAGAGCGGAGATGGCACTGCAGAGGCTTAGCGGAGACAGGCGTATGGTGTGTGTAATTGCGCCGGTGATCATTGGATTCCTTCCGTCTGCAGGAGCTGTCAATATCTGTGGGGCGATCGTAGATAAGGCGACAGGAAAAGATCTGGATGTGGAAGAAAAGACGTTTGTGACCAGTTACTACCGCCATATTTCAGAAAGCTTTTCGCCGACTTATAATGCAATTCTGCTGGCACTTTCCATTACAGCGGTATCAACCGGGCAATTTGTACTTTTTATGGCGCCGATGGTTGTGGTGCTTCTGGTACTGGGATATGTATTTTATTTGCGGAAGCTGTCGAAAGGATATGAAGCAGGTGAGGATGAAACGATTGACAAAAAAGAAGAATTCAAACAGCTTCTGTACTGTTTCTGGCCACTGGTGCTTTGTATTGTGCTTGTGATCGCACTGAATCTTTCTGTGATCAAGGTACTGCCGTTTATTATTGTGCTTTCGATTATTGTATATCGGTTAAGTCTGAAGGAAGTGCTGGATTTTGCAAAGACATCGGTAGAGTGGAGAATCATCTTCAATACGATCATTCTGATGATGTTCAAGAACATTCTTACCTATACAGGGGCAATCGGAAAACTTCCGGATTTGTTTGCAGGATCTGCAATTCCACAGTTTGCGGCATTTGGAATCATTATGTTTCTTGGAACGATTATCAGTGGAGCAAATTCTATGATTGTGCTATTGATTCCGCTGGCATTTGCAAGCATACCGCATGCAGGAGCCGGACTTCTGGTGTACCTGATGGCACTTTCTTATGCGGCAATGCAGATTTCGCCGACGCACATCTGCCTTGCGATCATTACGGAATATTTCCGGGTATCCTGGGGGCAGCTGATGAAGAAGACAATCCCGGTTATTGTGGTGTTTGTAGTGATCTTGACAGGATATTATGTATTGCTGAGTGGATTTGGAATATAGAAAATATGCTATATTTTTGGGAATTATTTTGATCGTAGCAGAAACCATTGCCTGTGGTGGAAAGGATACGGCGTCTGAAAAAGATCGTATAAAGGAGATAGAAGTATATGATGACAACAATGCTATTTTTATGAGTAAAATATTTGAACCATATAGGTAATAAAACTCTCTTATGAAAGATCGTTAAATCATTCATAAGAGAGTTTTTTAATGTAAATGTAAAAGACAAGTACTTCTATATTTACATAATCTTCGTCTCTTCCAGCTTCTCAGAGAACGCTTCATTCACCTTAATGATCGGCTTCCTAAGCACCAGTCCCACGATCAGGGACACCATAAGGAAGATACAAAGCTTTCCAAGATCGATCCAGTAATCCATACCGTAAAGACCACCGACAGCTTCACGCAGGGCTGCCATACTGTGGGTAAACGGCAGTAGCGGATATACCGCTTTGAAGAATCCCGGGGCAACCTCGATCGGGAAAGTTCCGCCGGTTCCGGCTACCTGCATAACCAGAAGTACGACACTGACCGCTTTTCCGATATCTCCGAAGGAGACAGTCAGCGTGTAAATGATGTTGACATATACGATGCTGGATACCCATCCGGCAAGGAGGAAGAGGAACGGGTGCTTGCACTGGATGCCAAGATAGAACAGATCACCGAGGCAGATCAGGGTGCTCTGCAAAAGCCCCAGGATCAGGAAGATAAGGTATCTTCCAAGATAAATCTGATGGAGCTTCAGATGTTTAAGTCCGGTGGTGCCGTTTTCGGATACAGTGACCTTGAGCATGGCAACCAGGACAATTCCGCCGATCCAGATGGAAAGTGTAGAGTAGAATGGGGCCATGGAAGAACCGTAATTTTCAATCGGGTACACTTTGTTGGTCTTAAGCTCTACCGGTGCGGCGAGGAAAGAACTGATACTGTCCTTATCGCCGGAAATCAGATCTTCCAGTTCGGAGAAATCGCCGGTTGCTTCCATTTGACCAAGTCTGGAGATGGTATCTGTGATCTTTGAGGCAGCCGTTTTCAAAAGCTCAGAAGAGGTTTCCAGAGCCTTCTGAATCTGCGACAGATCAGAGCCAGCTGAAGAAGCAAGGGTATAGATTCCATCTGCACTTACACCGAGCTGGGAGAGCAGTCCGGACAGATCATTTTTGGTGGAACCAAGGGAGCCAGACAGCTGTTTTAGAGAACTAGATACATTGGCTTCATAGTCAGATTTGACAGCAGTAATCCCTGAAATGCTGGAATTGATCAGACCATCCAGCTCTTTTTTGGAGTTTGTTACGTTGCTGGCTGTATCGCGAAGAGAAGACGCTGCGCCTGTGAGCTTATCACGAAGTTCGCCCTGAACAGCAATGGAATTATCCAATTTGGCAAGGATTGGAGCAGTGAGATCGGACAGCTCCGGGTGTGCATCTGCAATCTGTGCAATGCTGTCACGGATTCCCTGGTAAGACTGTACGATCGCATTAACGCGGTCGCCAAGAAGGTCAAGGGTATCTGCTACAGCACCCGCATCCTGTGATTGTGATTGGAATGCCTGATCGACTGTCTGTGACATCTGCTCGTAAAAGCTTTTGGTAGAGGTCAGCGCAGTATTGATTCCGTCTGTAGATCCGTCCAGAGTCTCCTGAATCCCGGAGAAGGACTGCTGTGTACTGGAAAGCGTATCTGCATTTGCAGAAGCCTGTTCTTTCGTTACTTTTAAGAACTCGGCAGTTGTGTCCAGAAGCTGCTGCGCAGAATCGGTCATCTGTGAGAAGGAATGCAGAGTCGTCGAAGAAGCAGACAGATCAGAACCGATTTTATTCAGGTTTGTGATCAGTGTACCTGCAAGCTCATCCGAATCCCCGGAGTCTGTGGCATTTGCAACAGTCTGAAGTGTAGTCAGCACCGTATCGGAAGTGGTTTCGATAAATACTTCGTTGACCTGTGTCTGGACTGCGGTTGCTCCTTTGTCTGTTACCTTCGGCGCAATGGCATTTTCTTTTGCATTGGAGTAATAGGTAATCTCCGGTTTTTTAATATCACTGGAAAATACACTCATCAGGTTCGTACTGAAATCTTCCGGAATTACGATCGCTGCGTAATATTCTCCGGATTTTACACCCTTCATTGCTTTACTTTTGGTTGTAAATACCCAGTTGAGCTGTGTATTCTCACGAAGAGCAGACAATATCTGATCGCCAAGATTCAGCTGGAGCGGAATCAGGTTTCCGATATAGCCTTCATCTACGCTTGCCACGGCAACCTTCAGATTCCCGGTATTCCCATAGGGATCCCAGCTTGCCGCAATGTTGAACCATGCATAAAGGCAGGGAACCACTGTGACGCCGAGAACGACGATCAGCGCAATGACATTTGTTCTTATTTTCCGGATATCTCTTGTGAAGATGGTCCACATATTTCTCATTCGTCTTTTCCCTCCTTTACTTTTTTAAGAAATTCTTCTTCAGACAGATGGATATAGGAAAGCTGTCTGGAGGTCTTGTCGTGAATATATTCTACACAGATCAGATAGACGGCGAGTACGATCAGGGAAATGATCCACAGTGTCAGGTATACGATCTTGGATTCCAGGCCGAACATCAGAAGAAGAAAGATCAGCGGAATTACAAGAATCAGGATAAAACCGGTACGGATCAGCTTTGGATACCGTTTTTCGAACCGGTTGGCACGTTGGATAAAATCAGCCCGTCCGTCTTCGTCCTGCATCATGGTTTTCATCATCAGTGTAAGCTGTGGGCGGGAGAGCTCACCGGTTGCAGTCTCTCCCAGCATCAGGTCTGTCTCGGCAAGACGTTTGTCGAACAGATGGTTCAGATTCATCAGAAGTGGTCTCAGTACCAGTCCGATGAAGAATGCAAGGAGAAGGAAAAGCAGCAGGGTCAGCAGATCCTTTGCGTAGTTATTTTTGTAAAATCCGGCAATACACTCACGCATAGCGCCAATTCCGTAAGAGAACGGCAGAAGCGGATGCAGTCTCTGGAAAAATGCCGGTGTCATCTCGATCGGATACGTTCCTGCCGATCCAGGAATCTGCAGGATAACAAGTACAACTCCCAGTGCCTTTCCAATGTGTTTAAAGGTCAATGCCAGTGCGTAGATCAGATTAACATAAACAAACGAACAGAATACACCCACACATACAAACGCTACCGGATGTACACACTGTACTTTCAATAATAAAATATCACCGACACATACGATCAGTCCCTGTACAAGACCTACTGCAACAAATAACAGCCATCTTCCAAAGTAGGCCTGTCCGGCTGTAAACTTCCGTACCTTTTCATCTTTATCAACTTCCTGTTTCAGAATTGATACCAGAATCAGTCCTCCTACCCAAAGTGCAAGATTTGTGTAAAATGGTGTCATTCCCGATCCATAATTTTCTACATCATATAACACATTTGATTTGATGCTCACCGGAGAAGACATAAAATCTGCAATTGAATCCGCATCAAGTCCTTCCAATGAAGTCAGTTTCTGATACATCTCTGAACTCTGTAATGCATTTAAATCCGTCTGAACAGATGCCAGTGACTCATCAACCTGTGTTAACACATCTCCTGTCTGTCCCAATGCAGACGCACTGCTTTTCAAGCTGTCATTTAACTGATTTAAAATCGTCTTTAATTGTTCTACTGTCGGCTCAACTCCGGTCAAAGCCGCAGAAAGATTTCCGCTCAGTGAAGCCAGACTGTCCAGTGACTGATTCAGCTGTGGCAGAATCTTCTGATCCAGATTGGTACGGTAATTTTGCAGACTGTCTTTACTTTCTTTCGCAAGTTTTTCCAGTGAAGTACGTGTATTCTTTGCTGTTGTCACTGCGTTTTGAATCCCTTGATTCCCTGTTTTCAGTGAAGATACCAGCTCCTGTAACGATGCATTCTGGTTCTCCAATTCTGTAATTTTCTGTCCGATCACAGCAGATATCTGTTGTCCCAGTTCTGTATGCCCCTGAATCTTATCATTCAATTCTTTCAGCTGTTCCAGAAGTTCCTGATTTTTATCCAGCAGAGACGAAGCCGTTGAAAGGCTGCTGTCTACTGCTGTCAATGCCTGTCCGGCTTTCGTCTCAAACACGCCCAGTTTTGCCGATGCCGAGACATACGTGTCATTTAAAAGTGTCTCTCCGTTCGATAACCCATTGGAGAATTCTGTTGAAAACTGTCCAACCGCTGTTCTGGTATCTGCAAGCACATTTCCACTGTCTTCGATTGCTTTGGCTCCTGACTCTGCAGTAACCGTAACCTGATCCAGCATACTTACCGCACTCGCCATGATCTCATCTGACTTATCCACTGTCTTCTGGAAGTTTTCCAATACCTCATTATATTCGTCCAGATTCTTTCTGGTATCTGCGATAGCTTTGATCAGACTTGAATTTTCTTCACTTACTTTTCCGGATAATTCTCCGGCCTCTTTACTCAATAATTCAGAAATGCTCTCTGCAGCTACGGATGTGAATGTATCATTGATTTCCTGCTGAATCGTGCTCGCACCTGTATCCGTGATCTTTGGTGCTATTGCATTTTTCTTTTCATTAATATAATAATCCAGCTTCGGCTGTTTGATATCTCCTGATAAAATACTCAGAAGTGATTCACTGAAATTATCCGGTATCACGATCGCTGCGTAATATTTTCCGGATCTCACTCCCTTTTTCGCTTCTTTTGCATCTACAAACTTCCAGCCAAGCTGGTCATTTTTCTTCAGATTGTCTACAATATTTTGTCCTGCGTCCAGTGACATCTGCTCACTGTCGGCACCTTTATCCTCATTGGCAATCGCAACCTGGATTCCCTTGGTATTTCCATACGGATCCATATTGGCAGCGATGTTGAACCATGCATAAAGAGACGGCAGCACACTGATTCCAACCAGGATCAGTACTGCTGCACGGTTACGGAACAACCGGCCAAGATCTCTTTTGAAAATCTGAAATGATTTCTTCATCCACTAATCCTCCTTTGTTATTGTCATATAGACATTAGTATAACAAAAACACTTCTGAAAATCTACCCAAAAACTGACGAACGGTCATATTTTTATTGTGCTATTTGCACTTCTGAGATGAAGCGCAAAAATGCATCAGTACAGGTCAATTCCCTATATTGATGCATTTTTATCATTTATTTATTTTACAATGCCAACCATATCTTTCACAGATTCAAATCCATTTTTCTTCATATATGCTTCGATTCCGTCAATAATCTCGATCGTTGCATTCGGATTATAGAAATTCGCAGTTCCTACAGATACTGCAGACGCTCCCGCAAGGATCATCTCAATGGCATCTTCCGGTGTCGCAATACCGCCCATTCCAATAATCGGAATGTTCACTGCCTGTGCCGTCTGATATACCATACGGACTGCAATCGGATGTACAACTGGTCCCGACACACCGCCGGTCTTATTTGCTACCGCAAATGTTCTGCGGTTGATATCAATCTTCATACCCGTCAGTGTATTGATCAATGACAGGGCATCTGCTCCGCCGGCTTCTGCTGCCTTCGCAATCTCCGTAATATCCGTAACATTTGGCGTCAGTTTCATGATGATCGGCTGCTTTGCAATCTTTTTGATCTGAGCCGTCAGCTCCTCTACATGCTTTGCATCCTGCCCAAACGCCAGAAAGCCTGCATTAACATTCGGGCACGAAATATTGATCTCCATCATATCAATCGGCTCATCAGCCAGTCTTTCCACCACTGCCAGATATTCTTCCGGTGCATGACCACAGACATTGACGATGATCTTCGTATCATATTTCTTCAGAAATGGAATATCTCTTTTGCAGAACAGATCGATTCCCGGATTCTGGAGTCCGATTGCATTCATCATTCCTCCGTAAACTTCAGCTACACGTGGTGTCGGATTACCCGGCCACGGGACATTTGCCACGCCCTTGGTCGTTACCGCTCCAAGACGGTTCAAATCCACAAACTCACTGAATTCTTCTCCCGAACCAAATGTACCGGAAGCCACTGTAACCGGATTCTTCCATTCTACGCCGGCAATATTTACTTTCATGTCCATTATAAATCCACCTCCGTAGATAAGAATACTGGTCCGTCTTTACAGATTCTCTTATTGTTCACATTACTGTGTGCATCTTTTTCTTTTGTCTTGCAGACACATGCCAGACAGGCTCCGATACCGCATGCCATTCTCTCTTCCAGGGAAATATAGCATTCTATTTTCTTCTCTTCTGCATAGGCCTTGATCGCACGCAGCATTGGTGTAGGTCCGCATGCAAATATAATATCGGCATCCAGACTCTGCTCACGGATAGTATCCATGACATTTCCTTTTGTTCCCACGCTTCCATCCTCTGTGGAAATATATAAGGTTCCGTTCTGTTCAAACTCCTCTTTCAGGAACGTATGCGCATCTCTATAGCCGACAACAATCTGCTTTTCTTCACACTGCATCTGCTTTGCAAGTTCCAGAATCGGCGGAACACCAATCCCGCCGCCCATCAGGAATACTTTCTTTCCTTCTGCCTTTTCATATGAAAATCCATTTCCCAAAGGTCCGATCACTGGTACAAAATCTCCGGCCTTTAACTCTGAAAACTGTTTTGTTCCGGTCTTTTCTCCTGTCACACGATATACCAGTCTTAATCTTTTTGCTTCTTTATCAATTTCACAGATACTGATCGGGCGTGGAAGTAATTTGCTTGCATCTGTCGTGTATACAGACACAAACTGTCCCGGTCTGGCAGTCAGCGCTGCTTCTGTCTCAATCCACAGGCTGTAGATTCCATCTGCCAGCATCTCCTGTGACAGAACTTTCGCCTGTTCTTTTTTTCTCTCCATCTTCCTTTATCTCCTGTCAAGATTACTCTGTCTTACTTTTTTCGTTATCAGTCTTTTTTTCGTCTGTTCAGACATTATCTGTTCTCAAGTGCTCCCTTGATGTCTGCGATCATCGTCTCAACTGCTGCTCTGGATGCATCACCAAAATTCTCAGCTCCAAATTTTGCATACTGCTCCTGCTTATATGCCGCAATGATTCCTCTGGAAGAGTTTACGATTGCTCCAAGGCCATCTTCATTGAAAAAATGTACCAGGTCTTTTCCTTTTCCTCCCTGTGCACCATAACCAGGAACCAGAATGTAAGCTTTTGGCATCACTTTTCTTAATACTTTTCCCATCTCCGGATAAGTTGCTCCGACTACTGCTCCGACATAGCTGTACTCATCGCCCATGACTTCAGATCCCCATGCGGCAACTTTTTCTCCAACCAGTTCATATAACGGACGGCCGTCGATCTTCTGATCCTGGAATTCACCGCTTGACGGATTTGATGTCTTAACAAGTACGAAGATTCCCTTCTTTTCTTCTTTACATACGTCCAGGAATGGATTCACTCCGTCTGAACCAAGGTATGGATTCACTGTTACAAAGTCTTCATCAAATGGTGCGTATGTCTTGCTGCCTACTTTCACCTTACCAATATGACCCACAGCATAAGCTGCTGATGTAGAACCAATGTCTCCTCTTTTAATATCACCGATGACAACCAGTCCTTTTTCCTTACAGTAATCTACCGTTTTCTTGAATGCTGCAAGTCCCGGAAGACCAAACTGTTCATACATTGCGATCTGTGGTTTTACAGCCGGAATCAGATCATAAGTCTTGTCCACGATTTCTTTATTGAACTGCCAGATTGCTTCTGCTGCTCCTTCCAGTGTCTCACCATATTCTGCGAACGCTTTTTTCTGTACCTGCTCCGGAATATAGTTCAACATCGGATCTAATCCTACTACAATCGGTGCTCCTGTCTTCTTTATGTTGGCTACTAACTGATTAATCAATGTTTTTTCCTCCTACCTTATATGCATAATCTAAATTTCACATTGTTTATATTTTACCATAAGGCATAATAAAAGGGAATGCCAAACTGCATTCCCTTCAAAACTCTTATTTTGCTGTGTCACCATCCACAAACGATTACTTCATCTGTGCTTTTACTTCCTCCACAGCTTTATCAAGCTGATTGTCTGCATCCGGATTTTCTTCATTATTTTCGTATTCGACCTTTACATCCGGTGTAATTCCTTTTCCATCAATATCCTGACCTTTTGCCGTTGATGCTTCTTCCCTTTGGAGTGAAATATTCTGCAATCGTAAGTTTTACGGCTGTTCCGTCATCCAGATCAAAAATCTGCTGTACGACACCCTTTCCATATGTCTGGGTTCCGACAATCTTACCGATTCCGTAATCCTGGATTGCCCCGGAGTAAATCTCTGATGCACTGGCACTGTTGCCATTTACCAGAACTGCCAGCGGTTTTGTAAACTGATGTTCTTCGTCAGATTTCATCTCTGTCTTTTTGCCATTTTTATCTTCCGTATACACGATCAAGCCCTTTGGCAGCATCAGATCCAGCATATCACATACTGTACTGAGCGAACCTCCAGGATTATTACGCAG
>OIAT01000364.1_pt1 | contig 10739 bp, 12 predicted proteins | sample 1580801 | NCBI WGS metagenome assembly OIAT01 (sample SAMEA3882536, study PRJEB24775) | human gut metagenome | biome: human-associated habitat; feature: intestine environment; material: feces | place: Netherlands | collected 2009/2010
GGGCCCCGCTCGCTGCAACGTAGTCGGAATAATAGGAATCCCCGTTTTTCATTCCTGCAATCCCACGGCACAAGACATGTTAAGCCGTTAGCAAAACTTGCAAAAGTTAGCAAAACTTGCAAAAATTAGCAAAACTTGCAAAGGAGCTACCATGGAGTACAGCAAGAACCCCTTTACCCCGACGTTCGGAAGCGTCCCTCCCTTTCTAGCGGGTCGCGAGCATATCCTGCGTGACATCAACCGTGGCTTTATCAACGGCCCGGGAGATCCCAACCTGTCGACCATTTTTACTGGCGCAAGGGGAACGGGCAAGACGGCGCTTCTCTCGCTCCTTTCAGAAACGGCGCTTGAACACGGCTGGATCGCAGCAAATGTCTCCGCAATGCCAGGCATGCTCGAAGATATTATCGAGCGAACCAAAGAAGCCGCAGATAGCTACCTCTCACAGCCTCACGCGCGCATAAACGGTGTTCAAATTGGCCCAGTGGGCATCGATTGGACATATGCTCAAGAGGCTCAGGGCAACTGGCGCACGCGCATGAATGGCATCTTTAAGCAACTCGAAAAACATGACATCGGACTTCTCATCACCATCGATGAAGTCACCGTCGATCTCGAAGAAATGCTTCAATTTGCCTCTGTTTACCAGCACTTTGTACGCGAAGGTAAAAAAGTTGCCCTACTCATGGCAGGACTGCCCTACAAAGTATCGGCGTTGCTGCGTAACGATTCCGTCTCGTTCCTCAGGCGTTCCCAATATCATCAGTTGGGACGAATCACTGACGTTGAAATTGCAAACGCATTCCGCAAAACCGTTGAGGCCGGAGGCCGCTCAATCACGCCAGAAGCGCTCGAGGATGCCGTGAAGGCCGTCGACGGATTTCCCTATATGATGCAGCTCGTCGGATATCGCACATGGGATGTTTCGGAGAACTCGCCCAAAATCAGTGCACCTGATGTACAGCAGGGTTCTCTGCTTGCCCGCATGGAGCTGCGCGATCGAATTCTCGAAACGACCTATCGGGAGCTTTCCGATAAAGACATTGAGTTTTTGCTCGCGATGCTGCCCGATTCTGGCCCCAGCAGGGTCTCAGAAATTGCCAAGCGTATGGGCGTCGCCAGCAACTATGCAAGCCAATACAAGCGCCGCCTCCTCGAGGACGGCGTCATCGGAGAGCGCGGGCGTGGTCTCGTTGGCTTTGATATCCCCGCATTCAGGGAGTTTCTGAACGAGAAGGTCTCCTAGCACGCAGAGGTTGTCCACAAGGACATCAACGCATGGCAATCAGCAATCCTCTTGGTAAGGGAAGTAGGCTTTCCGCCAACGCTGATTGCCATGCGTTCTTCTTGTCTTTAGGCGAGCTTGCGAGCGAGCTCTCGCACCTCTTCCAGCTTGGGCGAAGAGGCCATGCTGTCGCGCTCGGTCATACCGCTGATGGTGATAATGCCCTGGTCCTCCCACTTGCAGTACGCGCAGGTTGACTTGTACATAGCGATCGCCGCATCATAGACGCCCTCGCTGTGGCTATCGAGCAAAAGGGCCGTCTTGGTGAACGGGAAGTCCGTGGCACCGAAGGCGTACAGGCGATCGATGGCGGCCTTCTCCTGCGCAGTGATATCAAACCAGTAGATAGGCGAAGCGAAGACAACCATGTCGGCGTCTTTCAGCGACTCGATCACGTCGGTCATGTCATCCTTCTGCACGCAAGTGCCCTCGTGGGCGAAGCAATACTGACACCCCAGGCAACCAGCGATTTTCTTACTGGCAACGCGGATAACCTCGACCGTATGGCCGGCCTCGCGCGCGGTCTCGGCAAACGCCTCAACCATGATGTCGGTATTGGCGCCCTTACGCGGGCTGCCGCTCAATACAACGATATTCATAAGAATCTCCCTTCTTCATGCCGCAGGCGCGCGGCATATTTTCTTGTTTTAACCAAAACAGATGGAGTTATTCTATCGCCTCGTTTCAGCTACTCCCACTCTTTAGAAGAATCGTTGCTGGAGGCTTGGCATTAAATCAAGGCACGCCTTATTTCAAATACTCCTCAAAGAATGCTTTCAGCTTTTCGAACGGAATGATATCCATCTGATCGTAGAGGTCGGTATGGCTGGCACCGGGGATAATGAGCAATTCCTTGTTGTCCCCCGTCAGCTTGCTATACGCGGTTTCGCTGAAATAGCGGGAGTGCGCCTTCTCGCCGTGCACCAGCAGCACGGCGGAGCGGATCTCGCCGGCGTACTGCAGAATCGGCATATTCATAAACGACAGCGAAGACGTCACATTCCAGCCACCGTTGGAGTTCAGGCTGCGGGAATGGTGGCCTCGCGGAGTTTTGTAGTAGGCGTAATAGTCCGCTAAAAACTGCGGCGCATCCTCCGGTAGCGGATCGACCACGCCGCCCGCCAGCGCATAGCTGCCGTTTTTATAGTCCTCGGTGCGCTGCGCATTCAGCGCTTTCCGCTTTTCAAAGCGCGCCTGCTCGGAATCCTCGGCGTCAAAATAGCCGTTTGCGGTCACGCGGGTCATATCGTACATGGTCATAGCCGCGGTAGCTTTGATACGGGTGTCGATAGCCGCCGCATTGACTGCCATGCCGCCCCAACCGCAGATACCGATGATGCCGATACGCTCCGGGTCGACGTTTTCCTGCACAGAGAGGAAATCAACCGCTGCGCAGAAATCCTCGGTGTTGATGTCCGGCGATGCTACATAGCGGGGCGCACCGCCGCTCTCGCCGGTATAGGACGGGTCGAAGGCAATTGCGAAAAAGCCCAGCTCCGCCATTTTCTGCGCGTACAGACCGGAGGACTGTTCCTTCACCGCGCCAAACGGGCCGCTGACGGCGATGGCGGGCAGTTTGCCTTCCGCGTTCTTAGGCACGTAGACGTCAGCCACCAGCGTGATGCCGTATCGGTTATGGAAGGTCGCCTTGCTGTGCTCAACCTTGTCGCTTTTGGGGAATACTTTGTCCCATTCCTGCGTCAGATTCAACTGTTCCATACCTAAACCTCCTTGTCAGTCGCTTTAAGGTATTGCTCGTCGTCCACGGGCTCCAACCACTCGTTGGAGGCCTCCTCGCCCGGAACCTCCACCGCGAGATGGGAGAACCAGCTGTCGGGCGCCGCACCGTGCCAGTGCTTTACGCCTGCGGGAATATTTACTACATCGCCGGGGCACAGCTCCTGTGCCGGTTTGCCCCATTCCTGGTAAAACCCTCGGCCAGCCACGCAGACGAGAATCTGCCCGCCGCCGCTTTTGGCGTGATGGGTGTGCCAGTTGTTGCGGCAGCCTGGCTCGAACGTAACGTTGTAAATGCCGACCTGCTCGGTGGAAAGGGGCGCGAGGTAGCTTTGCCCGATAAAGTACTTCGCAAATGCGTCGTTGGGGGCACCGATGGGAAAGGCCATCTCGTTTTGATGCTTGGTTCTTGCGTCGGCGGCATCGCTATCCGCCCAGACCTCCTTCGCCATGCGAAAGGCCGCCCATGCCTTGGGCCAGCCTGCGTAAAACGCCGCGTGCGTAAGGATTTCCGCTATCTCCGCCCTGGTCACGCCGTTGTTCTTTGCGGACATCAGATGATATTGGAACGAAGAGTCCGTCAGCCCCTGTGCCATCAAGGCAACCACCGTCACCACGCTGCGGTCTCGAAGGGAAAGCCTGTCTTCTCGGCTCCACACCTCGCCGAACAGCACATCGTCATTGAGCTGTGCGAATTTGGGAGCAAAGTCCCCCAGGGCATCTCTGCCCGCTGTCTGTTTGATTGCCATGATCGATTTCCTCCTGTCGATGGTTTTGAGTGCAAAACTGCTTCCGCGCAGCTAAGCCGCGCCTAGACTCCCATGCCCATTCGTCGCGCCTGCTCAAGGGCGGAGTGACTGGCGATTACGGAACACCCCTTGCGCTCCCACTTTATATTGACGAGAATGAAGGTAATACCTAAACCTGACTTTAGGTCAAGGAGTAAATTCGAGATTTGTCCGGAGGGACCATGTACACAATCGGACAGGTGGCGGATATGTTCGGTCTGCCCGTTTCCACGCTGCGTTATTACGACAAGCAGGGATTGTTCCCGGAATTGGAGCGGACGTCCGGCATTCGCCGATTCGGCGATACAGAACTCGAGGCGCTTCGGGTCATCGAATGCCTGAAGAAGGCTGGGATGGAGATCAAGGACATCCGGCTGTTCATGGAATGGTGTGCGGAGGGCCCATCGACATATCCCAAGCGCAAGGCCATGTTCGAGGAGCGGAAGACCCACATGGAGTCGGAGATCGCGAAGATGAACCGCGCGCTGGACATGTTGAAGTTCAAATGCTGGTACTACGAGCAGGCGATCCAAGATGGCAGCGAGGATAGAGTGAAGGCGCTGATTCCCGACGATCTGCCGGAAGAGATCAAAGATACCTACGATAACGCCCACGCTCAATAATGCCGCCCGATGCTCAAGGGGCTTTGACAAGGGGCTCTTTCCGAGCAGAACGAAAAAGAAAGCCTCCGAACCAGAGGGTCCGGAGGCTGTTATTCCCGTTATTTCGCTGGTGGCTTTGCCCTATGGCGACGCCGAAACAGCATCAGGCGGTACTCGACGGTATCAAAACGCGAGTTCAGAAGCCAGTTCCCGTTATTCCCATAGGCATAAGCGCATCTGTTCGCGATTGCCTATCGATGCTCTGCCTCGAGCACGGCAGACACCGCATCGAGGAACTCCCGCACATGGTCGGCGGGGTGCGGCGAATGAAGCAGCCCGTAAGACACGAGACAGTCCCAATCGGTAGGGACGGTTTTAAGCATGGGGTGGACGTTGGCCCACAACGGCAGCGTCGCAAGCGCGAGGTCCTCGTTCGCGCCGCGATTGAACACCTCCGCCCGATATTGTGGGAAGTCTACAAGCGCGATTTGAGGATGATGCAAGAGTATCTCGTCGCGTACGCGGTCGATTTCGGCGTTCCAGCCCCGGCGTATAAGCATAAGAATGTGATTGTGGAGGTCGTCGAATGTGACGATGTCGCGTTTGGCGAGTTCGTTGTCGACGGGAACGGCACACCAGAGCGGCTCGCGCGAAAGCTCGAGGCCCAGGCACCCGCGCTCTTTAAGAAAGGCATCGTCGAAAATCCCCACCACGATATCCATGTCTTGCCCGAGGTTCGCCAAACCGCGCGCCGCCGAGGGTGTGTTTTCAAACGTGACCACCTGAAGGCTCATGCCAGGGCAACGTTCCTTCACCTTCGGCCACAGCTTCGTGAGAGGCGTGCTGGGCGTCATGAGCGACACTCCCACGCGGATGATGCGCTTCTCTCCACGCTCGGCGACGCGGGCGCGTGCGATTGATTCTTGAGAGTACTGCACGATATGGCGGGCGTCGGCGAGCAGCGACCTGCCTGCTCGCGTAAGCGAAAGCCCCTGATGCGATCGGTGAAACAACGTAAGGCCTAGCCGCGACTCCAGCAGGTTCATCTGCTTGATGACAGCCGTGGGCGTGATGAAGGACTCTTGTGCCGCCTTGGAGAAGCTGCCCGCCTCCGCCACGCGGATGAAAGTGTCAAGCTGTGGGTTGTACATCGATCCTCCTGTCGCGCATTATGTGCCGTATATACCCCATGGTTATATCCATCATTCCAACGTGAACTTCTCGCACGTCAGTAAACGCCGTAGCCTTGTATTCGAAAAGTCACCATTAAGGAGGAGACCATGCAGTATCTGAAGCTCAACAACGACGTAGAGATGCCCATCGAAGGTTTGGGCACCTTCCTCATGACCCCGGCCGAGGCCGAGGCGGCCGCAACCGCCGCGCTCGCGGCTGGCTACGAGCACATCGACACCGCCAACGCCTACATGAACGAGCGCGCCGTGGGCCGTGCCATCGCCAAGAGCGGCATCGCGCGCGACAAGATCTTCGTCTCCACCAAGCTCTGGCCGAGCGTCTACGACGCGGGCATGCCGGCGGTGGACGCCACGCTCCAGCGCCTGGGGCTCGACTACGTCGATATGCTCATCCTGCACCAGCCGGTAGGCGACTACCTGGCCGCGTGGCGCACGATGGAGGAGGCGTACCGCGCGGGCAAGGTGCGCGCCCTCGGCCTCTCCAACTTCCCGCAAGACAAGATCGCCGAGGTCATCGAGGTCGCCGACATCAAGCCGCAGCTCGTGACCGTTGAGTGCCACCCCTACCACGCCCAGCGCGACCTGCGCGCCTACCTCGCGCCGTACGGCACGGTGATCGAGGCGTGGTACCCGCTCGGCCACGGCGACAAAGGTCTTCTGGAGGAGCCCGTCTTCGTCGCTCTCGCCGAGAAGTACGGCAAGACCCCAGCCCAGGTGATCCTGCGCTGGCACGTGCAAATGGGCACCTCCATCATCCCCGGCTCCAAGAACCCCGTCCACATCGCCGACAACGCGAACATCTTTGGCTTCTCCCTCACCGAAGACGAGATGGCCGAGATTGCCAAGCTCGACGGGACCATGACCTACTACACCGCCACTGAGGAAGCACTCGCGGGCTACCTGGCCATACGCCCCGATTTCGACGCGCAGGAGTAGCGCTCAGACGATAACGGACCAACCAAGCCGCCGCCGAGGACCAGTCGGCTGTCGAGGACGAGCCCGCCGCAGTGCCCGCTGCAGACGGCAACGTCCTCGTGGCCTACTACTCGGCACAGGGCCACACCGCTGTCGTAGCTCAGGCCATCGCCGACGAGCTCGGCGCCGATCTCTTTGAGGTGACGCCTAGAACCCGCGGGTTATAGCCCCGTGCGCACCCCAGCGTTATAGAACCCTCACCAACGGAAACTTCCGCCGGCGCGGCGTCCCTCGTATGGTGGATACGTCAAGTTGCGAGAAAGGAAGGCACCATGGACTACATCACCTTGAACAACGGCGTCAGGATACCGCAGCTCGGCTTCGGCGTGTACCAGATCCCGAACGCCGCGGAATGCCAGCGCGCTGTGGAGGACGCGCTCTCGGTCGGCTATCGGCTGCTCGACACGGCCGCGAGCTACGGCAACGAAGAGGCGGTCGGGGCCGCCGTTCGCGCGAGCGGCCTGCCGCGCGACGAGGTGTTCGTGACGACTAAGCTGTGGATGTCGGATGCGAGCTACGAGGGGGCCAAGCGCGGCTTCGACGCATCGCTCAAGCGGCTGGGGCTCGACTACGTCGACCTCTACCTCATCCACCAGCCGTTCGGCGACGTCTTCGGCGCGTGGCGCGCCATGGAGGAACTCTACGAGCAGGGCGTTATCCGCGCCATAGGCACAGCTAACTTCTACCCCGATCATCTCGCAAACCTCATCTCGTTCAACCGCATCGCCCCCGCCGTGAACCAAGTCGAGTGCAACGTGTTCTTCCAGCAGCGCGAGGCGCAGGAGTACATGGTCGGCAAGGAGGTAGCCATGGAGGGCTGGGCGCCCTTTGCGGAGGGCAGAAACGACCTCTTCCGCAACGAGGTCCTCGCTCGCATCGGCGAGGCGCACGGCAAGACGGTCGCCCAGGTCGTGTTGCGCTGGCTGCTGCAGCGCGGTGTGGTCTGCATCCCTAAGAGCACGCACCGCGATCGCATGGAGCAGAACTTCGACGTCTTCGACTTCGCGCTGGGCGACGACGAGATGGTCGCCATCGCCGCGCTCGACACCGGGCGCAGCGCGTTCTTCGACCACCACGACCCCGCCACCATCGAATGGATGTCCGGGCTCGTGCGCAACGTGTAGACGAGCGGTCAGACCGCACTGATAACTTACTAGGAGGAATTGCCATGAACTCATTCACGTACGGCTACCCGGTCAGGAATTACTTCGGCGAGGGGGCCATGGACCAGGCACTCGACGCCGAGATGGGTGCCATGGGCAAGACAGTGATGCTCGCCTACGGCGGAGGCTCGGTCAAACGAACCGGCGTCTACGGCCACGTGGTCGATAAGCTCACGAGCGCGGGCAAGCGCGTGGTGGACTTCGGCGGCATCATGCCCAACCCGACCTACGAGAAGTGCCAGGAAGGCGCCGCGCTCGCACGCGAGGAGCAGGTCGACTTCATTCTCGCCGTCGGCGGCGGGTCGGTCTTCGACTGCTGCAAGGTGGTCTCCGCGCAGGCGATGCTTGACGAGGACATCGAGACGTTCGAGCACGTCGACGGCAAGATGCCGGGCTCGTTCATCCCCATGGGCTGCATCGTGACGCTCTCCGGCACGGGCGCCGAGCAGAACAACGGCGCCGTCATCACCAACGAGGAGACGCACGTGAAGGGCGCCTATCTGGGGGCGATGCCCATGTGGGCGGCGCTCGACCCGGCACTCACGCTCACCGTACCGCACGCGCAGTTCATGAGCGGCGCATTCGACACGCTCTCGCACTGCATGGAGAGCTATTTCGGTAGCCCGCGCGAACGCAACGTCACCGACGACATCAACCTCGCCATCCAGCGTAACGCCATCCGCAACATGCGGATCATCGCGGACGACGACCAGAACCTCGATGCCAGAAGCGAGCTCGTATACGACTCCGCCATGGCCGAGAACGGCGTGCTCAAGATCGGCAAGTCAACGGACTTCCAGGCGCACATGATCCAGCACCAGTACGGCGCGTACACCCACACCAACCACGGAATGGGCCTCGCGGTCATCCACCCTGCGCTCTACCGCCACCTGGCCCCCGAGGCGCCCGCGCAGTTCGCCCGCTGGGCGCGCGAGGTGTGGGGCGTCGACGCCAAGGGCAAAGACGACCTTACGGTGGCGCTCGAGGGCATCGACCGCCTGCAGACGTTCATCGGCGAGATGGGGCTTCCCACAAGCTTCGATGAGATGGGCTCCGACGCGTCCGACGAGACGCTGCACAAGGTTGCGGGCACCTGCGTGCTCACCGGCGGCTGCGCCAAGAAACTGGAGCGCAGCGAGGTGTTCCAGATTCTGACCGAGTGCCTCTAGATCGGCGGTGGGCCCCGATCCGCCCGCGCCGAAGTAGGAACGGTATTCGCCGAAGTTGAAGGGGGATGTGCACCTCCCTGTGGCGCCCTGTGAACAGGGTCGCCAGGTCCGAACTCAGGAGGAACGCGTTCGATCCCGTGAGGTAGATATCCCATCCGCCACGTGCGTGAATGCTGTTAATTGCTTTCTCGAAACCCTCGCACAGCTGCACCTCGTCGATGAAGAGGCGGTTGCGGGCGCCCTCTTTGTGCCACTCTATGATTTCGTGATGCAGCGCGCGGTACTCGAGCAGCGGCTCATTGTCGAGATCCAGCAGATCGATGTAGACGTTGTTGGAGGATGGGCCCTTCCGAGCGACGGAGGCGGAGAACGCTTTCATGAGCTCGGACTTGCCGGCGCGGCGCCTCCCCCGTGATCACCTTGATGTCCCGGATGCCCTCGAGCGCCCAAAGCCGCTCCATGTACGTATTGCGGTCTACCTAAGCCATCATCAGCTCCTTCTCGGTTTCGAAACTCGAATTTTTTAAAGTTTCGAAACCGAGAAAGCAATATGCGCAAGGGCGTGTCGGGGGGTTAAGCCCCAGCCACGTCATGTCGGCAGCGATGAAGGGCGCGCCCGTGAGGCGGCGAAAGCCCTTAAGCGGCCGGCAGTGAGCATTAAGGCACAACAGGCGCTCGCAGCACAGCGGGAAGCAATAAAGCGGGAATCGGCTCAAGCAAGAAGCCAGCGTCACGCGGACGAGGCGGAGGCGCGCTTCGAGCAGCGAAAGCTGGAGCGCAAGCAGAAGCATCGCGGGCGTTGATCGGCGCCGACATGGATCCTGGCGTGAACAGGGCTACGTCCCCTGTTCACGCGTGGCCTCAATCGGTTTCATGCTTGCATTGCCGCAAAGATTGCAACAATACAAGCATGGATATCTCACAGGGCACGAAGCTGCAAAGCTTGCCCGGAGATTGCCAAATGAAAAGTCCCTGACCCGTTGGTGCAGGTCAGGGGATCGGAAACGCTACATATCGCTTACTCCCACTCAAAACTCTGATTTTTCATCGTCGTAAATCGTGGTTGCGTTTGGTTGCGTGTTGTGACCACAGTAAATACCAACAGGCAGTAGCTCTAGTGCTCAAAATGCACTCACGAAATAAATCATTCCGAATTGGCGGATCAGACTGCTACTGAATGTTGAGGTTAACTGCGGATGCCGACGGAGCCATCGGGAAATAGTTATTCCGACCAGCGAAAAGCTTGGAGCAAATAATCTTTTTGGAACAGCGCCAGAGAAAACAAAGTCGTGCCCTGCAAGCAGCGTTTGGGCATTACTCAATGTTCTTGCTACGCACTTGCGCGCGGCGATGCGGGGGGATCCCCCGCGCCCCTATGAACACGTTCTTCTAACCATACGTCCGCAAATGGATTGAAGCATCTTTGCCTATACGTATAATGAAAGACTGAACTTAAGGAGCGGGGATGAAGGTAATTAAAGCAGAGGACACGAGGTCGTTAGAGCCTTTCCGCGACCGGATTATTGAGGGCGATTGCCTTGAGGTGATGAAGGGCATTCCCGGCGAATCAATAGATATGATTCTTTGCGATCTTCCTTACGGAACCACCCAGAATAAATGGGATTCGATTATCAACCTCGACCTGCTCTTTACCCAGTACCTGCGCATCATCAAGCCGCATGGCGCTATCGTTTTGACAAGCAGTGGGCTTTTTACCGCGAAGCTGATGCTTCACGCCCCCGAGATATATAAATACAAGCTTGTTTGGGTTAAATCAAAACCACCCTTAAAAAGGGTGGTTTGCTCTTAGGGTATAACCCACGGGCC
>OIAT01000365.1_pt1 | contig 10709 bp, 5 predicted proteins | sample 1580801 | NCBI WGS metagenome assembly OIAT01 (sample SAMEA3882536, study PRJEB24775) | human gut metagenome | biome: human-associated habitat; feature: intestine environment; material: feces | place: Netherlands | collected 2009/2010
TTTCTTTTTTTTTGTTCTCGTCACGAGGACACATTTGCTTTGCGATAAAATTCTGTTTTTCATTCTTATTTTTCAGAAGCTCATTCATCTTCCGGAAGCTTTCCGCAGATGCGTTTAACAGGGTATCCATTGCCATCAGATGATCTGCAGTAATAGGCTGTGCATAATCACTTAACTGCTGCATTACATCTTCTTCTGCCTTATAAGCCTCTCTTATTTCCGCATAAAGCTCCTGCTCATATTCCTTCTGTGCTTCCTCACTTCCTGCCTGATCCAGAAGCGTATAAAGATCTGCGGTATCCCCCGCATAACCTTTTTCGATCTGTGAAGTGATGGATTCAATGGCACTTTCCTTCGCGGTTACACCGCCAAAGTGATCGTCCACCCGGTAATCCAGCTTCCTGGAGGCTTCCTTTTTCGTGCTCCGCAGTGCAGTGAGCAGATTTTCAAGTGTCAGCTCCATATCTGCCTGCATGGCTGCTCCCAGGGGAGCTGCATCGTTCTTTTCAATCTGATGCATCAGACGGTAAATACCGATGTATGCGCTGCGCTCCTCTTCGGTAATGTCATGATCCTGTTCCAGCCTGTATAAGAACCTGCTGTAGGATTCCATATCATCTGCGGTATCTTTATTTTCTTTTAAAAATGTATCCAGATCCTCTAATTTCATGGAAATGGGATTTATGCCCTTACGGATCATCTGTAATACCCGGCCCGGCTTCATCTCGCGGATGACTCCTGTCAGCAGTGTATCCTTTTCCTTGACCTTCGTAATGTTCTCTTCACTGATTTCCATCTGGTTATAACCAAGGATACGGACTGCTCTGCGGTTCTCTTCGGTTGCAGCAAGGTTCAGTTCATCAAGAAGATCATCCACATTCCGGAAGGCCTTCGCAATCTGATCTCCCAGATCCTTTCTCGGTGCGGTCATCAGCTCTTCGTAGCTTCGGGATGCCTTTTCACAGGCACGGCGCTGTGCCTCACCGGTATCCGCGATCTTCTTTAACGTATCCTCAGGTTCAATCTGTTCCACGAAGGAAACCGGTGCGGTACGGATACTCTGGATGAGCTCCATGGACTCATCAAACAAAGATAATTTTTCCTTGGCCTGAACCACGTCCTCTTCCCCTGTCAGGCTTAAGGATAACTGATCCTCAAGCTGCTTTAAGAGCTTCACGGTTTCTTCGACCGGGGCGGTATCCAGCTGATAGCCGCTTCGCAATAATTTCAGATTTGCTTCAAAGGACATCTGGAGTCTGGTCTCTTCCAGCTGACGCTTACCACGGATTTCCTCCAAATAAGTTTCCCTACGGGTGAGGTCTGCCTTCTTCACCGGAATACCATCTGCAATCGCTGCGGTCACACTGTTCAGATAGTTCTCCATGCGGATCGGAAATTCAATCGTTTCAAGCTTATGTAAGCGCTGCATGGCTTCTTCATCCAGCGGAATTCCCTTTTCAATCAGCCATTGTGCCTGCCCGATGGTCTCTTCGGACACCTCCAGTCCGGCATCTTCAATCACCTTTACGATCTGGGGAAGCAGTGCTTCCAGATCAATCTGCTCCGGCTTCTTCGCATAATACCCGTTCACGGTTCCATCGGCATAATAGCCTGTGCCCTGACGGCTGCCCTCCTGCGGTGCAGAGTACTGTGCAGTATAGAGAGCCTCCGGCGTAGGTTCCATCCGGTTTTCCACCATGTACTTCTCGGAACCCTCCGAAAGCTTCGAAATATTCTTAATCTGTTCATAGGTATCGGTTATGGCCTGCACATTCTCTTCGGTCAGTGGAATGTCACGGTCATGGAACTGATTTTTGAGTTCATTGGCAAAGCTTTCCGAACCCGTAATCTTACAGAGCTTTTCATCACTTAAGGTATCCGTATACCCGACAACCTCTGTTCCACCCTTTACAAGTGCTGCTTTTATACGATCGACAATGGTCACAACCGTGTCAATTTCCGTACTTCCCGGATGAAAGCCTTCCTCTTGCAGCTTCGCAAAATCTTCATCGGACATACAATTAGACATTACTGCCATATAGTCACGACGAGCCTTGGTATCCTCTTGTCCCGCCATCCGCATAACCTCTTCTGCGGTCCTTCCGTGACCTGCGTAAGCGCTGTTATCCGTAACTGTGCCAGAAATGTCTAATGCAAATGAACTTCTTCCTGCCCGTTCCGCGTTCCGGGTGGAAGTACGATATGCAGTTGTGGCTCTGTCAACATTTATACTCTGCTTTGCGGAATCCGTTTCCGCAGAAGGAAAATAAACGTTCATAGAGTAAATCTCCTAAAAAGGTATTCATTTCCTATAAAGTTAAAAATAAGGGCGAATGCTTTCACATTCACCCTTTATTTCGGCATATTATTTTGATTTCTTAACCATTTCCCTGATTTAAAAATAAACCGGGCAGATGACCTAAAACACAAAGATCAGCGCACTGTACGGAGGCAGATCCAGGGTCAGGCTGTAATTACGGTAATCACAGCTTTCCTTTACTGAAGTAATTTCCGCAGGTACTTCCATACCCTGTCCTCCAAACCGGACATCATCACTGTTTAACAAAAGCTTATATTTCTTTTTCTTCGGAACACCGACCTTGTAATTCTACCATTTCATCGGAGTCATATTAATGATAAACATAAGGTTATTCTTACCATTGGATGCCTTACGGAAAAAGCTGTATGTACTTCTGTCCTTATCATCACAATTCAGCCATTCAAATCCGTCCCAGCTGTTATCAATCTCATACAGGCACGGATATTTGTTGTAAAGCTCCAGTAAATTCTTCACATAATCATGAAGTCCCCTGTTCAGATCCTCCTGAAGAAGGAACCAGTCAAGCTCTCTTGCTTCACTCCACTCTCTTTCCTGTCCAAAGTCCTGTCCCATGAACAGAAGCTTCTTACCGGAATGACCAAGCATATATGCATAGCCCGCACGGAGATTCGCATATTTGTCCGTCTTATATCCGGGCATCTTATTGACCATGGAGCACTTCAGATGAACGACCTCATCATGTGACAGGGGAAGAATATAATTCTCACTGTCATTATAGGTCATGGCAAACGTCATGGCATAGTGGTTATCCTTACGGAAATACGGATCCAGCTTCATATATTCGCAGAAATCATGCATCCATCCCATGTTCCACTTAAAGGAAAAATCAAGTCCACCGTCTTCTATCTTACCGGTCACCCTGGGCCAGGCGGTAGATTCCTCCGCAATTGTAAGGAATCCGGGATACGTTCCACGGACAACAGAATTCAGATGCTTAAAGAATTCAATAGCCTCCAGATTCTGATTTCCGCCATATTTATTTGCGATCCATTCTCCATCCTTCTTACCATAATCAAGATAAAGCATGGAAGCAACAGCATCCACACGAAGTCCGTCTACGTGGCACTCCTCCACCCAGTAAAGGGCATTTGCGATCAGGAAGTTCTTAACCTCCGGGCGTCCGTAATTATAAATCTTGGTACCCCAGTCCGGATGTTCTCCCTGTCTCGGATCTGCGTGCTCATATACTGCGGTTCCGTCAAAGTTCGCAAGACCATGGGCATCTTTCGGGAAATGTGCAGGTACCCAGTCAAGGATAACTCCAATCTTATTCTGATGTAAATAATCCACCATATACTTGAAATCCTGTGGCGTTCCATATCTGGAAGTCGGTGCATAATATCCGGTCACCTGATATCCCCAGGAACCGTCAAAAGGATGCTCTGCGATTCCCATAAGCTCTACATGGGTATATCCCATTTCCTTCACATAGGCTGCCAGGGCATGTGCGAATTCTCTATAGTTATAAAATCCTTTTTCATTTTCCTCTGACTGCGGATGCTTCTTCCATGAACCCGGATGAACCTCATAGATTGCCATAGGCTCTACCTGCTCATCAAACTTCTCTCTGTTCTTGATCCATGTGGCATCCTTCCATTTATAGTCTGTGATATCTGTGATCCTGGAGGCTGTACCCGGACGGAGTTCAGCTTCATTTGCATAAGGATCTGCTTTATATAGCTTCTCTCCATGCGCACCCACGATAAAGAATTTATACAGCTGTCCGATCTTTGCCCCCGGAACAAACACTTCATAAACACCGATCGGCCCAACCTTCTCCATCGGGTTTGCTTCTTCCTCCCAGTCATTAAATTCACCGATTACAGAAACAGACTGTGCATTCGGTGCCCAGACCGCAAAATATACACCTTTTTTTCGTCTGTATGTAGTCGGATGGGCACCCAGTTTCTTATATACTTCATAATTGGTTCCCTGTCCAAATAAATATTGATCCAAATCTGTAAATTTCATACTCACACCCATCTGGAGTCCTCCCTTAACTTCGGTTTCTATCTTTTTTGCAGATACTGATTCCATAAAATAATACTGTAACAGGATATCTTACGTTACTGTTCACTCCATTCTCAGTAACGTAGCCAAAATTCATTCCAGATTGCCTGCGGCAATGGAATTTTGGCGTATGAACAGTAACTATCTTACAGCAAGTTCAATCAGGAATACGAACTGACTTTTAGTCATTCTATAAGCCTTATTATACCAACGGACATTCCATACGTCAATTAAAAATATGTGTATATTTAACAATTTTTTTATATATTTTATGTGTTTTTTGTAAAAAACATAAAGAGCAAAGAAGTACCATTGCTCTCTTCTTTGCTCTTTCGTATATTCGTAATTCTTCTGTATGGTCCACACTGCAGGATTGCATATGTTTTTTATTCCGTTCCATCTCCGTAATCTACAGAATCATCACTGTAATCTTCCGAATCATCTGAACTTCCATCATCATAACTTCCGTCATCCGAACTTCCATCATCATAGCTTCCATCGTCTGAACTTCCATCCGAATAATCCCCACTTCCATCTGAGGAATCTGTGCTTCCGTCAGAAGAGTCTGCACTTGCATCAGATGTACCATCTGTTCCGTCTGTGGAAGCTGCTGCATCAGAACCGCCTTGATATCCCGGCACACCTCCATTACTGAGTGTACTCGGCCAGAAATCCACATAACATGCATTCTGTAAGGTCACATTCTTGGCTTCTGCCATCTCACTTACTGTTACAAGTTTATATCCCTGTGCGATAAGATCCGGTATCAGCCTCAGAGCTGCCTTTACAGACGGTTCATGAATATCATGCATCAGAATGATAGTTCCATCTGTCAGATCTCCATTCATTACCGCGTTATAGTCTGCATCTGCATCCATAAGTTTCCAGTCTTCTGTGTCCAGCGACCACATAAAGAACGGCTTATTTACAGTATTATAAATATCTGAATTTCCATCACCGTAAGGTGCACGTGCCACACTCGCAGCCTGGCCACATGCCTGAATCAATGCATCATCTGTATCAGAGAACTGCTTTGCAACTGCGTCAAGATCAATTGTCGTCAGCTGTGTATGATCCCAGGAATGACTTCCAACCTCACATCCAAGTTCCAGCATACGTTTTGGCGCATCCGGATATGCACTGACATTCTGACCAAGCATAAAGAATGTTGCATGAGCATTATTCTGTTCCAGGCAATCCAGCAATTCATCTGTATACTGTCCCGGACCATCATCAAAAGTCAGTGCCAGCATCGGACGTACCTTACTCGGATCATAAGATCCGTCTTCATTAAAGTAATAATCCTTCACTCCCTTTTCTACCCATCCTGTCTGTATATATCCGTTTTCGTCAAAAGAATAGGTAACACCATCTATATCCTGAAATCCATTTGAAAAATATGTACCATCTGTATTCTGATACCACTTTCCGTTAGCATCCTCATGCCATCCGGCTGTCATCGCGGCAATCTTATCTGTATCTGATTTACCCTTCAATGGCTGTCTCACAGCAGCATCGGAATTTGCCTGAACTTCCTCTGTATCTGCCTGAGCCTGCACAGTCTGATCACTGCTTCCGCCTCCGGCTACATGATGTGCGATCGGAATAATAATTCCTCTCACCACAAACACCACCGCCAGAATCATGCCAATAACACAAAGTCCGATCTTTGTATAATGCCTGATCATCATCTGGCGTTTTTTTCTGCGCATTCTTTCGCGCAACACCCTCTTATCCATGGTTTCCTTTCCCCGCTTCTTTTTGTTAATTAGTCCTTAACAACGTACATTACAGTACGGAGTAATCCACTTTTATCAATAATCATAACTCATTTATCAGGTAAATACAATGCCAATTATTCACTCTGATCAACATCTTCCGTACCTAATTCCTCTTCCAGATTCTCATCTACATCTGAATTGTCCTGTCCGGAATCATCAGTATCTTCATCTGATACATTCTGATCACTGTCCTGTTCTGCATTTTCTGCCGCAGCATCTGCATCATCTGCCAGCACATCACCGTTTGCGACTTTCTCACTCACACTCGCATTTTTTATAATGAACTCCTCCACTCTGAGAAGTCCGACTGATTCATCTACATAATCCTGTCCGTAAGTTCCAACCAGCTCTGCAATACTGGAAACACCCATCTGTTCTACCAGTTTATCCTGCAGCTGAAGGCTCTCTTTGTCGTCAAGTGACAGTCCCTCTGCATCCATGATCCCCTGCACGATCAGGTTCTGCTTAACCTTACCCTCTGCATACTGCTGACATTGTTCATCAAAATCATCCTGCGAAATACCCTGACTGTCTGTAAACTCTTCCAGAGTCATGTCGGCCTGTTTTGCATAAACTTCCATACTCTTCTTAAATTCAGAAACAGCCTTATCCACATCTTCCTGTGGGTATTCTTTTACTTCAGAGTTCTCAAGCACTGTACTCCATGCAGTATTCTTAAGAACCTCCTGCGCAGATTCCTTTGCGTTTTTCTCAAGTTCACTGCGAATACTCTCACGATAATCATCTACTGTTGTATAATCAGTGTTCTTTGCAACCCATTCATCTGTAAGTTCTCCTTCACGCCGCACGTTCTGCACCGTAACCTTGTATATAACTTCCTTACCTGCCAGAGTTTCGTCTGCATAGTCTGACGGAAAATCAATTTTAATCTCCTTTGTGTCACCCTTTTTCATCCCGATCACACCATTTTCAAATTCCTCAAACATCTGTCCGTCGCCGATCACAAAGTCATAATTATTGGCAGTACCACCGTCAAAAGTCTGTCCGTCTTTAGTGCCTGTATAATTTACAGTCACCAGATCCCCTTCTTTCGCTGCATCAGATACAGGTTCTGCCTTATCTTTCAGATCCTCATCGATCTGTGCCTGTACATCATCGTCAGTGATCGCATCCACCGTATTGTCCAGAGTCAGTCCTTTATATTCTCCGATCGTAATATATTTCTCTACATTCTCAACAGAAACAAGACGCGTAGTTCCTGTCTCTGCTTTCTTCCCGTCAGCAGCTCCTTCTGTCTTTGTACCGTCTGTGATAACAGCACCGCCATCACCACACGCAGATGCTGTCAGTGCAAAACAAACTGCAAGCATGGCAAGATATATTTTTTTCTTCATAATAATCAATACTCCCTTCTACATTCCAGGTACCGGAGTTGGTCTTGAAGAATCCCATACTTCCGATACATCAAAAAGATCACTGAGCATTTCCGGATTATAATACATTCTGTATCCATCCAGATTTCTTCTTCCCTGTCGAAAATAATCATCTGTAATCTGTACAAAATACTGACTGGAATCTACATTACAGAAATAGCGGTATCCCTGACTCTTATAAAACTCATATTTCTCATTGTCTGCCGAATATCCTTCCCAGCTTCCGATATCCGCACCAAATGCAAAAATGATCATATCTGTTTCTCCAAGTATGGGAGCCACATATTTCTTCCATTTTTTATCATCTCTTTTCAGATCATCCAGAGAAGTGGCAGCCACATCCTTATGTCCCCATGTATGGCTTGCAAATTCCCAGCCTTCTGCCTTCATAGCCTTAGCTACCTTTTTTGCATTTTTCACTTCCTGCTTATAGTTAAAATCCGGATGATCTTCCAGGAATTTTTTCTGATCATCCTGCAGTTTTTTTCCGGTCTTATATGCAATATCCGTACGATATCCCAGAACACCGTCATAACCTGTCATTGCAAGGATTCCCTTTCTTCCATGATAGGAAAAATCCGGATGTTCTTTTACAAAAGTATCGATCAGCGGAACCATATCATAATCCCCTGTGGAAACACTTCCGTCATCCTCAATATATTCGTTCTTAACCTCACCATTGGAATCCACTACAAGTTTCGATGCGAAACCATCTCCGTCCATATAGTGATAATAACTTACATCATCCTGAGAAAGCACAAATGGAATTTTTCCCGGCGGCAGCATAATACTGCCTCTGGACATAGTTCCGTCCTCATTGATAACCGCCATGTCGTGCGGACTGACCATGACATATCCCTTATCATACATACTCTGTATGATTTTGTTAAACTCATCAATTGTTGTCATATACTGGTTATATCCATTAGTGTCTGAATCCCCGTCAAATGCTCTGGCAGTGTCTTTGATCAGTGTATGGAAGAACACGTGCGTGATCTGCTCCAGCGGATATTCTGTACAGGTGGCTTTCGTATTTTCGTAATCCGCAACTGCACTCTGCATATCCGTATTACTTTCGTAATCCGGCTGACTCTTAAGCAGTTCTATGGCGCCATCATAATCATACTGTACAGCCATAAGCGCTGCCTGCTCCATAGGATTTTCCTGTTTCTCATCTGCCTCTTCTGTATCTTCGTTGTCAGTCTGCTCTCCCTCATTCAGACCATCATCCTGCTGTGTATCTTCTGTACTTTTCTCTGTATCAGCATCCTGTTCATCAATTGTCTGCTGTTCTGTTTTTTTCTCAGTTTCCACATTTTCAGCTCTGGAACTCAGAAATGGAATATCCTGTTCAAACGGAATGAGCCCACATCCGCTTACTCCTAACGAAATACTCAAAATAGCTGCTGTTACACATGCTATCCTTTTTCTCATATATTGTCCCCTTTCAGTTATGCACAGAGATCATACTCACCCCATAGTTGGAACCGGCACCGGTCTGGAAGAATCAAACACAGACTGTGCATCAAACAGATCTGAGAGAAGTTCCGGATTATAGTACATTCTGTATCCGTCCAGATTTCTTCTTCCCTGCCGGAAATAATTACTGCGGATCTGCACAAAATACTGGCTTGAATCCACATTACAGTAATAATTATAGCCCTGGCTCTTAAGATATTCGAACTTCTCCCCCGAATAATCTTCAACACTGGTAAGATCTGCTCCAAATGCAAAAATAATAATATCTGTTCCGCCTATCAGAGGATCAACATTCTCTTTAAACTTCTGTGTATCTGCCTGTAATCTCTCCAGACTGATCTGACTTACATTCTGATGTCCCCATGTGTGGCTTGCAAACAGCCAGCCTTCATCTTTCATAGCCTGCGCTACTCTGGCTGCATTTTCTCTCTCTGTATTCAGATTAAAATCCGGATGCTCATCCAGCCATTTTACTTTATCTGCATCCAGATCATCCGGACGGGTTTCATAACTGCTGTCTGTGCGATAACCAAGAATTCCATTGTAACCGGTAAGGGCAACAATTCCTTTAGCACCTCTGTAAGAAAAATCAGGATGTTCCTCTACAAAACGATCGATCAGAGGAACCATATCATAATCGCCTACGGAAATACTGCCATCATCTTCCACATATTCATTGCGGATTTTTCCTTCCTCATCTACGATAAGTTTGGTTGCAAATCCGTCCCCGTCCATATAATGATAATAACACACATCATCCTGCGAAAGCACAAACGGTACTTTACCCGGAGGAAGGAGAATCTCCCCTGCATTCATATTCCCATTTTCATCCGCTGTCGCCATGTCATAAATGCTGACCATGACATATCCCTTATCATACATGCTCTGAGTAATCTGGTTAAATTCATCAATCGTTGTCATAACCTGATCGTAATCTCCTGACTTGTAATCCCCGTCAAAAGCCTTACCGGTATCTTTGATCAGAGTATGATAAAAGACGTGTGTCACCTGGTCTAACGGCCAGGAAACGCAGGATTCCTTCTTTTTCTGATAAACCTTAACCGCATGCTGAAACTTCTCACTTGTCTGATAAGTCTCACTGTTTTGCAGCATACTTATGGCTTTATCATAATCATACTGTTTTGCAGCATACTTTGCCTGCCTGTAAAGAGTTTTGTCCTCTTCACTCAGTCCATCCGTATCCTGAACTTCAGGTGTCACCGCATTCTCAGCTTCTGCCTCTGCATTTGTCTGCTGAGCTGTTTTTTCTTCTTCTGTTTTCCTGTCTGCAGATTTCACCATCTGCGCAATCTTAACCTGCTGCTCACTGACAAAATTCTGCAGTTCTTCCCCGTAAAATCCTATTCCAATCCCAATTGCAGCGGCTGCCGCCACCACTATGCAGCCTGCGATACGCAGTCTTTTTTTTCTGCGGCGAAGTTTATTGCGTCGTTCCAGTCTGGCTGCCCTACGGGCTTCATAAGCTTTATTATCATCAAAAAAGAAATCTTCGTCCTCGCTTGCTGCCGGAGGTTCTTCGTCTATCTCTTCTGTATTTGGTTTTTCTTCATTTAGTTTTTCTACATTTGGTTTTTCTGCATTTAGCTCTTCTGCATTTAGTTCTTCTGCATTTAGTTCTTCTGCATTTGGTTCTTCTGCATTTAGTTCTTCTGCATTTGGTTCTTCTGCATTTAGTTCTTCTGC
>OIAT01000367.1_pt1 | contig 10675 bp, 9 predicted proteins | sample 1580801 | NCBI WGS metagenome assembly OIAT01 (sample SAMEA3882536, study PRJEB24775) | human gut metagenome | biome: human-associated habitat; feature: intestine environment; material: feces | place: Netherlands | collected 2009/2010
GCTAGAGCGTGTCTGAAAAAGGCTTTCTGCAAGATGTGCGTCACAATTTGTGGGAATAATTTTTCAGACACGCTCTATTGGACGAAATCCGTAAAATACCATTATCGCCCGGAGGTATTATGTCAAAACTCAAAGACTACATACAACTTCATCTGAATATCCTGCTGTTTTCACTGACAAGTGTTTTTTCCAAAGCTGCATCTGTTCAGTATAATAAACATGGTCTCAGCAGTCCTCTGCTTTACCTGTTCCTGTTCCTGATGGTAGCCAACTGCGGAATCTACGCCATCACCTGGCAGCAGGTCATCAAGAAATTCTCTTTGTCTACTGCCTATGCCAATAAAAGTGTTTATCTTCTGTGGTCGCAGATATGGGCAGTGCTGATCTTTCATGAAAATCTTTCCATTCAGAATATCATAGGTATTCTGGTGGTTTTATTTGGAGTATGGACGGTGCAGAGATATGAATAGAACATTTATGCTGATCATGCTGGCAGGAACCTTTTTTTCGGCAATTTCCCAGGTACTTCTGAAGCAGAGCGCAAATATCAGATACGAAAACCGAATCAGGGAATATCTCAATTTCCGGGTGATTCTCTCATACACTATATATATGCTGATCCTCCTCCTCAATACATGGTGTTATACAAAAGTAGATATGCGCTATGGTCCTGTCATTGATACTGCCGCCTATGTGTTTGTCCTGCTTCTCTCTCATTTCATTCTGAAGGAAAAAATCACGAAAGGAAAAATCATGGGAAACCTGATCATCATTGCAGGTATCCTGATCTATACGCTTTAATTACGGCAATTTCATAAAAAGATCCCGAAGCTGTTGCAGAATTTCCATCAGTGCCACAGCTGCAGGATCTTTTTATATGTTTCAATATTTTTTACCGCTTTTTATATTGTCTGGTACACACTCCATTTCCATCAAACACAGATACAATCCTGTTGGAACTGGTCAGTGTAATGTTCTCGGCACGCGTACCGGAAAGTGCGGAACTACCTTTGTAAAAATAGTATTTTTTACCATTCAGCGTCAGCCATCCCTTATACGCTTTTCCGTTTTTCTGGAAATAATAGGTGTGTTCCCCACTTTTTTCCCTGATTTTGTACATTCCATTCTCGCAGCGTACACCGTCGCTTCCAAAATAGTAGATATCGCCGGTAGATCTGGTCACGCGGCGGTTTTTAAACATATATCCGGATTTTGTATGGAACCAGTAACATTTACCGTCTACTTTCTTCATTCCCATCAGAGCATAACCATCAGAACTGATATAATAGGTCTTTCCATTTACAGTTACCCACTGATCTGACACACGTTCGCCATTTTCATTGACATAATAGTATTTTCCATTTTCCTGATGAAGTCCTGTCTGTTCCTGGCTTCCATCGTTGCTGCCTGTATCGGGTTTCATTGCCGGAACATAGGAATCCAGAGATTTCCATCTCGGCGTAATTTTCTTTGTATAGTCCACATAGCCAAAATCCATATCAACATCATTGCCTGCAGGAATTCCTGCTACCAGTCCGCTGGTACTGTTCAGTCCGCTTTCCCGGTTACCGTCTGTGGACTGCCATATTGTATAATTGTACCGTTCCTTATCAGGTGCCTGAATCGTGTCCCCATATCTTGCGATCCATACATCCACTCCTGATAATAAGGACCAGTCTATGTAATTATCATACCAGTTGGTATTGCAGTAAACCATTGGATAATATCCGGCCCTGCGCACTTCATTGCAGAAGGTCAGTGCCATCTCTGAGACTGTTTTTGCAGAAAGCTTACTTGCTTTTGCATACTCCAGATCATATACGACCGGATAGGAAACCTTGTAACCCTGCATTTTGCTGATGGCAAGCTGTGCTTCCTTTAATGCGGTAGTTGTCGATAAGGCTGTACTGTACACATAGGTGCCTGTGGGTACTCCGGCAAGTTCTGCATTTGTCATATTCTCATCATAGGTATAATCTTCGTGAGTCAGGCCATAGGAGATCCGGACAAACGCAAAATCTATATCAGACCTCTTTACCTGTTTCCAGTCAATATTGCCCTGCCATTCAGAGACATCCATGCCTCTGGTTATCGCACCCGGAATGATTTCACCACTTCCGTTATAGCAGACACCGTTGATCTTTTTCCATGCTTTGGAGTTCACTTTTTTTCTTGATGACTCTGTACCGGAAGTTCTTGCAGAATAAATAAATTCCTCCTCAGCCACTGTATCACGTCTGTCATAATGCGGATTTGCAAAAACAGAGCTTACAGGCTGCGCTACAGCTATCGCAGCTGCCAGACAACCAACAATAAGCCTTTTTCTGATTTTTAAAAAATCTCTTTTCATCTTTCTACTCCTGTCTTCTAATAAACGTCCATTTTATTACAATACTATTAACATATTATACACACTATATTACATTTTCGCAAGATAATCCCTGATATATACCCAAAAACGGCTGCACATTTCTTGCTCTGTGCAGCCGTTTTGCATATTTCGTTTCTATAAGCAATTATGTTTATTTATCCTGGCAGAAATATCCGGATCAGACAGCCGGATCTGTAGGATCAAAATTAGCAGCTCCTCTTAACGGAGTCAGTGCTTTCTTTCCAAGAGGTCCTTTCATTGCATCATCTGCTTTATATTTACCATCAATAATACTGATCGGTGCGCCATTACAGTTCTCATAAACCCACTTCGCATCTGCCACACAGGTTCTGATACATCCATGTGATGCGGGAGATCCAAGCTTATTGTACTCTACTGCCGGAAGATTATATGAGTTTGCCTGGCCGCAGGCTACAGAATGAACAAAGATTCCTCCCTGTCCGGCACCGTCTACATGAGTTCCATACTGTCCCCAGGATGGTCCCATAAGAGGCTGCCACCTCAGGCTTCTGCTCAGTGTAAAGTTACCGGTCGGAGTTGGTGTTCCTGCTAAACCTACAGATACCCTGATCGTCTTAACAGGAATTGTTCTGGCTGAATCAGCATAAACAGTCATAACTCCGTTTACTCTGTCCACCTGAACAGAATACGGTCCTCTGTATCTGTTTGTCAGATCAGTGATACGGTATCCGTTACTGTCAAAGTAATACAGAATTCCATTAACTCTCATACTCTTATTTCTTGCAAATCCGTTTCCTGACGGATCGATATATCTCACCAGGTTTTTAGCATTACTTACAATTACCCATCCTCTTGTATATTTACCGTTTGCATCCAGATAACCGTTTACTCCATTCTTTTTCATAAACTGATTTGTCTGAACCACACATTCTTTAAGATAATAGTAATTGCCGCTGTATTTTCTCCATCCGCTCTTATACAGGCTTCCCTTAGAGGATGCGATATACCATTTCTTTTTATAGCGCACCATTGTGCTCTTATATACTTTACCTTTGTGTTCTGCGGATGTAGATGATTCAAATATATATTTCTTTCCATCGATTTCTGTCAAACCGCTTGCAAGCTTTCCTGATGGTTTAAAATAATAACCTGCGGAAGTCCACTTATCCGTATAATGATTTCCCTTGGAATCAAAATACAGCCAGCCAAGGAATTTGCCACTGGTGCTGACAAGTTTCTGCCAGCCATGTTTCTCAACAACACGACCCGGAGTACTTCCAAAGTAATAGTAATGATCGCCTGCTTTTGCCCATCTCTTTGTCCAGGTTGCCCGCTTTCCGTTTGAGCCAAAATAATATCTGAAATTGCCGTATTTTACAAGTTTATTTCTATAAATCTGGCCGTTACTGTCGGTACAGTAATATGCACCATTCTGAGCCTTCTTCATCACTGATTTCAGAACATATCCATTGGCATCCAGCAAGTAATCTCCGGTTCCTTTCTCCGGGATAGCTGTGGCAACTACGCCACGCTTATAATATTTACCGATGTCTGCCGGAACATTTCCCTTTTTAAAATACAGCCAGCGCTCTCCCTTAGTGGTATCTGAACGAAGCCATCCATTGTGGAACATTTTTCCGGGAATGTCGCTGCTTGCAGGATCAAAATAATACAGGTTTGATTCGCCGTTAACTGTGAGGGTGATCTCTCCTGTCTGTGGCTTACCTTCAGAATCAAGGCAGTAATAATCCTCATTGATCTTGAAATATCCGGTATATGTACCTGCTGCTTTTGCTTTCGCTTCAAGCTGTGCAATTGTCTCCAGATTACCATTCTCATCGTAGTACTGGAAATATGTTCCTGTCCATTTCCATACACTCTTCTCCTGCTGGCCTACTGTAGATGTATATGGAGTTATCGCTTCTCCTTCACATCCGGTATAAACAACAGCCTCATCTGCAGTTGTAAAATAAGACTGATTTGCCTGGGCTTCTGTTTCTTCCCCTGCGGCATCTTCTCCTGCTGACTGAGCTGCATCTGATGTCGGTTCTTCATCAGCTGAAGATTTTTCTTTTACCTCAGCCTGTCCAGTTACAAGGATTCCCTCTTCATCAAACAGATAATATCCTGTATGGGTTTCCCCTTTATACTCTGTGCTGATCTTTACAATTCCGTCTGCCACTGTATAAAATTCTTCATTTGTTACAGACACTGTATCCGTTGCTGCTGGTGTTTCCATTGCTGTAACCTCTGCTGTCACAGCTGTTGTATCTGTTTCAGCCACTGCTGTTTCAGATGATTCTGTCTGATCTCCTGAGAATCCGTCAGTCTCAGACAGCATCTCCTCATCGGGTAGTGCTGCTGTTGCTGCTTTCTGATCATCTGTATTTGCTGTATCCTGATTTTTTGCAGGTTTGCGCAGTTTAAAGCCATTCTCTGTGCTTACCCAGTCCTCAGCTTTCACTACAGCGGCTCCAACGGCATCCGTAGCATCTGCTGTTGACGGCGTCTCGTCCGGCAATGCAGCAGCCGTATCCGTTCCCGCTGTAAATGCGTCGTCTGTCTGTTCCTGTGATGGTACTGCTGTCCCATCATCTCCATCTGAAAAAGCGTCTGCTTCTGTTTCAGAAGTTTCTTCTGTAACATTTACTTCTTCTGCATCTGTCTGTGTGGCAACAGCCGGAGCTGTATCAGGTGAAGTAAATGCAGCAGCACCTGCTTCACTGACAGTTGCCATTGTCATAATAAGACTCAATGTAACCGCAACTAATCTTCTTTTCACAATAAGTTCCTCCTCTTTTATTCATGTTACTTTATGGTTACTGTTCACTCTGTTTGTGCACAGCAGCTTTCTACTCGCCAAGGCCGCTATCAATAGCAGCAACAAGATGATCCAGGGCTTCCTGTTCATCAACACCTTCACAGGTAAGTTCTATCTCATTTCCGCATTTTACGCATGCACCAAGTACACTCAGTACACTCTTTGCATTTGCCATGCCCCCATCGTAGACAAATGTTATCTGTGACTGGTATTTCATTGCCTCATTGCACAAAATCCCCGCAGGTCTCAGATGAAGACCTGTGGGATTTTTAACTGTCACTTTTTTACTGACCATTTCACTGTTCCTCTTATATTGTTACTACCCCTTCTGTAAGTGGAGAATTCTTTTATTCCTTGTTTTCCTTACTGTCATCAACAGCAGTCCCTGATGAAATCACTACTTCCGTAGTCACATCTTCCACTGTCTCATAACCATCCGGCAAGACTATCTCAACCGGGACTTCATAACTTCCTTCTTTTTTGCCATCCAGATCTATAGATGCCTTAATGTCTTTGTCATTATTCAGATCATCCAGATCTTTGTTATCTGATTTGATTCTCACTTCTATCTGCGCAGTCTCAAATGTTACCTGCAGATCTTTCGGTTTATTCTTAACCTCTATATTCTTAGTCGGAAATTCAAACTCTCTGCTTCCGGCCGGAAGAATACTTACAGTCACCCATACATCTTCACTGGAGTCACTGGTAAGTTTCACATTGTCCGGCAGAAGATTCGTAAGACTGATTTTTTTCTCCACATCTTCGGATTCACCGGAAATATCAATACTGTCTTCCGGTATAGTGATCACATTATTATTATCCGCAAGACTTTCAAGACCTTCTGTACTGCCTGCTACACTGATCGTATCCGGCACTGTTCTCACAGCCCCAACCTGATATCCTTCAGCCGGTGTCCCTACATAATCTGCAGATATCTGCACTCCCTGACGGATTTTCCATAATTTTGCAGTCACTGTTACTTTTGCATTATTCTCAATCCGCAATGAATTCATTTCAGAATCGGTAAGTACCTCCTGATTCTTATCAATGATCGTAAGGTTTACATCCTGTGTAAAATCCTCTGTATTCCCATCCAGTTCAATGGAAGCATTTACCTTATCTATTTTATTGATCAGCGTCTTCGGGCCTGTAATCCTTACTTTCTCCGGACTGGCAGTCAGACTTCCTACTTCATAATCTTTGCCCGGTTTCGTATCACCTCTGCTGACATTTACCACAAACTCCTGTGTCTCTTTTTCATCAAGATTTACACTGAGATTCTGAGGAGTAACTTTGATATCACTGGGAGATACCCCCGGTACAGAACAGGTAACGGTAATAGGAACCATAACCGGATTTGTATCCAGGCTTACCGCCTGCTGAAGATCAGCTACCGCAGAGATGTCTGTGACTTTGATCTTGTCTCTGATCTTCTTGGTTGCAGTGATCGCAACTTTTATGGAATCCTGGTTCTGTTCCGGCATACACATCTTACCGATGGTATCTGAAGATTCCACATATTCCTTGTTGATCAGTTCCACATCATTGAGCGTATAGTAATTGGTTCCTGTCGGATTATCTATGTTTACAACGATCAGCCATAGCACAACAGCTATTGCGACAGACATGATTTTCAGAGGTATATTATCTGTTATTTTTCGCTTCTTCATGCTTCACTCTTCCTTTCAGTAAATGGCGAAGTTTGCTGTTGTCTACAACCTGCTTATTCTGCGCTCTGACCAGGATTTCTCTGAGTTTTGCACTGTTTACACTTCTGGTCAGCTTTCCTCCCTGCGCTACAGATACCTGACCGGTTTCCTCTGATACAATGATCGTAACAGAATCTGTCTGCTCACTGATCCCCACACCTGCCCTGTGCCGCGTTCCAAGCTGTTTGCTCAGTTCCATATTATCAGACAGTGGAAGATAGCATGTTGCAGCCACAATCCTGTTCTCTCTTACAATAACAGCTCCGTCATGAAGTGGTGTGTTATGTTCAAATATATTGATCAGAAGCTGACTGGTAAGGATTGCATCCAGATTAATACCTGTTCTTATATAATCGGTCAGCAGCTCATTCTGCTCAATTACGATCAGTGCTCCGGTCTTAACTTCTCCCATATCAAAACATGCTTTGACCAGCTCACTGATGGTTTTATCCGTAAATCTTTCCTTCACCTCTTTACCTGCATCAAAAGGTATCAGTGAAGCCATGATCCGCTTTTGTCCAAGCTGTTCCAGAACTTTTCTGAGCTCCGGCTGAAAAATAACGATCACACCTACGATCAGTGTACTTGCCAGATTTGAAAAAATCCACAGAATCGTATTCATCCTGAAAATATACGCGATCAGAATGAAGAGGAGAACGACCAGTATTCCTTTCAGAAGTGTATATGCATGAGTATATTTGATCCATACCATGAACTGATATACAAAAAAAGCGATCAGTGCAATCTGTATGATATCTATAATCCCAATCTTAGGAAATGCCAGTCTTGATAATGTTTCTATCAAATTTCCTGAAAAATCCTGCATATGGCTCTCCTTTCCTTATCATTTTTATATATCTTATCGTTGAAAATGTTTTCAGTGGATTTTGTGTTACTGTTCACTCCGTTCACAGTAACGTAGCCAAAATTCATTCCAGATTGCCTGCGGCAATGGAATTTTGGCTCGTATGTCTCATCGTTACCGGAAACTGCTTTTTACAGATTTTTTAATGATTCTTCCAGTTTCTTCTCAAAATCCACGCTGTCAATATCTTTCTTTCTCTCTACAGGTGCTGCAGCCTCATCTGTCGTCACTGCTTTCTCATCACCATGAAAAATAGGATTCGCATAAGAAACAACGTTATCCTGTGCCGGTCTTTCATCCTTTGCAGAACTTCCGTTAATCTTCTTTATACTTCTTTCAGATGTTGTGACACAGGCTTTCGGCACTGCTTTTACATAATAATAATATTCATCATCCTCATATTCCAGTCTCTCGGTACGGGTATAGTCACCACCAAATACAAAGAATTCAAGAAGTAATCCTATCACCACAGAGATCACTGTATAAATGATCAGCGTAACAACATCAATATCCAGTCTAAAATAAAATCCACCTGCAATAATCATCAGAACATACACAACTCCACCTGCAATAATGGCAATTCTCCATGCATAGTCAAAAGAGCGGGTACGTATCAGATTCACCAGCAGAATCACTGCGATAAAGGCAATCACTGTGATCCACATTCCCCAGTTCTGCACGATTCCATCTGTCAGAAGTTTTAATTTGTCAGCTATGGCAACATCCGGGTTTTCCAGAAGTTTATGCTGTACACGTATAAAACGGATAAAATAGTAAATAATCACTCCGCAGCCTGCAGGAAGTGCAGAAAACGCATTGCACAAAAGTCCGCTTCCGATAGGAAGAAGCGTCGGAACACTGAACCCAAAGGAAAGCGGTGTAAATACAAGTACTAAATTATTGTCTGAACTGAATCTCAGGAAGAGAATTGCCATAAACAGGATCAGCACAAGCATAAAACCTGCAACTTCTATCCCCAGTGCATAACCATGTGCGACCATCAGGGCAAATCCTACAAAAATCATTACACCCGAAGGAAGAATGGAACAGATCAGTGCAAGGATCAGAACAATAAATATATTATCGATCTGCTTCATATATCCCATATTGGTATTGATCCATATGAAATAAACCATTGCCAGAACGAAACGTAAGACAGGCAGGATATAAATCTCATACTGGCTGTATAAATTCTTTATTCGCTGTTTTAATTCGAGTAATGCTGTCATTTTTTATATCCTCCTGTAACTCCTCTGGCTGAAGATTTTTTATCTTCGCGACCGTAGATTTTACTTAATTGTGTAAGTTCTTCATAATAATTTTTCACACTTTTCTTTGCTTTATGGTATTTCACCGTATATTGGATATATGTCAGGACAGAAAACAGTACCAGCACTGCCACATACCCCAGAATAACTTCCACGCCCAGTGAAACAAGGTTCATCTTATGAACATTATCTATCAGATATTCAGCAAAATATGCTGCGATACCGGCCAGAATCAGGCAATACCCAATCGTAACAAGGAAAAAATTCTTAATCATGGCAAGTCCGATATAATCACTACGGTAGTACCTGCTGACCGGAAGATATTTCTTTCCTTCACCCTGTTCATACATGGCAAGTTTATTCATGATTTTTATCTTCTCTTCATTTAACATAAATTACTCCTTACTGTATGCTTTTCCTTTTGCTATAATCCGCTATTACTGTTCACTCTGTTCTCAGCAACAACCTGATATCATTCATATAATCATACAGATTAATTGTAACATATATCATTATGTATGAAAAGTGTTTTTTCTTATCTCCTGCCTATGCAAACCGTAAGAAAATAAACATTTCCGGCACCTTTTCTCTTCAGGCATCCGGCCATTGCATCGATCGTACTTCCTGTTGTATACACATCATCTATCACCAGGATATTCTTTCCCCTGACATCTCCGGTCACGCAGAACGCTTTTTCCAGGTTTTTTCTTCTCTGCAAAGCATTCAGTTTTTTCTGCGACTTTGTCTTTAAAACTTTCTGCACAATATTGACATCTGTGGAAATCCCGGTATAATGACCGAGTTTCTCCGCCAGATATGCAGCCTGATTAAAACCTCTCTGCCGCTCCTTCGACCTGTGTACCGGAACCGGCACGATCAGATCCGGCTTCCATTCCCGCAGTTCTTTCTGCGCATATCGATACATTGCTCTGGCATAAAAATCACCGTATTCTCTGCATCCATAGTACTTATATCTGGTAACAGATCTTCTCATTATGCCATCATAGACAAAAATACCTCTTCCCTGTTCATACATATGCCTGTGTTTCTGACAGTCTCTGCAGTATTCCCCTGTTTCTATGGGTTTTCCACATTTATAACATCTGGGATGACCAATCGGACGAAGTTCTTTCTCGCATTCCGGACAGATCATCCTTCGCTGATCTGCCAGTATTTTCTGACAGACCGGACAGCATCTCGGGTAAAAAATATCAGCAACCATGTTCAGAAACCGTTTCATTTCCATTTCCTTCCACTATTTTACTCTCTGTTTTGCTATCCTCTGTATTTCTGTTTTTTTCATATTATCGGAATAAATTTTTTCTCTGTTATTATTCAGTCATCAGATCACAGTCTGCAATATCATTCTTCACCATCTGTATTATTATCCCCTGTAGTCTCACTCAGTTCTCTGATCCGTTCATCCAGTGCACTGTATCTCTTCTGCTGTTTTTCATTGCGTATCATCTCTGCAAAGGTCTCCTCGTTTCCCACAACCGTCACACATTTTCTTGCTCTGGTAACTGCGGTATAAAGAAGGTTCCTGTTTAAAAGCATCTGTGGTCCGGAAAGCAATGGAAGTATGACTGCCGGATACTCAGATCCCTGCGACTTGTGGATTGTAATAGCATATGCAAGTTCCAGTTCCTCCAGCTGTTT
>OIAT01000375.1_pt1 | contig 10551 bp, 8 predicted proteins | sample 1580801 | NCBI WGS metagenome assembly OIAT01 (sample SAMEA3882536, study PRJEB24775) | human gut metagenome | biome: human-associated habitat; feature: intestine environment; material: feces | place: Netherlands | collected 2009/2010
TGGTCGCCGAAAATGGAGAACGCATGGGTGCCCACGGTACGGGACGCCACGTGCAGCACGCCGGGCAGACGCTCGCCGGAGATGCGGTGCAGGGTGGGGATCATCAGCATCAGACCCTGAGAGGCGGTGAAGCTGGTGGCCAAAGCACCGGCCTCCAACGCACCGTGACAGGCGCCGCAGGCGCCGGCCTCGGACTGCATCTCCACCAGACGCACCGGCTGGCCGAAGATGTTTTTCCTGCCGTTGGCCGACCACGCATCGGCGTGCTCCGCCATGGGGCTGGACGGGGTGATGGGGTAGATGGCTGCGACCTCGGAGAAGGCGTATGCCACATACGCCGCCGCTTCGTTGCCGTCGCAGATCTTCATGATCTTGCTCATTCTTTTCTTTCCTCCTCTATAAACATAGAAGTATCCCGCTTTTCGGGCGGGCGCATTAAAACAGTGTTAATTATACCATTCACGCTTTAAATAATCAATGCAAAGGGAGCGATTCTGTAACAACTGCTACAAAATCGCTCTCTGTTTTGGTGAAAAGTACAACTCAGATGACCATCGGCTCGCCGCTGATATCGACCTGCCCATCGGTGACGGTCAAATCACCGCCCAGTTGATTTTTGTACACGCCGTCGGGTAACTCCACCGGTACGCGGCCGCCGCAGCCGGACAGATCAAATACACCGGTGCGCTCCCCCGCCGGGGACTTGTAGTGCCCGATGACAGCGCCGCCGCTGACCTCGTACCACACCGCGCCGTCCAGCGGCAGGGACGTTTTCATGTCCTTGCAGCGGCGCAGGAAGCCCTGTAAGTCGGCTCGCTTGTCGCCGAAATTATCCTCGGCGTCGAACAGCCCCACCTGATGCTGCGGTGCGAACTCCGTGCCGCCGTACAGCAGCATGCTGCCACGGCAGAAGTACAAAAATGCCAGCCAGTGCCGCAGCCGCCGTTCGTCCTGTACCCAGTGAGCCAGACGCGGCGTGTCGTGGTTCTCGCCGCAGCGCATCTTGATAAAGCCCGCGGGATATGTCAGCTCCTGGTAGTTCAGCATATCGATGTACTGCCGCAGGCTGTTTTTACCGGATAGATACCCTTCAAACCACGGCCAGATATCGTAATCGTAGGTCATGTCGAAGGCCCGGTACAGCTCCGTATCCGTGGCGCAATAGGCACCCTGCTTCCGCAGACCCAGCACATGGGCGCCGTGTACGCTCTCCGCCAGCCAAATGCAGCCGGGGCGGACCGCTTCCACCTCCTGCCGCGCCCGGGCCCAGAAGTCCAGGGGCACGCTGCTGGCCACATCGCAGCGGAAGCCGTCCACGATCTCCGCCCACATTTTCAGCGTATCGATCTGGTAGCGCCACAGTTCCTTGTGGGTATAATCCAGATCTACTACATCCCACCAATCCGCCACATGGCGGCTGGGCCGACCCTGCTCGTCCCGGAAAAACCACTCCGGGTGGGTCTGGGCCAGCACCGAGTCCGGCGATGTGTGGTTGTAGACGACGTCGATGATGCACTTCATACCCCGGACGTGGATGGCGTCCACCAGATGGCGGAAATCCTCCACGGTGCCGTACTCCGGGTTCACGCCCCGGTAGTCACGGATGGCGTAGGGACTGCCCAGCGTGCCCTTGCGGCCCACTTCGCCAATAGGATGGATAGGCATCAGCCATACGATATCCGTACCCAAGGCGCTCAATCGGTCCAGATCACGTTCCAGCGCACGGAAGGTGCCCTCCGGTGTGTGGTTTCGCACGAACACGCTGTAGATCAACTGATGCTGCAATGTCTTATCCGTATTCACTGCCATATTGATTGCCTCCTCAGTCCAGAAGTGCTAAAAATTCGTCCTCCGTCAGCACGGGAATGCCCAGTGCCTCTGCTTTTTGCAGCTTGCTGCCGGCATTTTCTCCGGCCACCACATAGGTGGTCTTTTTTGACACGGAGCCGGCGGCCTTGCCGCCCCGCTTTTCGATCATCTCCGCCGCCGCGTCACGAGTAAACTTTTCCAGCGTGCCTGTCAGCACAAAAGTCATTCCGGCAAAACGACTGTCAACCGTTTTCTCTTTACAGGTCATATTGACGCCGACGGCCTTTAGCCGCGCCAGCAGATCGCGGGACTGGGGGCTTTTCATCCACTGGCAGAGATACCGCGCGGTAATAGGGCCCACGTCGTCCACGGCAGTCAGCTCCTCCTCCGGAGCCGCTGCCAGTGCGTCCATAGTGCCGAACCGCTGCGCCAGCGTCTTGGCAGCCTTCTCCCCCACCTGCCGTATGCCCAGCGCGTTGATGAGCCGCCACAGGTCGTTGTCCCGGCTTCTGGCGATAGCGTCCACCGCATTCTGCGCCGATTTTTTGCCCATGCGCTCCAGCGGCTCCAGCTGCTTCGGCGTCAGGCTGTACAGGTCCGCGGCGGTCCGGACAAGTCCGCTGTCGATCAGCTGCTGCATCACCGCAGGTCCCAGCCCGTCAATGTCCATAGCGCCCCTGCTGGCAAAGTGGGTCAGGTACCGCAGCAGCTGGGCGGGGCACTCCGCGCCGGTGCAGCGCAGCGCCGCGCCGTCCTCGTCCCGCACCACCGGTGCGCCGCACACGGGGCACGTCTCGGGCAGGGTATAGGGCTTCGTCCCGGCGGGACGCTTGTCCGCCACCCCCTCAACGATCTCCGGGATGATCTCGCCTGCCTTCCGCACCAACACCGTATCCCCCACCCGGATATCCTTCTGGGTAATATAATCCTGGTTATGCAGCGTGGCAAAGGCGACCGTCGTGCCCGCCAGCCGTACCGGCTCCAGCTCCGCCTTGGGCGTCAGCACACCGGTGCGGCCCACCTGTACCACGATATCCTTCACTACCGACGGCTTCACCTCCGGCGGATATTTGTACGCGACGGCCCATTTGGGGAACTTTGCCGTACTGCCGATGACCTCGCGGTCATGCAGGTCGTCCAGCTTCACCACCGCACCGTCGATATCGAAAGGAAACTGCTCACGGCCATCGCCCAGCGCCGCGATCTCCGCCAGGATATCCGACGGCGCGGACAGCCGCTTGTGTGGAATCACCTTGAAATGCTGGCTGGCCAGATAGTCGATCGTCTCTGTGTGGGTGGAAAATTCCCGGCCCTCCGCCAGCTGCAAATTAAAGACCGCGATGTCCAGCCGCCGCTGGGCGGCGATCTTGGGGTCCAGCTGCCGCAGGGAGCCGGCGGCGGCGTTGCGGGGATTGGCCATCAGTGGCTTGCCCTCGATCTCACGCCGGGCGTTGATCTCCTCGAACACACTGCGGGCCATGTACACCTCGCCCCGCACGATGAGGCGGGGCAGCTTCTCCGGCAGGGTCATGGGGATGGACCGAATGGTCCGCAGATTTTCGGTCACGTCCTCCCCTACTCGTCCGTCACCCCGGGTGGCGCCCCGGACGAACACGCCGTCACGGTATTCCAGTGCCACGGAGAGGCCGTCCACCTTCGGTTCCACGCTGTAGGCAGGGTGCTCCAGGGGTATCTTCTCCAGGAAGCGGCAGACCTCCTCGTCGTCGAACACATCCTCGATCGTCTTGTCGTAGAGATCCTCATCCTTTGTCATGAACAGCTTCATGATCTCCATGCAGCCCTTCTGGCTCAGATTGAATTTACCGTCTGTATGAGCATCCTTGCCTCTCTCTTTTGTTGCACGACAGAGAGAATAGTTGGGGTCTTCCTTATTCAGCCAGTAATATTCATCAAGTACAGATATACCAGGTGTTTCAATGGATGGAATACTTCTGAAAAGATCCCATAAGCACTCGAAATGGTTTTCCATCTCACGTCCCCCACGCATCACATATCCGCGGCTCGGATCAAAAATACCGTCACATGCACCGCCTGCAATATCCATTGCTTCCAGAATGTGGATATTCTTTCCGGGCATCTGTCCGTCACGTACAAGGAAACAGGCTGCTGCAAGAGAAGCCAGTCCGCTTCCTACGATATAAGCATGTTTATCATCTACGCCTTCCGGCTTTCTCGGACGTGCAAATGCTTCATAGTTACCGTTTGTATAATAAATTCCCTTACTGTTTTTCTCATATTTTCCACGTTCTGTATTGCGATATTCACTTGTATTATGAAGTGCGTCATAATCTTCTTTTTTCTTTGTCTCAGCTGTTTTATACTTCTTTCCTGCTGCCACTGCTGCCACGCCTGCTCCAACTGCCAATGCGGATACAAGTCCTAAACCTTTATTTTTACTCATAATACACATCCACCTTTCTTCAATTCTTCTTTAGAAGTTCTTTCAGCTCTGTGATTTTAAATGCTTTTCGTTCTCTCTGCTTTACCCATTTCCCGGCAAGACATCTTCATGACTTTTACATTCTTATCTGTATGTTTCCCATATCATAAGCATTTCATCCGTCTGAATGATTTGTTTGTTGCTATGGCTGTATATTAACAGTTAAAATATGATTCTACAATTTACAAAAGCCGCCGAATGATAAGTTTTTTATCACCCTGCGGCTTTTGTAAAGAATTTTTATATGATTATTTTTCCATATTATTTTTCTGAAAGTTATGAATGGATGTAGTCACTGTATCGTGAAGCGTCAGATCCATCATTCTTACCAGATCTTCAATATTTTCTTTCATTCCTTCCCTGATCCACTCAAGCATGATTCCCACAAAACCATATTTATAGAAGTCTGCAATAAATTTCTTATCCTCTTCTGTGATATTCAGACCCTTGCTTTTTTCTTCCACCACACCCACGATCAGATCATAGGTTAATTTAAAAAGATAATTTTCTATCCGCTCCCTGTCCACATTTCTGTAAACATTCATAATAAACGGTTTGTTTTCCAGCACTGCCTCAAATATCTGGGTCAGCCCTTCTGTCCAGGACTCAGAAGTCTTTTTGCCCTGAAGGGCTTTTGTCCCATCTTCCACACAGGACCATTCAACCAGATCATAAATATCCTTGAAATGATAATAAAAAGCCATGCGGCTTATTCCACAGTCTGTGGTAATATCTGTTATCGTGATCTTGTCCAGAGGTTTCTTCAGAAGAAGCCGTTTCAGGGATTCTTCCAGAGCTGCTTTTGTGGTATTTGGCATATAACTCCTCCTGTCTGCTTACCGTGATTATTTCCAGTCGTAGTTTCTCAGGTGTCCTTCCAGATTCATGTGGTCAAAATTATTCTGGCGCAGTGCCTCGTACAGAACAATTGCTACGGAATTGCTCAGGTTCAGAGAACGGATATCTCCGATCATAGGGATTCTTACACAGGTTTCCTGATTATTGACCAGAATGTCCTCCGGGATTCCTGCGCTCTCTTTTCCAAACATAATGTAGCAGTCTTCTTCATAATGAACATCAGTATAAGTCTGAGGTGCTTTTGTTGTTGCATAGTAAATTTTTGCCCCGGGATTCTTCTCCAGAAAGTCCTCAAAGTCCAGATATGTAGTTACATCCAGATCTTTCCAGTAATCCATTCCTGCTCTCTTTAAGGCTTTCTCACTTAAGGAAAATCCCAGAGGCTCGATAAGATGGAGTCTGGTTCCTGTTGCCACACAGGTACGGCCGATATTTCCTGTGTTTGCAGGAATCTCCGGCTCATGAAGTACAATATTTAATTTTGCCATTTTGTTTTTATTCCTCTTGTTATTAATCGTCTGTCTTTTCTTAGAAAATTGTCTCTTAAGTTTCCTGCAGTTACTCTTTGAGAAGTTGCTGCAGTTCATCCTCTGCCGGACGTTCCAGATATCGGGCACTGCCGCCACTGTAGAGAAGCCGGTCATTGCCACTGTTTGTCTGACCGATGACCTCTGCCATAAATCCCTCATTGCGAAGTCTCTGTACCAGTGCTTCACCTCCGCGGATTCCAATCAATACTGCTCCATCTGCCTGAAGCTTATATGGATTCAGGTCAAAAATCTCGCACACTTCTATGGTCTCCTGACGAATCGGTACCTTACGGAAGTCTGCTTCCAGTCCTACTTCTGAAGCTTCTGCCATCTTCCAGAGCGCACTTAAAAAGCCGCCCTCACCCATAGCATATAATGCGCTGGCATCTGCCTCCTGCGCAATTTTCCAGACAATACTGCCGGCTCCATAAGCATCCCAAAGTGAAACGCAATTCTGAATAAAACCGGCAGAGAATCTCTCTGCCAGTTTGTCCTTTTTATTTTTTGCTATTACAGAGGTTCCTTTCAAAGCCACCGGGCATGCCACTACCAGTTCATCTCCCGGTTTCAGGCATCCGGTTATTTCTGCCCTCAGAGCCTCCATTGCCGCCTGTCCCAGTCTCATTCTTTTCCTCCGAAAATTTATTATACGATCAGAGACAGAACTGTCGGCACTACCATTGCCAGTACCAGAATGATTGCAATAATTGCTGTGATCACTTTACGGTTCTTTGGATTAAACATTCCCATTTCTCTTCACCTCTTTAATCTCTGTTCAGGTTCTCAAACACATCTTTCGTCACATCTGTCACATGAGCGTTGTTAGTCAGCGGATCACGGTCTGCATAGTTAAACAACAGCACTGTTCCATCTGCAAATACTTCCACATGTGCATTCTTTGCCACTTTTTCCCGTTTTCTGAAGTCCCATACCTGTCTCTCAAAAGGCTTCTGATCTCTGGCAAAGCCAGGACGGCTTTTCAGGTTTTCTCTCAGATAGAGATCATATACCATCTGGTCTTTTACCTGATCCATGGAAATCTCCGGCACATCCTCAAGAAATTCCAGCAGGATCTCATATCTTCGCATTCTTGTATGAGAAACATCACCATAGCCCTTTTCCATGTAAAAGCTGCCCAGTCTCTCATAAATCGAGAAAGCATCCTGGAAAAAGTTTTCCAGATATTCAAGTGTATTCTGGAATTGTCCACTATTATAATACACTTCCACCATATTTTCCACAGTTTTCAGCTTCAAAACATGGTCATAATCCAGCCACTTCGTGGAAAGTACCTCATAAGGCTCCTGTGTTTTGTATACAATACCATATTCCCTGCACATCTCCATCATATGGGAACCCTTTAACACCTTCAAAAAGCCCAGCTGAAGCTGCTGTGGTTTCAGTGCATAAACATCATTAAAGGAATGCCGGAAGCTGTCGTAATCTTCATAGGGAAGTCCTGCAATCAGATCCAGATGCTGATGGATATTTCCAAAGCTATGGATTCTGTCAACAATTCCTTTCAATTTTTCAAAATCCATAGTTCTGTGAATTGCCTTAATCGTGTCCGGATTTGTTGACTGTACTCCGATCTCCAGCTGAATCAGACCCGGGCGCATGGTGGACATTTCCTGCAGTTCCTCTTCTCTTAACAGATCTGCTGAAATCTCAAAATGGAAGTTTGTCACACCATTATCGTGTTCATTAATATACTTCCAGATTGCCATTGCATGGTCATGTTTACAGTTAAAGGTACGGTCTACAAACTTTACCTGCGGAACCTTATTGTCTATAAAAAACTGCAGCTCTTTCTTTACTGTCTCTGTATCTCTGAAACGCAGTTTCTTATCAATGGAAGAAAGACAGTAACTGCAGGAGAAAGGACATCCTCTGCTGCTTTCATAATAAATGATCCTGTTCTTAAACTCAGACAGATCTTTGTAAATGAACGGAATACTGCTTAAGTCCATGATCTGGCGCCATCCATTATGTATGATCTGATCTCCGTCTCTGTAACAGATTCCTGTCATATCTTTCAGGTTCTGCGGATTTTTTTCCACATAATATCCGGCAAGTTCTTTAAATGTTTCTTCACCTTCTCCGACCATAACACCTTTAAATTCTGAGTTTTCTGTCAGGAATTTCTCCGCATCATAAGAAACTTCCGGACCGCCGGCCCAGAAGTCGGCGCCCGGAAGAATCTTTATCAGATCTGCCATCAGTTCTTTTACAAAAGAAAGGTTCCAGATATAACAGGACACGCATACCACATCAGGATGCTCCAGATAAATATCACGCATGATATCATCTTTCTGCTGGTTGATGGTATATTCCTTTAATACAATATGATCTGCGTAATCAGATGCATATGCCTGCAGATCATAAACAGCAAGATTAGAATGAATATATTTTGCATTGCATGCCACTAATAAAATCTTCATAAATCTTTAGCCTTCCAGTGCACTCTTCAGCTCTTCTTTGGAAGTAAGACCTACGAAGCGTTTCACTTCCGCACCGTCTTTAAACAGGATCAGTGTCGGAATGCTGACTACACGAAACTGCTGTGCAAGTGCCATATTCTGATCTACATCTACTTTTCCCACTGCGTATCCCTCTTCTGCCAGTTCTTCCACAACCGGACCCTGACGCATACATGGTCCACACCATGTTGCCCAGAAATCTATAAGAACCGGTTTCTCAGATTTTAATACTTCTGTTTCAAAATTTGCTGTTGTAATCTCTTTTGCCATGATTTATATCTCCTTTGCTTATTCTTTATAAAAATTTGCAATGTAAGTTCTCTGGTTTTATAATATCAACACTATAACCCTGTTAAATTTTCAGTTTTTATTTTAGATTTTTTATTTTAAAGATCTTACATACTTCCCTGCATTAATACCTGCCTGTGCTCCCTCATACACAGCTTTCGCCACCTGAAGAAGTCCGCCTGTACAGTCACCTGCCGCATAGAGTCCCGGGATGGTTGTTTCCATATTTTCATTAACTTTAATGTTGCCTTTTTCCGTAAGTTCAGCTCCCATCTGACGGGCAATCTCAGTACTGCCTGCAGTTCCCATTGCAATAAATACACCCTCTGCAGGACAGAAATCATTTGCCTGCTGACCTGCTTCTGCCTTTATTTCCTCTGCCTGCACATCAGGTTCAAGACGGATTCCGGATACTAGATCATCGCCCTCTACAGACTGGATCTTCATTGTGTTTACACTGATATTTTCTTCAGGTGTAAATTCCGGTTCTTCACCGTTTGTATAAATGGTTACTGTAGAAGCAGTATTAGACAATTCCTTTGCTTCATGCATGGCGAAATCACCGTTTCCAAGAACTGCTACATCCTTGCCTCTGTAAAAGAAAGCATCGCAGATTGCACAGTAGCTGACACCTTTTCCCTCAAATTCTTTAACACCCGGGATCTTCGGTGCAGCGCGCTTACTTCCTGTTGCAAGAATCAGACTCTGAGTCTCGAATTCACCTTCTGTAGTTTTTACCACAAAAGTATCAAACCCGCCGACTCCCAGAACCTGTGCATCCAATATTCGTACGCCCAGTGCTTTCGCCTGAGCGATTCCTGTATCATATAATTCCTGACCGGACAGCGGATGTTCCAGTCCGTAATAGTTTTCTATTTTCTCTGCTTTTTCCAAAGCACCGATCCCATTATTGATCACCAGGGGATCCAGATTTCCACGAACTGCATAAAGCGCAGCGGAAATTCCTGCAGGTCCGGCACCTATGATTATCACTTTTTCCAAATTCTGTCACCTGCTCTCTGTGATTGTTCTCAATACACTGTGATATATCATCGTTACTGTTCACTCTGTTCTCAGTAACTTATTATCAGCTATTGTTACTATACTACGTTTTCTGAAAAAAATCCATGATTTTATTTGGATAATTTTGGTATAATTTGGTTAAATAAGTTTCTCGATTCAGCGACATAATAAATAAAAGCGAAGTGCTGTTCACTCATGAACCATGCATTTCGCTTTTATACATTATTTTGTATGATTTATTTATCCAACCAGAGGATATTTGTCTGTAAGTTCTTTGACGATTGCCTTTGCCTTTTCCTGGCTGCCTTCTTCTTTTAAGGTCATAGCAATTGCTTCTGCAATCTTGTCCATATCTTCCGGTTTCATGCCTCGTGAAGTAACTGCTGCTGTTCCGAGACGTACACCGCTTGTAACAAATGGAGACTGGGGATCATTTGGAATTGCATTCTTATTGCAGGTAATGTTTACGTCATCAAGAAGATTCTCCATTTGCTTGCCTGTAACGCCCAGACTTCTGAGGTCTACAAGCATCAGATGATTGTCTGTACCACCGGAAACGATATCAATTCCTCGTTTCTGAAGCCCTTTGCAAAGTGCCTGCGCATTCTCAACGATCATCTTTGCATAATCCTTAAATTCCGGCTGAAGCGCTTCTTTGAAACATACTGCCTTGGCAGCGATCACGTGCATCAGAGGACCACCCTGGATTCCCGGAAATACTGCTTTATTAAAGTTAAATTTCTTTGCATTCTCTGCGCTGCTTAAGATCAGGCCGCCTCTTGGTCCACGCAGAGTTTTGTGTGTGGTTGTAGTCACAACGTCTGCATAAGGAATCGGGCTTGGATGCTGTCCACCTGCTACCAGACCGGCGATATGCGCCATATCCACCATCAGATAAGCCCCAACTTCATCTGCGATCTCACGGAATTTCTTAAAATCAATAACTCTGGCATAGGCACTTGCACCTGCTACGATCAGCTTTGGTTTATTCTCAATTGCAATTCTTCTGACTTCTTCATAATCGATCACGCCGTCATCATTTACTCCATAATATACTGGCTTGAAGTAGGTTCCGGACATATTTGCAGGACTTCCATGTGTC
>OIAT01000376.1_pt1 | contig 10545 bp, 9 predicted proteins | sample 1580801 | NCBI WGS metagenome assembly OIAT01 (sample SAMEA3882536, study PRJEB24775) | human gut metagenome | biome: human-associated habitat; feature: intestine environment; material: feces | place: Netherlands | collected 2009/2010
TACGACATGGACATCATTCCAAGCGACCTTGCTACCTACGGCGCAGAGGCCAAGAAGCTGTTGCAGGATTTGCAGTCCCGCAACGAGCGAATGTTTCTGCTGACCTTCCTCATTCTCAACACGGCAGACACGCCCCGGCAGCTTGACAACAACATCTTCCAGACCTCCAGCATCGCGCAGAAATATAACTGTGCGCTGACCCGGCTGGACTTCCAGCAGGAGGAAGGACTGATGAGCAGCCTCCCGCTGGGGCTGAATCAGATTGAGATTCAGCGGGGCTTGACCACCTCCAGCGTAGCGATCTTCGTCCCCTTCACCACGCAGGAGCTGTTCCAGAACGGTTCGGAGGCGCTGTACTACGGCATCAACGCTCTTTCCAACAACCTTATCATGGTAGACCGGAAGCTGCTGAAAAATCCCAACGGCCTGATTTTAGGCACTCCCGGCAGCGGCAAGTCGTTTTCGGCAAAACGTGAGATCACCAATGCGTTTCTCATCTGCCCCAAGGATGACATCATCATCTGTGACCCGGAAGGTGAATATACACCGCTGGTGGAGCGTCTGCACGGTCAGGTCATTAAGCTGTCGCCCACCGGCAAGGGCTACGACGGTTCGCCCTGCTACATCAATCCGATGGACTTGAATCTGGATTACAGCGACGATGATAACCCGCTGAGCCTGAAATCCGACTTCATTCTGTCGCTGTGCGAGTTGATCGTCGGCGGCAAGGATGGGCTTGCCCCTGTAGAAAAGACCATCATCGACCGCTGTGTGCGCATCGTCTACCGGGATTACCTCAACGACCCGAAGCCGGAGAATATGCCGCTGCTGGAGGACTTGTATAACGCCCTCCGTGCGCAGGATGAAAAGGAAGCGCAGTACATTGCCACTGCATTGGAAATCTACGTCACCGGTTCTCTGAATGTGTTCAACCATCACACGAACGTGGATGTGAATAGCCGCATCGTCTGCTACGACATCAAGGAGCTGGGCAAGCAGCTCAAAAAAATCGGGATGCTGGTGGTGCAGGATCAGGTCTGGAACCGTGTGACCATCAACCGCGCCGCCCATAAAACGACCCGCTACTATCTTGACGAGTTCCATCTTCTTTTGAAGGAGGAACAGACGGCTTCGTACAGTGTCGAAATCTGGAAACGCTATCGCAAATGGGGCGGCATCCCCACCGGGATCACGCAAAATGTCAAAGACCTGTTATCCAGCCGCGAGGTTGAGAACATTTTTGAGAACAGCGATTTCATCTATATGCTCAATCAGGCCGCTGGCGACCGGCAGATTCTCGCAAAGCAGCTCAACATTTCGCCGCATCAGCTTTCTTATGTGACCCACTCCGGCGAGGGCGAGGGGCTGCTGTTCTACGGCAACACGATCCTGCCCTTCATTGACCACTTCCCGAAGGACACCGAGCTGTACCGCGTCATGACCACCAAACCGCAAGAGGTGGCGTCGGCATGAAAAGAGAACCGCGTTTGCAGTTTTCCGACGCCGATCTTGCCGAGCCGAAGCTGGAAAAGCCCATCAAGCGGGTGAAAAAAGCGGAGGCCAAGGCGGATAAGGCGCAGGCGAAAATCCCCAAGAAAACCGTGGTCAAAAAGGAACGCGGCTTTGATCCGGCCACCGGCAAGGTCAAAACGCAGCTCCGTTTTGAGGAAGTGGATAAGAAAAAGCCGCCCTCAAAGCTGACCCATGCCGTGCAGGATGCCCCCGCCAACTTTGTTCTCTCTCAGGTTCACCGGGAGGTGCGGCAGAGCGAGGATGACAATGTAGGCGTAGAGGCCGCGCACAAGGTAGAGCAAGCCGTGGAGAGCGGCGGGCGGCTGGTGCAGTCTGCCCACCGCGCCCATCAGCTCAAGCCTTATCGTGCTGCCATCCGTGCAGAGAAAAAGCTGGAACGAGCCAATCTTGACGCGCTCCAGAAGAAAGCAGAGATCGACAGCCCCACCAGCAATCCCGTTTCCAAATGGCAGCAGAAGCAGGCAATTAAGAAGCAGTATGCCGCTGCCAAGCACAATCAGGCGGCGCAGACTACGGCAAAGGCGGCAGAGAATACCGCCAAGGCCGCGAAAAAGGCCGCTGAAAAGGCTGAGAAAGCGGGTAAATATGTGTGGGAACACCGGCGCGGCTTTGCCATTGCCGCCGCAATTCTGCTGATGCTGGCGTTTCTGCTCAACGGCCTGTCCTCCTGCTCGGTGATAATGGATGGCGTCGGCTCCGGGATCGCGGCCAGTACCTATCCATCGCAGGACGCCGATATGCTGGGTGCGGAAGCGCAGTATTGCGAAATGGAGGCAGAGCTTCAGCGCTACCTCGACACCTATGAAAGCACCCATGACTACGATGAGTACCACTTTGATCTGGACACCATCGAGCATGACCCCTATGTACTCATTTCCATGATTACGGCGCTGCATCAAGGGGAATGGACGCTGGATGAGGTGCAGGGTACGCTCCAGATGCTCTTTGACCGCCAGTACATTTTGACCGAAGATGTGGTGGTGGAAACCCACTACCGCACAGAAACCGACACATGGACGGACGCGGACGGCAACACCCATACGGACACCTATCAGGTGCCGTATGACTACTACATCTGCACGGTCACGCTGGAAAACTTCAATCTCTCCCATGTTCCCGTTTACATTATGAGCGAAGAACAGCTCGGAATGTACGCCACCTATATGGCCACCCTCGGCAACCGTCCCGACCTGTTCCCCGGTTCAGGCTACATCGGCAAGTATGTGGAGGGCAGCTATACCGACTACGACATTCCCCCGGAGGCGCTGGACGATGAGGTGTTTGCCGCCATCATCAAGGAAGCGGAAAAGTATCTCGGCTACCCCTACGTTTGGGGCGGCAGCAGTCCCTCTACCTCATTTGACTGTTCGGGCTTCGTCAGTTGGGTCATCAATCATTCCGGTTGGGATGTGGGCAGACTGGGCGCGCAGGGGCTTTGCAATATCTGTACGCCCGTATCCTCTGCCAACGTCAAACCGGGCGATCTGGTGTTTTTCACCGGAACCTACGATACCCCCGGTGTCAGCCATGTGGGTATCTACGTCGGCAACAATATGATGATCCACTGCGGAGATCCGATCTCTTATGCAAACTTAAATTCAAACTATTGGCAGTCCCATTTCTACCGCTATGGGCGCTTGCCGTAAAGGAGAGTGAACGATATGAACCCGAAAATTATGAAGCTCCGTGGAGAGCTGGAGAAGAACAAAGGCAAAATCTCTGATCTGCAAGGCCGCAACCGCGAGCTGGAAAAGCAGATTCGTGAGCTGGAGGACACCGACATCATCGGCATGGTGCGTGAGAACGGCATGACGATGGAGCAGTTTGCCGAGCTGTTCCGCCGTATGCAGGCCGCGCCTGCACCGGCCACTTCGGAAAAGGAGGCGTTGAACCATGACTAAGAACACACCGCGCATTTTTATCAGCCTGCTGCTGATGCTCCTGTGTATCGGGATTCTCCCCGTTTCCGCCTTTGCCAGCGACGGTGATTATCCTGATGATGCGCTGCCCACCGCCGAAAGCAGCGCCGCAGACGCACAGGAAACAAAACAGATCGGCACGGTCACGACCAACGGCGGCAACCTGAACGTCCGCACCGGCGCGGGACTGGACAACACCGCATTTACGCAGCTCCCCAACGGCACGGTGGTCGATGTGATTGGCAGGGACGGCGATTGGGTAAAAATCCTGCTGCCTGCCCGTGTGGGCTATGTGTACGGCAGCTATCTGACCGTCACCGACGCCGCCGACAGTACCGTGAGCATCGGCGGCATTACGCTTCCGTTTGATGAAAAAGAGCTGGCCGACCTCTGGCAGCTCCTTGTCGGCAGCATGACGGGCGGCAGCGACGCGCTGACACCGGACGGCAATCTGACGCTGATCGACGATATTGGCACCAGCACCAAGGCAGGAAAACAGTTCATTACGTTGGAAAGCAAGAATGGTAACGTATTTTACATGATTATTGACCGTGACGATGAGGGCGAAGAAACCGTCCACTTCTTGAATCAGGTGGATGAGGCCGACCTGATGGCGCTGACCGGCGAGGAAGAAACGCCCGCCACTTGCTCCTGCACCACCAAATGCGTGGCCGGTACGGTCAATACATCCTGCCCCGTCTGCGCGGTCAACATGACCGAGTGCGTGGGCAAGGAGGCAAAGCCCGAAGTCCCCACCGAGCCGACAGAATCCGCCGCCGAGGAACCGGAGAAAAAGAGCGGCGTGGGCGGCATCCTTGTTGTTCTGCTGATCGTCGCGCTGGGCGGCGGTGCAGCGTTCTACATTTTCAAGCAGAAAAAGGCCAAGCCGCAGACCAAAGGCAGCGCCGATCTGGACGATTATGACTACGGCGAGGACGAATATGAGTTTGAGCCGTATGAGGACGAACCGGAACAGGATACTACGGAGGATACAGACGCATGAGATATTTCACCAACAATCCGCTGGAACGACTGATGATGCAGAAGCCGAAAGCAGCGCGGGAGGACAGCCCTCCCGACGCTGCCAAGGAACACTTCTGCTATGGCTGTAAGCGCTTCGGGCAGAGCTGCGTTCGTCCCTGTTACCGTGACGTAAAGAGAATGGAGGCTGCACCATGCGCCTTGTGATTGCCGAAAAGCCATCCGTGGCGCAGAGCATCGCCGCCGTGCTGGGTGCTAAATCACGGCATGACGGGTATCTGGAGGGCAGCGGGTACATCGTGTCGTGGTGTTTCGGGCATCTGGCAGAGCTGGCCGACGCCGCCGTTTACAATGCCGATGATGCCAAATGGACGCTGGCGGCGCTGCCCATAATTCCTACCTCGTTCCGCTTCATCGTCCGCTCTGAAAAGCAGAAGCAGTTTGACATTCTGCGGGAGCTGATGCGCCGGGAGGATGTGGCAGAGGTGGTCAACGCCTGCGACGCTGGGCGCGAGGGTGAGCTGATCTTCCGCACGGTTTACTGCCTTGCGGGATGCTCCAAGCCGATTCTGCGGCTTTGGATTTCTTCGATGGAGGATGATGCCATCCGCAACGGCTTCCAGCAGCTTAAGTCTGGGCTCGACTATGACGGCCTGCATCAATCTGCGCTGTGCCGCGCCAAGGCTGATTGGCTGGTTGGTATCAACGCCACGCGGTATTTCTCCCTGACGTATGGCCGCACATTGAACATTGGGCGCGTCATGTCGCCCACGCTGGCGCTGCTGGTACAGCGCGAGGCGGAGATCTCCGCATTTGTGGCAGAACCGTTCTACACCGTCCAGCTTGATTGCGGCTTTCCCGCCACGACAGGCCGAATGAAGGACAGGAAGGACGCCGACGCCATCGCCAACGCCTGCAAGGGCAAGGCAGTAACCGTCAAAAGCGTGGAGCGCAAGGAAAAGTCTGAGAAAGCGCCCGCGCTCTACGATTTGACCTCCCTCCAGCGCGACGCCAACCGCGTTCTCGGCTACACCTCTCAACAGACCCTCGACTATCTCCAAGCGCTCTATGAAAAGAAGCTCTGTACCTACCCGCGCACCGACAGCCGCTTTCTGACCGACGATATGGAGGGCAGCGTCCCCGGCCTTGTCGCCGCCGCTGCCGCTGTCTGCGGCATGGAGAAGCCGCCGACCATCTGCGCCAAGCAGGTGTGCAGCAGCAAAAAAGTCACCGATCACCACGCCATTGTTCCCACCATCAGCGCGGAAAAGGTAGATATGGCCTCTCTGCCGCTGGGCGAACGCGAGGTGCTGAAGCTGGCGGCAAGAGGCTTGCTTCGTGCGGTGGATGAACCACATCGCTACGCAGAAACGGTCATTACGGTGGAATGTGCCGGTCAGAGCTTCACCGCCAAGGGCAAAACCGTTCTTGCTCCCGGCTGGAAGCGCTATGAGCAGGAGCAGACGGAGGCAGCGCCCGCGCTGCCGGTGGTAACGGATAATCAGACGCTTTCCGTATCTGCCGCGTCGGTCAAGACCGGAAAAACCACGCCGCCCAAGCATTTCACCGAGGATACGCTGCTGGCCGCGATGGAAAACGCGGGCAAGGAGGATATGCCAGATGATGCCGAGCGCAAGGGCATCGGAACCCCGGCGACCCGCTCCGGTATCATTGAAAAGCTGGTGTCCTCCGGTTTTGTGGAGCGCAGGAAGTCCAAAAAGATCACAAATCTGCTGCCCACCTCCACCGGCACGGCGCTTATCACCGTTCTGCCTGAACAGCTCCAGTCTCCGCAGCTCACCGCTGAATGGGAGCACCGCCTGAAAGAGATCGAGCGCGGCGAAATCGCCCCGGACAGCTTCATGGATGGGATCGCCGCCATGCTACATGAGCTGGTGCAGACCTACAAGCCCATCCCCGGTGCGGAAGTCCTGTTCCCCTCCGGGCGTGAGGTGGTCGGCAAGTGTCCCCGCTGCGGAGCCGAGGTGACGGAATCACCGAAAGGCTTTTTCTGCGAGAACCGTGCCTGTTCCTTTGTTCTCTGGAAAAACAGCCGCTTTTTCACCGCCAAGAAAAAGGTGCTGACAAAATCCCTTGCCGCTGCGCTTTTGAAAAATGGCCGCGCCCCGCTGAAAGGCTGCTACTCGGAAAAAACCGGGAAAACCTATGATGCCGTCGTTCTTCTGGAGGATGATGGGCAGCACACGGGCTATAAGCTGGTGTTCGACAATGGCTGATGCGCCGCGTATGGATCACAAGCAGCTCCGCCGCTCCAAAAAGCTCATTCGGAAGCTCTGCTGTAATTATGATCACGGCAACTGCCTCGCGCTGGATGATGGAGAGCCTTGCGTCTGCGTACAGGGTATTTCCTACTCGCTGCTGTGCAACTGGTTCCGAAACGCGGTGCTTCCCGCCGACCATGAGCTGCTGGCCGACGTGATGCGGGAAAGGCCGGGAAAGCGCTGCGCCGTCTGCGGTAAGCCGGTCTATTCTTCCTCCAACCGCGCCAAGTATTGCCCGGTCTGCGCCAAGCAGGAGCGCCGAAAGCAGGACGCCAAACGGAAGCGTGAACAATACTGGAACCTCCGCAAATAGAGGCCGAAAAAGCCCCATGCTGCAAGGCTTTTTCCATGCGGAATCCCAAGGGGCTGAGACATTCTATCCGCAAGCCCGAAAACAACATCTATCTGCGGAGAATTGCCCCTGTGCAGGATGTGTTTTCTTCTGCGCAGGGGCGCTATTTTTTCTGAAAGGAGATCATCATGGCTGAAAAGCAAACCAACAAAGACCGGATGCGGGAGATCGTTGACAGCATCGAAAACGGCATCAAGGAGCTGTTCGAGAGCGATAAGTACCGGAAGTACCTTGCCACCATGAGCCGCTTTCACCGCTACTCGGTCAACAACACCATGCTCATCTATATGCAGCGCCCCGACGCCACCCATGTGGCGGGCTTCAACAAGTGGCGCGATCAGTTCGGCAGGAACGTCCTGAAAGGCGAAAAAGGTATCCGCATCATCGCTCCTACTCCCTATAAGAAAAAGGTCGAGGAAATCAAGACCGACCCGGAAACCAATGCGCCGGTGCTGGATGCGGACGGCAAGGCCATCATTGAGGAAAAGGAAATCCGTATCCCTATGTTCAAGGTGGTATCCGTCTTTGATGTGTCACAGACTGCGGGAAAGCCCTTGCCCCAGCTTGCCGCTGATCTGAGCGGCAATGTGCAGCAGTATGAGGTTTTCATGGAGGCGCTGCGCCGTGCTTCTCCCGTTCCGATGGAGATAAAGCCCGTTGCGCGGGATACGGACGGCTTTTTCAGCATTAAGGCGCAGAGCATCACCATCCGCGCCGGTATGAGTGAGGTGCAGACGGTATGCGCCGCCGTCCATGAGATTGCTCACGCCAAGCTCCACGACTATGAACACATGACAGAGCTTGCGGACGATGGTGAGACGATCCTTGTCCCCGGAGAAAAGAGTCGCAACACCGAGGAGGTCGAGGCCGAAAGCATCTCCTATGCGGTCTGCCAGTATTACGGCATTGAAACGGGAGAAAACAGCTTCGGCTATATCGCCACATGGTCAAAGGGCAAGGAGCTGAAAGAGCTTCGCGCCAGTCTGGAAACCATCAACAAGACGGCTTCCGAGCTGATTACGGACATTGACCGGCATTTTGCGGAGATTTGCAGGGAGCGCGGCATTTCTGTGGAGAAATCCGAGCAAGCGGAAAGCCAATTAAAAGAGAACAGCAATATGTCTGCGGCTGACTTGGCAAAAAGCATTTCAGAGCTGTATCTCGATGCGAATGGCCTTGCCTTTCTCAGCGAATTTGCAAGTCAGGAAGATTGCCTCCAGCATTTCTACGAAGATCTGTTGACAGGAGCAGATGAGATAAAAGGCTTCCTGTCCGAAACACTTGAGCAGAGCGATGAATACGCGCACAGAGCGAATGAGCTGCTGTTGGAAGTTGAGGCATTTCAGAAAAGTCACACTTCCTTAAAGGAACTCGACGCTAATGAGCGTTGGTATGCGGTTGATGGTGGGAGCAAGCATCTTCGCATAACAGAAGATGGTGCAAAATATGCCTATGAACTTTACGACAAGGACACTCTACACCTTCTGGAAAGCGGAACAGTACATGACGATGATGTAAACTTTCTTTTGGCGGCTGCGATTCGTATCTGCGAAACACATGGCTATGATAAGACCGTGCCGTTTGAAGTTTTGTCAAACAAGTTTGCAGGGATTTTGTACTCACTCGAATTGTCATCGGACGACAATCAGGTTGTTCACGAGGAGGCCGGTTCTCGTGCCGCAGGCACACTTCCAACTTCGCCAGAGCTGGAACAGGCCACCCCGATGCCCGACCCCACGCTGACGGTGGACGATATGCGCAGCTATGGGTATCTGGACGGCGATATGCTCCCGCTTTCCAAAGACCGGGCGCTGGAGCTGCTGGAGCATGACATCACGGTTTATATGCTCCATCCCGACAACGCCGAAGAAATGGTTTTTGAGGCCGAGGACATCATCAAGCATGACGGAATGTTCGGGATCACAAGACCGGATTGGGATGCGGTCAAAGGCCATATCCCGCCCCGCGATGTGGAGCAGCGCTTTTTGAACAGTCCCACCGATGCTATGGCGATCTACCAACTGCGCCGGGATGCGCCGGTGGAGCTTCGTTTTGCCAACCTCGGCAGTCTGGCCGCGCCGCCTGACCCGGCCAACTATGAAGCCATTTATACCCGTGAGGTGTACCCGGACGATGATACCGGCAGAATCCTTGAAAACTTCTACTACATTTTCAACGACGAGCGCCCCGGCGATTTTGTGGGACACAGCCTCTCCGTCAGCGACATCGTTGCGCTGAAACAGGACGGCAAGGTATCCTATCACTACTGTGACAGCATGGGATTTCAGGAGCTGCCCGCTTTTCAGAAGCCGGAGAATTACCTGAAAGCCGCCGAAATGTCGATGGAGGACGATTATGGCATGATCGACGGCATTATCAATAACGGCTCCAAACAGCCCACCGTTGCCAATCTTGAGGCACAGGTCAAGGCCGGTATGTCCATCTCCTTGATGGATTTGGCAGAGGCGGCACACCGGGAAAAGAAGAAATCTGTGCTGGAGCAGCTCAAAAGCCAACCGGCCCAAGAACGTCCACACAAAACAGCGCCCAAAAAGAGCGCGGAAAAGGAGCTTTGATATGAACATCACCTTTGAAGAACGCCAGCTTATGAGCCTCTACAACACCGGCACCCGCACGGGCTTGATCGCGGCGCTGGAGGAAATGCGCGGCTACCTCGCTGCGGATGAAACGGAGCTGCGGGAGCTGACGGACAGCGCCATCGCAAAGCTGCGCAGGATGAGCGACGCGGAATATGACGCGCTCGACCTGTTCCCCGATTTTGAAAAGGAGGATATGGATGCCGAGTAAAGTACAGCTCTATGCGCAGATGGCAGACCGCACGGCGGAGCAGATCACGGGAAGCTACCAGAAGTGGACGGCATTTCTGACCACCGCCGCAAGGCTGTATAAGTACCCCTACAACGAGCAGCTCATGATCTTCGCCCAGCGCCCGGAAGCCACGGCCTGCGCGGAATACGACCTTTGGAATAAGCAGATGCTCCGCTATGTGCGGCGAGGCAGCAAAGGCATCGCCCTTGTGGATACCAGCAGCGACCAACCAAAACTCCGATATGTATTTGATGTTTCCGATACCAGCGGCGGCGAGAACTCTCGCCGCCCTTATCTTTGGGAATACCGGCAGGAGCATCGTGAGGTGGTATCTGCGGCGCTGGAGCAGCGCTTCGACGTTTCTGGTGAAAACGGACTTGCCGATCAGATGGAGCGTGTGGCGGCGCAGCTTGTAGATGAATACTGGCACGACAATCGGCGCGATATTGTCGGCATCGTTGACGGTTCCTTTTTGGAGGACTATGATGAGTTCAACATCGGAGCCGCTTTTCGGAACGCCGCCGTTGTCAGCACCACCTATGCGCTGCTGTCCCGCTGCGGGATGCAGCCGGGAGATTACTTCGAGCATGAGGATTTTCTGAACGTCTTTGATTTCAACACCCCGCAGACCGTCGCCGCTCTTGGAACG
>OIAT01000378.1_pt1 | contig 10501 bp, 7 predicted proteins | sample 1580801 | NCBI WGS metagenome assembly OIAT01 (sample SAMEA3882536, study PRJEB24775) | human gut metagenome | biome: human-associated habitat; feature: intestine environment; material: feces | place: Netherlands | collected 2009/2010
TGGTGCAACCCATTATACGCACTGGTTTCAGCCAATGACAGGGATTACGGCGGAAAAGCATGATTCCTTTTTAGCGCCTCCCTCCAACGGAAGAGCAATTATGGAATTTTCCGGCAAGGAGCTGATCAAGGGCGAGCCGGATGCATCTTCCTTCCCGTCAGGAGGACTGCGTTCTACATTTGAAGCAAGAGGTTATACAGCGTGGGATTGTACATCGCCTGCATTTGTTAAAAAGAGTCCGGATGGGAAAAGATCGATTTTATATATACCGACGGCATTTTGTTCCTATACCGGAGAAGCACTGGATCAGAAGACACCTCTTCTTCGCTCTATGGAAGCAATCAACAAACAATCCATCCGTCTTCTGCGTCTTTTTGGAAACACAACGTCCCAAAAGGTTACACCATCTGTTGGAGTTGAGCAGGAATATTTCCTGGTAGACAGAGAAAAATATCTTAAGAGAAAGGATCTTGTATTTACAGGACGTACATTATTCGGAGCAAATCCTCCGAAGGGACAGGAAATGGATGACCATTATTTTGGTGCAATCCGTGAGAGAATAGCAGCATTTATGACTGATGTCAATGAAGAACTCTGGAAGATGGGTGTATCTGCAAAGACACAGCACAACGAAGTAGCACCTGGACAGCATGAGCTTGCGCCGATCTATGCACAGTGCAACGTAGCAGTTGACCATAATCAGCTGATCATGGAGACGCTGAAGAAAGTGGCATATCGCCATAATCTTCAATGCCTGTTACACGAAAAGCCGTTTGAAGGTGTAAATGGTTCCGGAAAGCATAATAACTGGTCACTGGTTACAGATGATGGGATCAACATTCTGGATCCGGGAAAGACACCTCATGATAATATTCAGTTCCTTCTGGTTCTGACCTGTATTCTCCGTGCAGTAGACCTGCATGCAGACCTGCTCCGTGAATCTGCTTCTGACGTAGGAAACGATCACAGACTTGGAGCAAATGAAGCACCGCCGGCAATTATTTCCGCATATCTCGGAGAACAGCTTGAAGACGTGCTTGCACAGCTTATTGATACCGGAGAAGCTGCACACAGCTTAAAAGGCGGCAAATTACATACCGGTGTAAGTACGCTTCCGGATTTTGCAAAGGATGCAACTGACAGAAACCGTACTTCACCATTCGCATTTACAGGAAATAAATTTGAGTTCCGTATGGTAGGATCCAGAGACTCGGTGGCAGCACCGAACGTAGTATTAAATACAATCGTGGCTGAGTCCTTCTCTGATGCCTGCGATGTACTCGAAAAAGCAGAAGATTTTGATCTTGCAGTCCATGATCTGATCAAGGAATATGCATCCAAACATCAGAGAATCGTATTCAATGGCAACGGATATTCTGATGAGTGGGTGAAGGAAGCCGAAAGAAGAGGACTTCCGAATATTAAGACCATGGTAGAGTCTATTGAATGTCTGACATATGACAATGCGGTTGAAATGTTTGAAAAATTCGATGTATTCAGCCGTGCAGAACTGGAATCCCGTGCAGAGATCAAATATGAGGCATACTCAAAGGCAATCAACATTGAAGCACGTTCCATGATCGATATCGCAAGCAAGCATATTATTCCGGCTGTGATCCAATATGTAACTTCGCTGGCTAATTCGATCAACCAGGTAAAACAGGCAAGCGCTGCAGCATATACAGGTGTACAGGAAGAGCTTCTTGTACAGTCGGCTGATCTTTTGAAAGACACAAAAGAAGCACTCAGAGCACTGGAAGCTGTTGTGGCAGAAGTACCGGAGACAGAAGGAAAAGAACAGGCATTCTTCTTCATGCAGAAAGTTGTACCGGCAATGGAAGCTTTAAGAAAACCAGTGGATGAACTGGAAATGATCGTCAATAAGAATATGTGGCCGATGCCTTCTTACGGAGATCTGCTGTTCGAGGTCTAAGAAGTGACTGGTATAAGTGTTGAAAAAGAAGTTGAAAACTTATGAAGTTTTGTGAAAATATACACAAATTAAAAAATTGGTCTTGAAATTTGAAAGAAAAAAGAGTATCGTAAATATATCTTAAATAACAGAGATCACAATGAACGAGGAAGTTCCACAAAGTGGAGCTTCCTCGTTTTTTTGCGTTAGAGAAAGGAAGGTAATTATGAGTAGTGAATGGTTAAGCGTGGCAGAAATTTTTGGCGAAGATGTTTTTAACGATGCAGTAATGCAGGAGAGACTTCCGAAAAAAGTATACAAAAAATTAAAACAGACAATTGAAGAAGGAAAAGAGCTGGATCTTGAGACAGCAGATGTAATTGCACATGAGATGAAAGAATGGGCAATCGAAAAAGGTGCAACCCATTATACACACTGGTTCCAGCCACTGACAGGAGTTACTGCTGAAAAGCATGATTCCTTCATTTCAGCTCCGCTTCCAAGCGGAAAGGTTCTGATGAGCTTTTCCGGAAAAGAACTGATCAAAGGGGAGCCGGATGCTTCTTCTTTCCCGTCAGGCGGACTTCGTGCTACATTTGAAGCAAGAGGATATACAGCATGGGATTGTACATCACCGGCATTTGTAAGAAAAGATGCAGCCGGAGCGATCCTTTGCATCCCGACAGCATTCTGCTCTTACACAGGTGAGGCACTGGATGAAAAAACACCGCTTCTCAGATCTATGGAAGCAATCAACAAAGAATCCATCAGACTGCTTCGTCTGTTCGGAAATACAACATCAAAGAAAGTAACACCTTCTGTAGGACCGGAGCAGGAATACTTCCTTGTTGATGCAAAGAAATTCTTACAGAGAAAAGACCTTATTTACACAGGACGTACACTTTTCGGAGCAATGCCGCCGAAAGGACAGGAGCTTGACGATCATTACTTTGGAACGATCCGTCAGAGGGTTGCTTCCTATATGAAAGATGTCAACGAAGAATTATGGAAACTCGGCGTTGCAGCAAAGACACAGCACAACGAAGTGGCACCTGCACAGCACGAACTTGCACCGATCTATGCAGAGGCCAATATTGCAGTGGATCACAACCAGATCATCATGAAGACACTGAAAAAGGTAGCATGCGAGCATGGACTGAAATGTCTGCTTCACGAGAAACCGTTTGCAGGAGTCAACGGATCTGGTAAGCATAACAACTGGTCTATCACAACAGATGACGGAATCAATATGCTGGATCCGGGAAAGACACCTCATGAAAATGTACAGTTCCTTCTGGTACTGGCATGTATCCTGAAAGCAGTTGATGTACACGCAGATCTGCTTCGTGAATCGGCTGCCGATCCGGGAAATGACCACAGACTTGGAGCAAACGAGGCACCTCCGGCAATTATCTCTATCTTCCTTGGAGAACAGCTTCAGGACGTTGTAGAACAGCTTCTCAGTACAGGTGAGGCAACACACAGCCTGAATGGTGGAAAGCTGCAAACAGGTGTAACAACCCTTCCGGATCTTACAAAGGATGCAACCGACAGAAACCGAACTTCACCATTTGCATTTACCGGAAATAAATTTGAATTCCGTATGGTAGGTTCCCGCGATTCCATTGCAGGACCAAACGTAGTACTGAATACAATCGTAGCAGAGGCATTTGCAGAGGCATGCGATGTCCTGGAAAAAGCAGATGATTTTGATACAGCTGTACACAGCCTGATCAAAGAATATCTGACAGATCATCAGAGAATTATCTTCAACGGCAACGGATATTCTGACGAATGGGTAGCTGAAGCAGAAAAGAGAGGACTTCCGAATATCAAGTCCATGGTAGAAGCAATCCCGGCACTGACAACTGACAAAGCGGTAGAACTGTTCGGAAAATTTAGTGTATTTACCAAGGCAGAACTGGAATCCCGTGCAGAGATCAAATACGAGAACTATGCAAAGGCAATCAATATCGAAGCAAAGGCCATGATCGATATTGCTGCAAAACAGATCATTCCTGCAGTTGTAAAATATACAAAAGAGCTTGCAGATACGGTTCTTGCAGTAAAAGAAGCCGGAGCAGATGCATCTGTACAGGCTGAAATGCTTGCTGACATCTCAGGACTTCTGACAGAAACAAAGGCTGCCCTTAAGAAACTGGAAGCAGTCACAGAAGAAGCAGCAGGAAAAGAAGAAGGAAAAGTACAGTCTGAATTCTATCACTTCAGCGTAGTTCCGGCTATGGAAGGACTCCGTACACCGGTAGATGAACTGGAAATGATCGTGGATAAAGAAGTATGGCCAATGCCTTCTTACGGAGATCTTTTATTTGAAGTTTAGAAAATACATATAAAATTCTTATAGAAATTTAAGGACCTTAGACTTGGAAAGAAGCAGAAATTATGCTACTCTAAGTCTGAGGTTCTTTTCTATATCCGGAAATTTATTTCCGGATATAGAAAGCCTCCGGCGGGATGTGCACTGTGATACAGGGAAGATGTTGCGGGTAATGATCACAGGCGCATTTTTGTATCAGAATGATGTTGGGGTCAAAAGGTATTTTGACCCCTTTGATACCAGATTGCTACGTGCTTTGCACTCTCGCAATCCTCAAAAACATTCGTAATCCGCTCATTTTTCTTTGAAAAATGGCTACTTACTCATGTTTTTGGCGGGTCAAGAGGTCAAAAATCCTCTTGCAAGCAAGCTTGCATTGGATTTCTGATCTTTTGACCCTGGTATCATCAGAATATAATTATAAACAATGAAATGATGAGAATAGAGGAGAAAGAAAGATGACGAAAGCAGAGTTCCTTGAAAAACTGAGAATTGAACTTTCTTCCGGTGTGACACCACAGGTGCTGCAGGAGAATCTGAACTACTACGGCCAGTATATTGATGATGAGATCCGAAAAGGAAGAACGGAGAGTGAGGTACTGGCGGAACTTGGAGATCCGTGGATTCTTGCGAAGACGATCGTGGATGCGCAGAGAGAAGAAAGTGTAGAAGATGTGATCTATGATTCGGATGGAAGGACCTACAGAGGCAACAGCAGCACAGAAGAAAGCAGCAATATCCATGTGTGGAGCCTGGACAGCTGGTGGAAGAGACTTCTGCTGATTCTTGTGGCTGTGGCTGTGATCGTTGTGATCTTTGCGGTGATAAGTGGGATTGTAAGCCTGATCGCACCGGTACTGATTCCTCTTCTGGTGATCATACTGCTGGTCAGAATGCTGAGAAGGCGATGGTAATTAAAAAAGCCGGATGTATAAGATTCTTCTGCAATGAAAAAAAGCTTATGCCTCCGGCTTTTTGATTATATGTTCTATATGGCAGGTTCAAGTACTTAAAAAGGATCTGCCTGTTATATAACGTTAAACGCTCGATAGGGGAGCTATCGAGCGTTTGAGGGGAGTATAAATAATTAATAAGGGGTTGTAGAAAATAAATCTCTACACGACAAAGTATAATATAAACCGATTTAAAAATCAAGATAAAAATAAAAATGTATAAAAATACGAAAAGGATAGATACTATGTTTGTACAAAAAAATGTCAGGAGGAATTATCAATGGCAAAAAATTATAATGCTTCAGAAAACAGTACAAACAAAAATTCATATGGATCCAATAAGAATGCGTATGCTGAAAATGCTTCCGGCAAGAATCAGTCAAATAAAAATTCAGGCAATAAAAATGCATCCGGTAAAAATACGACTAACCGGAATGCAAAGAATGCATATGAATCAGACCGTAATGCATATGACAGCTCAAAGTCCTGCCATAACGAAAGTGATAAGTATTAAAAAGTGCAAAGCAGTTAAGAATGGAAAAGCAGCGGTTTGGATTCCGCTGCTTTTCTGTTTTTGGTGTAGCAATCTGGTTCCTTAAAAAATTTGTGGTACAAGCGCACTACTTGACAAAAGGCAACCGAAAAACGTAATATAGTTTATAACAGATTGCAGAGTAGAGAAAGGAAAAAGAATGGAAAAAATGGAGCTGATAGCACCCTGCCATTTCGGAATGGAAGCTGTTCTGAAGCGGGAAGTGCTGGATTTAGGATATGAGATATCAACAGTAGAAGACGGAAGAGTATGCTTCTGGGGAGATGCACAGGCGATTTGCGATGCGAACGTGTTCCTTCGGACAGCAGAAAGAATCCTTCTTAAGGTTGGTTCGTTTAAAGCAGAGACATTTGATGAATTATTTGAGAAAACAAGAGTACTTCCGTGGGAGAATTATATTCCGAAGAACGGAAAATTCTGGGTGACGAAGGCTGCATCTGTAAAGAGTAAGCTGTTCAGTCCGTCAGATATTCAGTCGATCATGAAAAAAGCCATGGTAGAAAGGCTGAGACGGATCTACGGGATAGAATGGTTCCAGGAGGATGGACCAGCTTACCCGATCCGTGTATTTCTGATGAAAGATATCGTGACGATCGGGATAGATACCTCCGGCGTTTCCCTTCATAAACGGGGGTATCGCCAGATGACTGTGAAAGCACCGATCACAGAGACACTGGCAGCAGCACTGATCATGCTGACACCGTGGCACAAGGACCGGATCCTGGTAGACCCTTTCTGCGGAAGTGGAACATTTCCAATCGAAGCGGCTTTGATGGCAGCTAATATTGCACCGGGGATGAACCGTTCCTTTACAGCAGAAGAATGGGTGAACCTGATTCCGAAAAAGGCATGGTATGATGCAATGGATGAGGCAAATGATGTGATCGACCGGAAGGTACAGGTTGATATTCAGGGATATGACCTGAATCCGGAGGCAGTAAAAGCAGCAAGACAGAATGCCAAAGATGCAGGCGTTGACCATCTGATCCATTTTCAGGAAAGAGCGGTAAAGGATTTAAGCCACCCGAAGAAGTATGGCTTTATCATTACAAATCCGCCGTATGGCGAGCGACTGGAGGATAAAAAGGATCTGCCGCAGTTATACAGAGAATTTGGTGAGAGTTTTAAAAAGCTGGATAGCTGGTCTGCATATATGATCACCAGTTACGAGGATGCAGAACGTTATTTCGGAAGAAAAGCAGATAAGAACCGGAAGATATATAATGGTATGCTGAAGACCTATTTTTATCAGTTCTTAGGTCCGAAGCCACCGAAACGCCCAAAAGAACCAAAACAGTAAGAGAAAGAAGAATTTACAGATGAAAATTATTTTTGCAACGGGTAATAAGAATAAAATGACAGAGATCCGCCAGATCTTGCGGGATCTGGGGATGGAGATCCTTTCTATGAAGGAAGCCGGGGTTGACATTGATATCGTAGAGGATGGAAAGTCCTTTGAGGAAAATGCGATGATCAAAGCCTCAGCGATCGCAGAGCTGCCGGAAGTGAGGGCGATGGATGCGATTGTGCTGGCAGATGATTCCGGACTGGAAATCGATTATCTGAATAAAGAACCGGGAATCTATTCTGCGCGCTATGCAGGAACCAATACTTCGTATGATATCAAGAACAGCCTCCTGCTTTCAAGAATGAAGGGCGTACCGGACAAGCAGCGTACAGCAAGGTTTGTCTGTGCGGTGGCGGCAGTATTCCCGAACGGGGACAAAGAGGTTGTCCGTGGAACGATGGAAGGATGTATTGGTTACGAAATCGCCGGAGCAAATGGATTTGGCTACGATCCGATCTTTTTCCTGCCGGAATATGGTTGTACCTCGGCAGAGCTTGCACCGGAAAAGAAGAATGAACTCAGCCACAGAGGAGAAGCGCTTCGGATGATGAGACAGATCATGGAGAAAAAGTTATGAGAGTATTGATTATTAGTGATACACATGGAAGACATACTGCATTTGACCGGGCAATCATGGAAGCTGGAAAGATTGATTATCTGGTGCATCTCGGGGATACAGAGGGCGGAGAAGACTATATTGAGGCATTCTGCGGATGTCCGGCGTATATACTGGCTGGGAATAATGATTTCTTCTCACGCAATCTCCGGGAGATGGAGATTTATTTTGGCAAGAAAAAAGCATTTATGGCACATGGACACCAGTATTCGGTGTCTCTTGGTGTAGAGCGGATCCTGGATGAGGGAAGATCGAGAAATGCAGATATCGTGATGTTTGGTCATACACACAGACCGTATCTGAAAAAGTTTGGTGATATTACAGTGCTGAATCCGGGCAGTCTGGCATTTCCACGGCAGGAAGGCAGAAAAGGCAGTTATATTATTATGGAGATGGATCGGGACGGGAATGCGGAGTTTACGATTCATTATCTGGATTAGAGTAGGTGGCACGTATTTTTGCTGAAAAAAGGGCAAAAATGCGTGTCTTTTACAAGAAAAAGAAAAATAAAAATTTCTTTAAAAAAATTCAAAAAACATGTTGACAAACCCGACTCTGCGTGATAAAATACATCATGTTCCGACCGGAACGTATGCGTTGGTAGCTCAGCTGGATAGAGTGACTGACTACGAATCAGTAGGCCGGGGGTTCGAGTCCCTTCCATCGCACCAGAAAATGCCGTGAAATCGAAAGATTTCATGGCTTTTTTGTTTTTCTGGCAGAGTCTGCACACTTTTGCACATCTCCTGCACACTTTACAAAAAAGCCATGAACTCTTTGCATCGCTTGCACAGCGTGTATTTCGCTGCACAAAAAAGAATCTTTTACGCGAAGAGTACCCGCGTCAGCTCGCGGCGCTCCTCTGCGTCCATCTGCCGGATGGCTTCAAGGATCATTTTACCCGTGATTTTTGTTGCCACCGGCGTTTTGTTTTCCGGGGGTTCCTGCGGCTTTGCACCGGCCACATCCTGCGTGTAGAAGTCGGCTTCGATCTTCTCGGTCAACTCCAACCGGGGTTTGTCCTGCGTGTGGGCGTAGGTGTCCATCAGGACGGTGGCGGTTGCATGGCCGGTGTTGCCCTGCACCGACTTGAAGTCACCGCCAGATTGCAGCAGCTGGTAGGTGGCACTGGAGTGGCGCAGACCGTGGAACACGATCTTCTCAAACTCCGGGTGCTCTGCCCGCCACATACGATACCACTTTGTCAGAACGTCCGGGGCAATGGGTAAGCCGTCTGGTAAGCGGAACAGCTGACCGCAGTTGCTGTACTTTTCCGGGGCGCTCTGCTCGTCCTGCTTCATCTTTTCCAGCCATGCCAGAAGCTCCTCTTTCAAGGGCTTGGTCATGTACAGGATGCGGTTGGACTTTTTGGTCTTAGTCCGCTTGAGGATCAGCGAGGACTTGCTCCCCTCCCGTCTGTCCGGGAAGGTGTGGTAGATCTGGGTGGGGTCGATCTTGGACAAGGCGACCTTGTCGGCACGCTGCAGGGCTTTGTTCACCGAGATGGTTCCCCGTCCGTCTGCTGCGTCAAAGTCCAGATCACTCGGCTGTAAGCCGAGAATTTCGCCCTCCCGGAGCGAAAGGATCATGCTCATGTGCACCGCCAGATGCAGGGCGGGGTTCTCGATGGTCTGCAGCGCCGCCAACATGGTGCGCTCATCCCAGATGGTGCGTTCTTCGGTATTGATCTTGGGGGCTTCACGGGGAGTAGGCGATTTGTGAATCAGATCCCAGTCAACGGCATACGAAAAGGCAGTCTTCAGGAGCGTGTGGACTTCGTGAATGGACGTGCTGGATAACAGCCGCTTCTTCTGATTTTCCGTCAGCTCCTGCTTTTCGCCGTGAACGTACTGGCCGCAAGGGGTCTGGCTCAGAGTGGCGTAGAACTGCTCAATGTCGTAGGTGCGGAGGTCTTGCACCTTCCGCTTTCCGATATACGGCACGATGAGGTTCTGCACCATCGCCACAGATTGGGTGTAGGTCTTGGGAGACCACTTGTGTTTGCTGGACTGAATGGGGATCCACTTGTACAGCATCTCCTCCACCGTCATGGTGTCGGGGACAAGGAACGTGCCGTCCAGCAGTTCTTTCTCAACCGTGATCTTTCGCTCCTGCGCCTCCTTCTTGGTCTTGAAACTTTCCCATCCCTCGCAGGGCTTGCCGGAATGATCTTTGTACTTGTAACGGACGGAGTAGGAATCTCCGCGCTTCAGAATGGATGCCATAGGTTACCTCCCTCAGACCGCCGCAAACCAGTTGTCGAAACTCTGCTTGTTCACCCGGATGCTGGTTCCGATGCGTAGCACCCGGAAATCCTTCGTGGTGTTGCACAGGTTGTACGCCGCACGGGGAGAAATCGCCAAAAGCTGAGCGATTTCCTCCACCCGGTAGCAGCTTCAACATCCAGTGGAATCAAGGAGATGGATAGTAACCACATAGAATTGATGAACAAAAACGGAAACCGCTTTTTTATCAGCTTTTTTTGCGGGTGGCGATATCCTGAAAGCAGAAATAATCCGGATGGTGGCGCGACTGCGTGTACTCAAACAGCAATCCATCGGAGTTGAAGGTCTGGTTTACCACCACCGCCACGCAATCATAGCCGTCCATATCCAGCAGCTTTTCGTCACGGGCGGTCGCGTGTTCCACCGTGATGCGCCGTTTGCTGGTGATGATTTGCATTCCGAGCACATTTTCAATAAAATCATAGATGGAATGGGATGCAATTTCCTCTGTCAGTCCGGGTACAAATTCCTTTAAAAAGTAGTTGATGTCCAGAAT
>OIAT01000380.1_pt1 | contig 10440 bp, 13 predicted proteins | sample 1580801 | NCBI WGS metagenome assembly OIAT01 (sample SAMEA3882536, study PRJEB24775) | human gut metagenome | biome: human-associated habitat; feature: intestine environment; material: feces | place: Netherlands | collected 2009/2010
CACCGGACGGCATGAGGTGCCGCGACAGCAAACTACACGAGGAAAAGTATTGCAAGGAGGTCATGGAACATGAATTCAGAATCAGAGCAGAGATTGTCTCTGCAAGAACTCAAGCAGCGCAACCACCAGCAGACAGCGCTGCCGATGCAGGCACCACCTCACGAAGCGTGTCCCTCGAAAGCGGACTGGGAGCGAATGATGAAATACATGGATACACTGTGGCACCATGCGGATCGGCAGACGGATCTGTTGGAGAGCGTCAGCAGGCAGATGTCGCAGCTTCCCACGCGGACGCAGCTGGACGATCTGCTGAAGGCGGTGCGGCATCTGGAACAGATGACCGAACAGGCTGGGAAGCCGAAAGAGAATTCTTTTTCTCTGCACAGAATCAGACTTCCCAGACTGCATCTGCCACACGTCAGTATTCCGGCATTGATCTCTCTGCTGATGGCGGCGGCAGCACTGCTTCTGCTCTGGTGGGGCTTGGGCACCGTCTGGAGCAGCTCCGGCCTGCTGATTCTGTGATTCCTGCGCGGCACTACACCGACAGAAAGGTATTGCAAAAAGAACGGGAAAAGAAAATCGCCCTCGGTCACAAGGCTGATGACCACGAGGACGAGGTGAGTCATGACTGGCAGCAGACCATGTGAGGTCTGCTATTTTTATTGCCCGAATTGACTTCGGGAGAAAGGAACGCTATGGGTAGAAAGAGAAAAGAATCCAATATTGCAAGCGTCATGTACTCCTATGTGGGTACGGACGATCAGTTCGATGATTTCCTGAAAATGATGATCCACGACTATCTGTCTGTGGATCATCCATATACAAAACGAACCACCGATTTTGTTGCTAAAGTAGAAACGGAAGTCGCCTGATTTGTTTTGATAGCTATTCAAAAAATTGTGTGCTATGGTGTGTCGTGCATGATCGGCACACCATAGCGGAAAGGAACGGTTATGAAAGTTTGGCTCTATTACCGGCTGTCCAGAGATGAGGATGAAGAACTGAACTCTCTGAACAACCAGAGAAAAATCATATACAACTTTGCCGTCAGCAAAGGCCACGAGGTGGTGGGCGAATCCTTCGATGACAATGTCAGCGGTATGCACTTCAACCGTGAGGGAATCGACAAAATCTATGAGGTGGTCGAAGCGGGCAAGATCGAAGCGATCATCGTTAAAGACCTGTCCCGCCTGGGCCGTCACCGGACGCAGACTGCACTCTTTATCGACTACCTCCGAGAACATGATGTGCGGGTTCTGTCCGCAACGGAAAATATCGACACCTTCAATGAGAACGATGATCTCATCATCGGCTTCAAGGGGCTGGTCAACGACTTCTATGCCCGCGACGGCAGCCGTCGTGTGCGGACCGGTTACCGGCAAAAGCAAAAGGAAGGCATCGTGACCATCCCACCTTTCGGTTATTTCAAGGATAAGAACACAAAAAAGGTCGTTGTCGTAGAAGAAGCCGCCGAAACGGTCCGGCTGATTTTCTCCGCCTATGTCGGCGGCAGCGGCATGAAGGCCATCGCCCGCACACTGAATGAACAGAGGAGGAAAACGCCGGCACTTATGCAGGCGGAACTGCTAAATAAGCGCCTGCCAAACACCCAGGATGGCATCCTCAAAAAATATTTGTGGGACGCAACGATGGTGGCGCGAATCTTGAGAGATGAGAGCTACATCGGCACTCTGATCTGCCACAAGAGCGAGCGCAATAAGATCAATAAGACCTTCCGCTTCACAGACCCGGAGGAGCAGTTCCGACATGAGAATTATCTGCCAATGATCGTGACCTGTGAGATATGGGAGCAGGCGCAGGCGCTCCTTGCAGAGCGCAAAGAGAAAAATGTCCGTGCGGGCACCAACCGGGGCATACTCCGGTACGGCGGATTACTCCGCTGCAAGGACTGTGGCCGAACCTTTATCGGGAAACGCATTAAGCTGAAAAACGGAGAACGGGTCGCCTATGTCTGCGACACCTACCATCGGTATGGCAAAGAACACTGCTCCTCTCACATGGTGGACGAGGAAACATTGGACAGATTGATCGGCGCGGAGATCCTGCGAACAAAGAAAATGTATGAGGAAAACTGGTCGCGGATGGAATGGCTCATTGAGAGATGGACGCCGAAAGCTTCCACGGCCAGTGCCAAAATAAGTAAACTGCAAGAGCACATTCTCTTGCTGGAGGAGGAAGTGGAGGTGATCCTGATGGAACGCATTCGGGATAAGGCCAACGCGGAACGCTACGACCGCATGATCGCCAAGCGCGAGGAGCAGATCGCAGAGGCCAAAAAGCAAATCGAAGAATTGCAGAATACTTCAGAAATGCTCCGCAGCCGACAGGCTAAGCTGAAGCGGGACATCAGCCTAATCGACGACATCCTGCGAGAGAGTAAAATGTCAGAAGCACATCTGAGGATGCTGGTGGAGAAGATACTCGTTCATGAGGAGGATGGCAGGCTGGATTTGGAGATCCGGCTGAAAGCGCCCTTCCGTGACCATCTGGACGTCTTCGAAAACGGAGCGCAGACAGATTGCTTCCCCTCCGCAGATTTTGACTATGACAGGCTGGGTGCGGTGATCTACGGCGATTATTATGCGGGGTAGGTGATAACAGGTGCGGGTATGGCTCTATGCGCGGCTATCAAACGATGATGACCAAGAGATGAACTCTTTGCTGAATCAGCAAGAAATCTGCCAGGCATTTGCCGAGCAGCACGGGTACACCATTGTGGGACAGTCCTTTGATGACAATGTAAGCGGCATGAACTTTGACCGCCGTGGGCTGGACGAACTCATGGCGGCTGTGGACGCTGATAAAATTGTCGCTGTCATCGTAAAAGACTTATCCCGGCTTGGCCGCCATAGGACCCAGACCGCATTGTTCATCGATTACCTGCGGGAACACCAGGTGCGCGTGATCTCTGCCACGGAGGGCGTCGATACATTCCGCGACGAAGATGACTTGATCATCGGTATCCGCGGCCTGATGAAGAACATCTCCCATTCGGGAAAGGTAAGTAATGATTTCTCCCTTTTCGGACGGTTTTGACTGTATCAATCGCTGTTTTCGTTGTTCCTGCGGTAAGTTTTCCATAGTTCATGGAGTGCAAGCTGCCATTGGATTCCGGGCGGCAGCCATAGGTGAAAAAGGGGATCTACCCGAAACGCATCCGGTTCAGCCGCGGACTGAATCCAAACGCCCTTGCCGCTTAACTCGCGCAAAGCCCGCATCCAAAGGATCGGATCGCGCGCTATCCGTGTAAGATCGGCAACAAAGAGCGTGTCCGCCTTTTGCTCCACCGCCTTCTGACAAGCCCTTTTCCAGCCGTCGCGGTCAAGCGTAGTTCCTTTTTCATACTCGCTGACTTCTCCCACAATTTCATAACCCAGCCGCTCGGCCTGCTCATGCAGCCGGGCGCTTTGTGCTTCCAGCGTGTGGTCGCCGTCAAGCTGCGCCTGCGTTGCTACCCGGCAATATACTACCACACGCTTGCTTTTGTTGCTATCCATGATCTGACCTCCATTCAGATATTGCCGACAAAGCGGTAATAGATTTTGATGTCCCGGACGTTTTTCCCATCAATGACGGTCTTTTCTCCGACCTCAATGCGGTCGATCAGCTCGTCCACCGTTTCACGGTCAAGCTCCCGAATATGCAGGTGCTTTCGGACGACTGCCGCCCAGCTTTGAATGTCGGCGGCGCTCTGCTCATACTCCCTGACTTCCGCAAGAAGCGTATCCAGCCGGTCGGTTCGCTGGCGACGCTCCTGCTCGGTCTTTTCAAGCAGTACAGCGAAGGACGCTGCGCTGATGCTGCCGCAAACCTTGTCCTCATAGAGTTTTGCGGTCATTTGTTCCAGCTCATAAACGCGGCGGCGCAGCTTCCCAATCTCCTGCTGGACGCTTTCCAGACGTTCTGCGTCTGCGGCGGTGCGCTGCGCTTGCAGCCTGTCCAGCATGGCAGCTTCGTCCAGTTCCAGCGCCTCGGCATGGGCGCGGATCTCGCTCAATACAAGCTCCGTCAGCGTCATCTCATAGATGGTGTGCCTGGAACACGCGCCGTAGCCGGAGGCCGTATAACGGGAGCAGAAATAGGAAACGTACTTTTTGGACGTGCCGTTCTTGCGGCGCTGCGTCTCCCGGTTGCCCTGAAGGGGTGCTTTACAGTCGGTGCAGATGAGCTTGCCGGTGAACAGGAAGGGCTTCGGCGGCGCGTTGTCCGCCGAGAGCAGCGTCCTTTCCCGGTTGATGGCCTGCACTTCATTCCATACCTCCGGGGAGATGATGGCTTCATGCAGAGCCTCATGCCGTATCCATTCGGATTCCGGCTTATAGATCATGGTGTCGTCCTTATAGGAGCGCGAGCCGGTCTGGTTCTGAATGAGATTTCCGGTGTAGACCTCGTTTGTAAGTATGTTCTTCACCGTGGCGTACATCCAAAGGTTCGCGTACTTGCAGGAGCCGTTGCCGTACAGCTTTGCCCAATACCAGCGTGGGGACAAAATGCCCTCGCTGTTCAGCACGGCGGCGATCTTGCCGTAGGCCATGCCTGCCCGCCGCAGCTCAAACATCCGGCGCACCACGGCGGCTGCTTCCACGTCGATCACCAGCCGGTGTCTGTCCTCCTCGCTCTTGCGGTAGCCGTAGGGGGCGTAGGCGGCGATATACTGGCCGCTGCGCATTTTGGCGTGGAGAACGGATTTGATCTTGCCCGACAGGTCTTTCAAATGGTAGTCGTTCATCAGACTGCGGAAGTGCAGCATATCCGTGTTGTCTCCCTCGGTGTCGAGGCAGTCAAGGACGGATACGAAGCGGCAGCCCAACGAGGGGAAAATGACGTCGGTATAGCGTCCGACCTCCACAAAATCACGGCCCAGCCGCGATAGGTCTTTCACAAGGATCAGGTTGATGAGGCCGTGCCGCGCGTCCTCCAGCATCTCCAGGAATCCGGGGCGTTGAAAATTCCCCCCGCTATAACCGTCGTCCCGGTAGGACTTGACCTCCGTCCAGCCGTTGAGCATTACGAATTTGGAAAGCAGTTCATATTGATTCTCGATGCTGACGGATTCATCAGCGGGGATATAGTTTTTCGCCTTGGCGGAGTTGGAGGTGTCGTCTACGCTCAGTCGGCAGTAGATGCCGACCTTATATAGCTTTTTCATACGCTTCCAGCCTCTCCTGTGCCAGCGCGTCGTCCACGCTGCCGACGTAGCGGTAGACCACCTTGACGTCGCAGATGCGCTGTCCGTTGACCTTCCGCGCCTCGCCCACCTCGATGCGGTCCACCAACTCAAAGAGGATGCTCTCGTCCAGCACCGTGATCTCGGTGTAGCGGCGGATGATCTCCATCCAGCGGTTTGCGTCCTGTCGGTTTTCAAGCTGCGCCCTGACCTTCTGCTCCAGCTCCGGTATGGCGGAGGCTTTTTCCGCCCGTTCGGTTTCGTATTTCCGCATGAGAGTCTGAAAGACCGTCTGGGGGATCGCGCCGGTGCATTTGTCCTCATAGAGATTCTGCATAAGCCGCTCCAGCTCACCCACACGCGCCGCTGCCGCTTTCAATTCCTGCTCATAGGAGATGACACGGCTGCGGCTTTCCTTTTCCTTCATCCGGCTGATCTGCTCTGCCAGCCGCACTCCGTCCACCTCGACGAAGAGCGCCTTTTCGCGGATGTCCGTCAACACCAGCTCCTCCAGCACATTCTCATAGATGGAGTGGATGGTGCAGGCGCTTTTGCCGCTTCTGGCATAGTTGCCGCAGATAAAGGAGCTGTACCGCCCCGGCGTTCCGTCCTTATAGGTGAAGCGCTCGATGTGGTTGCGCATCTTGAAGCCGCAGTCTGCGCAGTAGACAAGGCCGGTGAAGATGCTGCGGATGCCGTCTGTGGGTGGCGTCTTGCGCACCTTCTTTTTGTCGATGCTGACCACGGTATCCCATATCTCGCGGGAAATAATGGGCTCGTGGGTTCCCTCCACCCGTATCCATTCCTCCTCCGGCTTGTTGATGAGCTTTCTGGACTTGTAGGACAGCGTGCCGGTTTTGCCCTGCACCATGTTCCCGATGTAGACCTCACTGCGGATGAGAGCTTTGACGGTGGTTTCCGCCCACTTGTGGTTGACGTTGCGCGGGTCGCTGCGCCCCTTGCGCTGATAGTAGAGCGCACCGGGCGGCAGAACGCCCTCCTCGTTGAGCGTGACGGCGATGGCGCGGAAGCCCATGCCGGAGGCGCGCATGGAAAAAATGCGGCGCACGGTAGGGGCGGTTTCCTCGTCGATGACAAGGTGGTGCTTATCCTCCGGGTCGCGCTTGTAGCCGTAGGCGGGGTAGGTTCCCATGAACTTGCCGCTTTCCGCGCAGGCTCTTTTGACCGCCTTGACCTTCTTGGAGGTGTCCCGGCTGTAAAATTCGTTAAATAAATTCAAAAAGCACATGACGTCGGTGCTGCCGTTGTCACTCATGGTGTCGATGCCGTTATTCAGCGCGATAAAACGGCAGCCCAACGAGGGGAACAGGTAGTCCGTGTACTGTCCGAACTCGATGTAGTTACGCCCAAAGCGCGATAGGTCTTTTACCAGAATGAGGTTGATTTTCTTGGCTTTTGCATCTTCGATGAGGCGTTTGACGCCGGGTCTGTCGAAATTCGTACCTGAGTACCCGTCGTCACAGTACACCGCGATCTCGTTCCAGCCCCGCTGACGCACATAGCTTTGCAGCAGGAGCTTCTGATTTTCAATGGATACGGACTCCCCGTCGCGCTCATCGTCGTTGCTGAGCCTGCAATAGATGCCTACGTTGTATGTCTTTTCGATCATCTGTATTTTACCTCCCGATTCTCTGCGATTCATACATCCGTGCGGCGTGATGGCTCTCGCAGGTTTTCCCTGCAAGAATATGATACCGGGGATACCATCTTCGCGCAAGGATGCCGCCGCAGGGAGGCTGATTATCTGTCAGGATGCGTGGCAGGGCTGCGCGGCCGCGGGAGCGTCCAGCTCTGTCATGGCGCGGCGCACCGCAAGCTGCTCCAGCGTCCTGCCAAGGTCCTTTTCGCCGGAAAACACGCTTGTCACGCGATAGAGGGTCTTGCCGATCCTGACCTCCTTATAAGAGGCGACCGGCTCTTTGGGGATGGCTTGCTTCTGCATAAACGCACCTCCGATTTATCAATTTAGTCCCGCTGCCACGATATGACAGCGGGGCTTGTTCGTATTCGTTCCGGCAGAGCAGCCGCGCCGGAGGGATTGCTGTCATGTTGCATGATACTGCACCGGCGCGGCTGTCTGCGTATGTTGTGTCATGTAGTTTTGTTCCGCCGTATTTGTCACAGCCCCCGGCGCGAGGCATATATCGCCTCTGGGACCGGTATCAGCCGCCTTTGGCAAGGCTGTCCCATTCCCACCAGCGCCGTGGCTTGTAAGGCTCACGAACGCCGCAGGAATCCCCCTCAAGTCAGTGGGAGGCCGTAGCTGGGGTTGCGTATCGCCCGCGCTGTCATCGCGCCCGATGCTGCCGGGCATCGGGTCAAAGGCCGCGTAGATCGCTCGGACAGCCGCCCGTCCCGAAGGGCGGGAGGTCTGTCGTCATGGCGGCGCGCCTTTTGTCGCTTGGCTTTTCAGCCGCGCGGGGTCTGTGCTGATACCAGTGTCTATGCGGTTGTCAAGGAGCAGAGGCGAGCGAGAATAATATCCCTCTCATATACCTCAAGAAAAATCGGGCAAAAGTTCGGGGTGTTAGCGAAACTTTTTGAGAAAATTCCTGAGATTTTTCCGTCCGCGTGAAATCGCTTCCGAAACTGTGCTTTTAACAACACCTTCGCTGGCCGCAATTTCAAGCTGGGATCGTCCTTCAACGAAATGAGCAAGAACACGCCGCCGCTGTGCGGGCGTGAGCTGTGCCATTGCTTCTTTCAGCAGCCGTTCCAGTTCCATGCGCTCCAGCGCCTCGTCCGGCTGTTCCGGCAGATTCAGCGCCTCCGCCTCAATGCCGTCGCCGGCGTCCAGTGAATAGAACGCCTTGTTGTCGCGGTTGTACTGCGCGTAGTTGATCTGAATCCGCTTATCTTCTTCAAGAAACGCGGCAACTTCATCGGAAACCTCGATAAAGGTATCCTCGGTGTACCACGGGTAAAGCTCCCGCAGGTTGATCGTTGTCATGTTGTATTCCTCCGTTTGGATGTTTGTGTTTGTGGTTGCGGTTGAATCCAAACGGATGGCGGCGGGGAGCGGCAGCCCACAGAGAAGAAAAACAGTGCAAACAAAAAGGCACCCGCACAGGCATAAAAGCCTGAACGAGTGCCTTGCAATTCTATTTCATAATTGGGCGGAGCTATATTGCAGATAATCTGTGATGCACAGAAGACGAGCTGCAACTCACATAGATAAGTGCAGCTCGCAAAAGTCTCTACAACACCTGCTTCTTTTTGAGATGTTCTGCATCCACTTCCTTTGCGGTGGATAGCCGCATTAGCGATACCTCCTATTGTCAGTCAATCCCATAAGACATCCTCACATATTTCGTATTTGTGATGTATAACTCATTTGACATGAGTTGGGTGTATATTTAGCTGAATTAGAACTCACCATAAAATATAGGAGAGGTGATTTCTGATGAACTTTCTTGACCTTTTTGCCCTCAAACTTCGGGAGAAGCGAATCCAGCAGAAGATAACACAGCGTGGACTGGCTGAAAAACTGAACATGTGTACGCGCACGATTATTGAGATTGAAAACTGCAAAAGCAATCCGAAGTTTGAAACCGTGGCTCTCATTTCCAAGGAGATGAGAATCAGCCTTGACGCCGTGGTGTTTCACGACGAAAAACCGCGTGAAATTCCAAAAGTTGTGGCAGATTTCTTTGCCGGAAAGAGTGATGCAGAAGCGGAGCGGTATATTGCATTGTGCCAAAGCGCAGAGAAGTTGAAAAACGGTGAGTAAAAGCGACCATCCATGCGGATAGCCGCTTTAACTTATAGAATAGCCAGCGGGCATAGACGCACAATCTTAACCCGCTGGCTGCTTTTGTCCGCGCAGTTGGAACGACGGGCAATTTTTATTCTATTTTTCCTGTTTGTGCGCATCCCTGATTTTTTCGAAGCTGTCCTGACTGACGACATGTTCAATCAGGCAGGCGGAATCTTTTGTTCAAAACAGACCGTTTTTCGCGCTTTTTGCATGAAAATGCCGGGAAGAAAACTCGACGGCGTTCCCCTGTGTTTGCTAAATTTTGATAGCAAACACAGGGGAACGCCGTCGAATAAAAATAGGGCGGCGGTTTATATCGCTTCCTATCCCCATAACTAGGGGAGTTCCCAAAAGGGATTTTTTTCATCAACAGCTGCCTTTTAGCCGTCCATCTCTTTTTACTTATCATACTACTTTGAACACTGCGACCTATGAAAAACGGCAACTAGCTTATTTTATAATGCGCTTTTGAAATAAACGAGTTATTCAATTTTTATGAAATAGCGTTGTTCTCCATTCCAAAAACGAGTATAAAAATAATGATAGCAGCAGATAACAAGATCCGTATTATAGTTATCTTTTTTTTAGTTTTTCCAAATACAGCTGCTAGAATGGCAAATGCAATCGCTAAGCAATTCATAGCAACTCTTAGTGAGTAATTGTAACTAAAAATACTACCACTCATAAAAGTTCCACCTACAATAGATAGCTGCGCTATCATAAAAATGAATATAGAAAGGCAGTAAAATATGATGCTTACAAAAAGACACTTGTGTTTATTTAACATAGCCATGCTCCCTGTTGTTGCTTAATTAGTCGAAATCACGCCTTTATGATCACACCATATTCTTATCTCATCAGAATTGTTTTCCGACCAATTCCCCAATAAACCTTTCTTATAGAGTGTAAAATTGCCTACTGCACCGCCAAGATAATCACTTGGATTGTCAACCGTAGCAATACCCGTTACTTTCCAAGAACTATTAAGCGACTCGTTATCTGTTTGTGTGCCGCGACACTCAGCCAAACTTGCACCATCATACCTAAATGTTGCCGTCAATGAATAATTTGCAACTTTCTCCCCTGTATCAATAAGGTAAAAATATTTGGAGCGAGTATAATCCTTATACGTCCACGATGCAGTTGATGCTCTCTGAACAACAGGAACATACTCCACTTCGCGAACCGTTTCTATCACGGCAATTTCTTCGTTGACTATATATGTAGTAGATTCTTCTGAGACACTAACAATCTCAGCGTTTGAGATAGCAGATACGTCAGGTTCTGCTTCAGCTGCATAAGCGCTTATTTGCGTACACAAGACTGCACAAACAAGCACGGCAATAAGAGAAAAACTTTTCCGCATTTTTTTCATAATCTTCAAATTCTCCTATCTAATTTCATTCTAATTTCATTCATAATTTTTTGTTATATTTCCATTTGCATCACAGGACATATCCAAGAAAGTATC
>OIAT01000381.1_pt1 | contig 10434 bp, 8 predicted proteins | sample 1580801 | NCBI WGS metagenome assembly OIAT01 (sample SAMEA3882536, study PRJEB24775) | human gut metagenome | biome: human-associated habitat; feature: intestine environment; material: feces | place: Netherlands | collected 2009/2010
TGTTCCGGAGAGAAACCCCGTCACGCCCCCGGATTCCCTGCGTTTACGGCCTTGAGGTCGGCTCGCGGAGAAGGATGTGGTTGATGGGAATACGTGTCCCTTTCGCTGTTTCGCGGCTTTGCCGCGAAAGGCGCGTTACTTTGGGATGGGTGGGGAACGCGGTTGTTGCGGCAACTGGTCCTCGCCAGAAATTACCCTTGGTGTACTTGCGCCTCTCTTCCCTCGTGCTACACTTGCAATTGCTGTTTCAGGGCGGGGTGAAATTCCCCACTGGCGGTAAATCGGGCGGTGCCAAAGGGGTGCCGTGGCGCAGGCGAGGTGTCTGCGACCGAGCCGATGAGTCCGCGACCCGAGCGTGTGTTGGTTCGCATGCCGGCTGAACTGGTGAGATCCCAGTACCAACGGTTAGAGTCCGGATGAAAGAGGCAGGTGATCTTATGTCTGAACAGTCGCAGCATATCCATTTTGAGAACACGAATAGGTGGAGCACCAAACAGCTCGTTACCATGGCGCTGATGTGCGCCTTGGGCGCCCTGTTTATGTATGTGCAGCTACCCATCCTTCCCTCGGCGCCGTTTTTGACGTATGACCCGTCGCTGGTGCCGGCGATGGTGTGCGGGTTTGCGTATGGTCCCGGCGCCGGTACCGCTGTTGCCGCTATGGCTATCGTTATCCATGCGCTCACCACGGGTGACTGGGTCGGCGCGCTTATGAACTTGGTTGCCACGCTGGGCTATATTCTGCCCGCGGCTATCGTTTACCAGAAGATGCACACCTATAAGGGTGCCGTGATTGGCCTGGTGCTCGGCGTCATTGCCGCTACAGCGCTGTCTATGGTCGCAAACCTTACCATTGGCGTATGGTTCTGGTATGGCTCGGTCGATGTGATCGCCCCGCTCATGATTCCTGCCGTACTGCCGTTCAACCTTATCAAGACCGTGCTTAACTCGGTGTTGACGCTGGCGGTGTATAAAGCAGTCTCCAACCTCATCACGCCTAAAAAGGACCAGGTCAAAGGCCGCGCATGATTGAGTGTCGGGGCGTTTCCTTTAGCTATGACGGTGCCGTGTCGGCACTCGACGGTGTCGATCTGAACATCGAGGACGGTGAGTTTTTCTGCATCCTCGGTGGCAATGGGTCGGGCAAGTCGACGTTTGCCAAGCATCTGAATGCGCTGTTGCAACCCGATGCGGGCACGGTACGCATCAACGGCATGGATGCGTCCGACCCCGAGCTGGTCTACGACATTCGTTCGACCGCGGGCATGGTATTCCAGAATCCCGACGACCAGCTGGTGGCAACGCTTGTCGAAGATGACGTTGCGTTTGGTCCCGAAAACCTTGGCGTGCCATCGGTACAAATTGCGCAGCGCGTACGCGAGGCGCTGAAGGGCGTGGGCCTGGTGGGCTTTGAGCGCCATGAGACCCACGCGCTTTCGGGCGGCCAAAAGCAGCGCGTGGCGCTTGCCGGCGTGCTCGCCATGGAACCGCGCGTGCTCATATTGGACGAGGCTTCCTCGATGCTCGATCCGCGTGGACGTCAGGGCCTTATGAAGGCTTGCCGCGCGTTGCACAATCGCGGCATGACCATCGTGATGATTACGCACTTTATGGAAGAGGCCGCCGAGGCCGATCGTGTCGCGGTGTTTCGGGCGGGGCGCGTTGCCATGCTCGGTACGCCCGAGGAAATCTTGACGCGGGCAGACGAACTTGCGCAGCTCAACCTGGATATGCCGGCGTCGTGCTGTCTAGGTAGGGCACTTCGTGAGAAGGGCGTGCCCGTTTGCGCGCAGGCGCGCGAGGCAGATATGGTCGCCGAGATTGCACAGGTTTATGCCGAGCGGAGCGGGGCGGACGTCGCAGTGCAGCCTTCCGCATCCGATTCTCGTATGCTTGACAATGCATCCTCTGCAGCCGACGGGATGGCCGCGTCGGAGCCCGTTATCGAGATTTCGCATCTCTCGCATAGCTATTCGCTGAGCGCCCGCGAGCGTCGCCGTTGGCACAAGCGCTCAGCCGTCGAGGGCGCATCGAACAAACAGGCTCTCTGGGGCAACGACCCCAGCAGTCCGTGGGCACTGCGTGATGTATCGCTGACGGTGCGTCGTGGCGAGTTCTTGGGCCTTGCGGGCCATACCGGTTCGGGTAAGTCGACGCTGGTTCAGCATCTCAACGGATTAATCCGCCCGCAGGAGGGGAGCGTTTGCGCGCTGGGGCTCGACCTTTCAAGCAAGAAAGATGCCGCCGCGGTTAAGGCAAAGGTCGGCGTGGTGTTTCAGTATCCAGAGCGTCAGCTGTTTGCCGAGACCGTGACACAGGACGTGGCATTTGGTCCGCGTAACCTTGGCTTGTCGCAGGCCGAGGTCCGCCGCGTTGAGTCATCGCTCGCGCGCGTGGGTCTCGACCTGGCTACGGTGGGCGACAAGAACCCCTTTGAGCTCTCCGGCGGGCAGCAGCGGCGCGTGGCGTTTGCTGGCGTGCTTGCCATGGAGCCTGAGGTCCTGGTGCTCGATGAGCCTATGGCAGGGCTCGATCCGGCGGCGCGCAGTGATTTCCTGGAGCTCATCGATCGACTTCACCATGGGGTCCTGACCGTCGTCATGGTTTCGCACAGCATGGATGACCTGGCCAATTGCTGCGACCGTATCGTCGTAATGAACGAGGGCACGGTATTTGCCGAGGGCAGGCCCGCTCAGGTTTTTGCGCATGCCGATGAGCTTAAATCAATCGGCTTGGGTGTTCCCGCTGCCCAGCGCATGGCGCTGGCGCTTGCGAAGGCAGGCGTGCCGCTGCGCTTTGACGGCCTCTATACGGTTGAGTCGCTGACAGACGAGTTGGTGGACCTGCTAATCGGTCGCTCGGACGGTCCTTCTAACGTCGCGGACATTGCTAAATCCAAGACGGTCGAGCGAGAGGAGGGCTGCTAATGGAGGCGTTTTCGTTTGGCAGCTACTATTCCGGCGATAGTGCAATCCACCGCCTGGACCCGCGAACTAAGTTGCTCTTGGGCTTTGTGTTTCTGATCACGACGCTCACGGTCAGTAGCTTCCGCGGACTGGTCCCGGTCGCAATCTTCGTTGTCCTGATCTATACCGTGTCTCGGGTGCCGGCTCGTCGCGTCCTGTCATCGATGGCGCCGCTGCTGGCGATCGTCATCGTGGTCGCGGTGCTCAACCTGTTTTCCGACCAGAGCGGGCGCATCCTGTGGCAGCTCGGCTTTTTGCAGATAAGCGAGGGCTCGCTGCATTCCGCTGCCTTTATGGCGTGCCGTCTGACCTTGATGATGGCTGGTATGAGTGCCATCACGCTCACCACACCGACGCTCGACCTCACCGCGGGCTTTGAGCGCCTGCTCGCGCCGTTTGCGCGTGTGGGACTTCCTGCGCACGAGCTCGGCATGATCATGGGTATCGCGCTGCGCTTTATGCCGCAGTTTGCCACCGAGATGAAGCAGACGGCCGATGCACAGGCGAGTCGCGGCGCGCGCGTGACGGGAGGCCTGCTCGGCGGTGTGCGTATGCTCGGCAGTGTGGCGATTCCGCTGTTCACGGGTGTGTTCCGTCATGCCGAAACGTTGTCTGCCGCCATGGATGCACGCTGCTATCACGGCGAGCAGGGCCGCACACGCCTGCATACGCTTGCGTTTGGCCGCGGGGATGCGCTGGCAGCGGTGGTGACGACGCTGCTGCTCATCTGCGTCATCGTCATCAATCTTCAACTTGTTTAGGCGCGATTCGAGCGCAGGAAAGGGGTCCCTATGACCGACAACGATCGCACGGCGCAGCTCGAGCGCGCCTGTTCGTATCTTAGGCGTATTCCGGCGTGGTATCTCGCCACGATCGACGTGACGGACGGATATCAGCCGCGCGTGAGGCCGTTCTCGTTTGCCATGGTCGATGATGGCAAGCTGTGGTTTTGCACCTCGCGCGATAAGGACGTGTGGGCCGAGCTCAGCGCGAACCCCAAGTTTGAGGTTTCGGGTTGGAAACCGGGGGAGTGTTGGATCGTGCTGACCGGCGAGGCCGCGCTCGAGGACGACGCGGTCGTGAGCGACCGGGTGCGCCAAGCCGGCTTTAAGCACATGGTGGGCATCGGCGAGCAACACGATAGTGCCAACGACGGTCGCCTTGCGTTTTTCTCGGTGCGAAATATCGCCGCCCGCTTCTGTGATATCGACGGCAGCGAGGAGCGCCTGGAGCTTTAGCTCACACAAACCAGGCTCTCAAACTGGCTAGTACAGGAGGAAACGTGGACGGATTGAATACGGTGTTGGAGTATCTGACGTCGGTGCCGGCGTGGTACTTGGCGACGAGCGTTGACGGACAGCCTCATGTGCGTCCGTTCTCGTTTGCACAGATTCAGGACGGCAAGCTGTGGTTTGTGACAGCGCGCACTAAAGATGTGTGGCAGGAACTGCTGCAAAACCAGCGCTTTGAGGCCACGAGTTGGTGGCCGGGCCATGGCTGGCTCATCTTGCGCGGGCGTGCCGGCTTGGATGACCGGGCTTTAGACGAAATGCGCGAAGCCGGGTGGAAGCATCTAGAGCGCCTGGGCGAGCACTATGAGGGGCCTAACGACCCCACGCTCGTCTTCTTTAGCGTCGAAGATCCCGAGGCTTTTATCTGCAATCACGACGAATGGGTGCCGGTCGAGCTCTAGCCAGCTGGCTCATCCTAACAACTTAGTTTTCGCATGGGCGGGCCCCGTGTTGCCCGGCACCGTAAGGAGTGCCGGTCAATACGGGGCCCGCTCTATTTGTCAATTCCTTCAAGCGAATGTGTCGGGAATGTTTCAATGCATGAATATGCAAGCCATTTACGTGTAAATGCATCTTTTGGTGCTAAAGTTTCAACCCACTTCATAACGACCGCTGCGAAATGCGCATCGGTGCATAAATCGCAGACAAGGAGTCTGATATGTCTTTGAAGGTTGGAATCGTCGGCGCGGCTGGATATGCCGGAGCCGAGCTCATTCGCCTCGTGCTCGGCCATCCCGAGTTTGAACTTGTTGCCATTACGTCCAACGCCGATGCCGGCCAGCCGTTGTCTGCGGTGTACCCGAGCTTCACCGGCGTAAGCGATCTTGTCTTCACGACGCATGATGCCCCCGAACTCAAGAACTGCGACGCGGTATTTTTGGCCGTGCCGCACACGGCTGCCATGGCTCAGGTGCCCGCCCTGCTTGCCGCGGGAGTCTCCTGCATTGACCTCTCGGCCGATTATCGCCTGAGCGATCCAGCCACCTTTGAGGCCTGGTATGCCGCCGAGCACACGAGCCCCGAGTTGCTCAAGACCCGCGCTTTCGGTCTGCCCGAGCTGTTCTCCCAGGATTTGGAGACCGCCGCATCCGACCATGCCACCGGAAAGCCCGTGTTGGTCGCCTGCGCCGGTTGCTATCCCACCGCAACGAGCCTTGCCGCCGCGCCCGCCGTGCGCGCTGGCTGGGTTGCCCAGAGCGGCCCCGTGATCGTTGATGCCATCAGCGGTGTGACGGGTGCCGGCAAGTCCTGCAACGCTCGTACGCATTTTTGCAGCGCCGACGAGAACTTGGAGGCCTACGGCGTGGGTAAGCATCGCCACACGCCCGAGATTGAGCAAATCCTTGGCCTGACCGATCGCGTCGTCTTTACCCCGCACCTGGCACCGCTCAAGCGTGGTCTGCTCTCCACGGTGACGATGCCGCTCGCGCCGCAGGCCATCGACTCCTTGGCTCTTGAGGACGTTGTCGACTATTACAAGCAGTTCTATGCCGGTCGCACCTTTGTGCGCGTGCTCGATACCGGCCAGCAGCCCAAGACGGCTTCGGTTGTCGGCACCAACGCCGCCCAGATTGGCCTCGCGCTCAACAAGCGCGCGGGCGTGCTGGTGGCGACGGGCGCCATCGACAATCTGTGCAAGGGCGCTGCGGGCCAAGCGGTCCAGTGCGCCAATATCGTCTTTGGCTTTGACGAGCGACGAGGCTTGCCCACAGTGGCGTGCCCGGTGTAGCACATTCGATTGTTAACGATTTGGTAGTCGGGCATCGAGTGGGGCGCCACTCTTAAGCCGGTCTCATGATTACGACTGGCATGGCGCACCAACCGATGTCCGTTTTTTGTTTGACATAAGGAGTCATAAAGACGATGAATACCGAGCTGTTTGATATCAAGATTCGCGCCGTCGAGGGTGGCGTTACGGCTGCGGCTGGTTTTAAGGCTGCAGGCATCCACGCTGGGTTCCGGAAGAATCCCGAGCGCTTGGACTATGCGCTCGTCGTGCCCGATAAGCCCTGTCCCGGCGCCGGCGTGTTTACGACCAACCGCTTTTGCGCGGCGCCCGTGCAGGTGAGCCGTGCCAACCTGGGCGGTGCGGACAAGGGCTATGGCATCATCGCCGGTGTTTCAATCAACTCCGGCAACGCGAACGCCGCCACGGGCGAGACCGGCCTTGCCTGCGCGCGCGAGACGTGCAACATTGCGTCGCAGGTCATCGGCTGCGAACCCCAGCAGATTCTGGTTGCCTCCACGGGTGTGATTGGCCAGATTCTGCCGATCGACACGTTTGAGACCGCCATTCCTGCTGCCTACGAGGCGCTCTCCGCTCACGGTGGCGCCGATGCCGCTCGCGCCATCATGACGACCGACACGCACTCCAAGGAGTACGCCGTGTCCTACGTCAGTGAGGCTGCGGGTCATGCGGGCAATGTCTATACGGTAGGCGGCATGTGCAAGGGCTCGGGCATGATCATGCCCAACATGGCCACCATGATCGCAGTTATCACCACCGATGCCCCCGTCGAGCCTGCGGCACTTCATACCCTGCTGCTCTCGACCGTCAAGCAGACCTTTAACAAGGTAACGGTCGATTCCGACACCTCGACCAACGACACCTGCATCATGCTTGCCTCCGGCGCCGCTGGCGCAGATGTCGAGCCTATCGTCGAGGGCTCCGATGCCTTTGACGAGTTGGCATTTGCTGTGCACGAGGTGTGCGAGAGCCTGGCGCGCAATATCGCCGCCGATGGTGAGGGCGCATCCAAGCTTGTTACGGTCACCGTTACCGGCGCCGTGAACGACGAGGAAGCCGATATCGCCGCCCGTGCCGTTGCCAACTCGCCGCTCGTTAAGACCTGCATCGCCGGCCACGACTGCAACTGGGGCCGCGTTGCCATGGCGCTTGGCAAGTGCGGCGTGAAGTTTAACCAGGAAGACGTTTCCATCGACATGATGGGCATGCCTGTCTGCCGCGACGGTCTGACTGTTCCCTTTGACGAGGACGAGGCTCTGCGACGTTTTGAGGCGTCCGAGATCGTGATCTCGGCCGACCTGGGTGCAGGCGACGCGGCAACGACCGTGTGGACCTGCGACCTCACGCACGAGTACATCTCCATCAACGGCGACTACCGTTCCTAGATTCCGGACTCGCTGCGCATCTTGCCGCGATTGCGGACAGCGGAGCACGGCGCGATAACGATACGAAAGACGAGGCAGATTATGAAATTCGCACGCGATTGTCGTTCGAGCGAATCCAACGAAGCAACCGCGCAGCTGCTGTTCGAAGCGCTGCCGTGGATTAAGAACCTGACCGGCAAGACGGTTGTTATCAAATATGGCGGAGCCGCCATGGTTGATGAGCAGCTGCGCCGCGACGTGATGAGCGACATCGTTTTGCTCAAGATTATCGGTATGCGCCCCGTCATCGTGCACGGCGGCGGCAAGGCTATCAACGAGGCGCTGAGCCATTACGATATTCCCGTCGAGTTTAAGAACGGCCAGCGCGTGACCACGCCGGCGACTATGGATATCGTGCGCGAGGTGCTGGGCGGCAAGGTCAACCAGGAGCTGGTTGCTGCCATCAACCACCACGGCAACCTGGCCGTGGGCGTGTCGGGCAGCGATGCCGGCACGCTCATCGCCGAGCCGCTCGACCCCGAGCTCGGTCGCGTGGGCAAAGTGACGCACGTCAACACCGACTATATCGAGCGCTTACTCGACAGCGAGTACATCCCCGTCATCGCAACCGTCGCGGCGGGGGAGGACGGCGGTTTCTTCAACATCAACGCCGATACCGCCGCCGGTGCCGTTGCCGCGGCGCTCCACGCGCATAAGGCGATCTTTTTGACCGATGTCGATGGTCTGTACAAGGACTTTAGCGACAAGGACTCGCTTATCTCCAACCTAACGCTCGACGAGGTTAACGAAATGCTCTACGGCGGCGAGGTCGATAAGGGCATGATTCCCAAACTGCGCGCGGCCGTCGATGCGCTTGCCGGCGGCGTATTTCGTGCTCACATCATCAACGGCACCACGCCGCATTCGCTGCTGCTGGAGCTGCTGACCGATGCCGGCGTCGGTACCGTGATCCATTCCACCGAGACGGCTTACGAGTTCGATACGCATCCGCATCCGCTTTCGACGTTTGCTGCGCGTCTGACCGAGAACCTCGACGAGGTCGAGAAGCTTCAGACGGTCTAGCTGACCCGCAGCCGCCCCATTCCTGCACCCATAGGTCTGCGCCGTCCGGCGCTCAACGAAAGGCATCCCATGTCACTTGCAGCTCAGCAATCGCTTGAATCCCATTACGTTATGCATACCTTTGGCCGCTCTCCGGTCGAGTTTGTCGAGGGTCACGGCATGAAGCTCACCGGCGACGATGGCCGTGAGTACCTCGACTTTCTTGCCGGCATCGGCGTGTGCAGCCTAGGTCATGGCAACCTGGCTGTGCTCTCGGCGCTCGAGGCACAGACCAAAAAGCTCATGCATGTCTCCAATTACTTCTACATCGAGCAGCGTGGACAGGTCGCGGCGCTGCTGTCCAAGCTTGCTAACGACGACGTAGATGGTGCGCGCGTGCTTGCCGATGCCATTGCCGCCGGCGATGAGACCACGGCAGCTGCTCTTGGTGCCCCGGCTGCGGGCGAGCAGGTGTGGGAGACGTTCTTTGCCAACTCCGGCGCCGAGGCCAACGAGGGCTCGATGAAGCTCGCGCGCCTGTACGCCAAGCGTGCCGGTAACGGCGGTAACACCATCGTGTGCATGCGCGGCGGTTTTCACGGCCGTACGCTCGAGACCATTGCCGCCACCATGCAGGATTGGCTGCAGGATAGTTTCCGTCCGCTGCCGGGTGGCTTTGTGGCCTGCACGCCCAACAATGTCGATGAGCTGCGTGCGATCTTTAAGCAGCTGGGCAGTGATATTTGCGCCGTGATGCTCGAGCCGATCCAAGGTGAGAGTGGCGTGCACCCCATGACCGAGGAGTTTATGGCGGCAGCGCGCGACCTGGCACACGAAGTGGGCGCCGTGCTTATCGCCGACGAGGTTCAGTGCGGCATCTTCCGCTCCGGCAAGCCATTTGCGTTCCAAACCTATGGCGTGGAGCCCGACATCATGAGCCTTGCCAAGGGCATTGCCGACGGCGTGCCCATGGGTGCCGTCGTGGCAAAGAAGGAGATTGCTGACGTGTTTAAGCCGGGCGACCACGGCTCGACCTTTGGCGGTAGCTGCCTGGCCATCACGGCGTGTGCCGCGACGCTCTCCGCGCTCGTGCGCGGCGATTATGCCGAGCATGCTGCCAAGGTGGGTGCCTATATGGAGGCAAAGCTCGCCAAGCTGCCGCACGTGACCGAGGTACGTGGCCGCGGCTTGATGCTCGGCTGTGATTTGGATGATGCCGCGGGCGACGCGCACGATGTTGTTGCCCGCACGTTGGCCGCCGGTGCCGTGATCAACGCTACAGGTGCGCATACGCTGCGTTTCCTGCCGCCGCTCGTCTGCGAGGAAGTCGACGTGGACAGTCTGATCGAGATTCTGTCGGGTGTCTTGGGCTAACGCGGCGCAATAACTCAATTTGGACCGGGTTCCGGACTGCGGACGTGCCCTATGCGGCATGATTCAGCGGTCTGGAGCCCGTTTTGCCTTAGATTTGCTAAGGCAGGGAGACCTGCTGGTCAAACAACATCAAATATGAGTAGTGTTACCGATTTGGTAGCAGCAATTTTGGACTAATAAGGCCAGATGGCAAGTCGAAATGGCGATGAATGCACGATTTTGATCCAACTGTTAGTCCTAATAATGGACATATGCTGCGTAACTTAAGCAAATACTATCTTTTTATATGTTGCAAACAAAGTAGCAGTACTCATTTTCGCCATTTTTTGGCCACGGCCTTTGTGACAGACGTGCTGGTGGGTTCGAATCCTTCTGCAATGGGCCCAAACAAAAACGGTCCCCTTGCGAGGACCGTTTCCAATTCAGTGGTGGGCGATGAGGGATGTCGCGTGCAGCTGGCGCCGCCCGCTCTCGCTTCGGGCCTACGGCCCTCGCGTGCTGCGCTGGAAAACGCTTGCGCGTTTCCTCAGCTCCGCACCCTGTCGGGTTCGAATCCCTCTGCGATGGGCCCAGAAAAGACGATATGAGAAAGCCATTTGGGTCGCCTCCCCCGCGGCGCAGCTTCTTTCC
>OIAT01000385.1_pt1 | contig 10312 bp, 9 predicted proteins | sample 1580801 | NCBI WGS metagenome assembly OIAT01 (sample SAMEA3882536, study PRJEB24775) | human gut metagenome | biome: human-associated habitat; feature: intestine environment; material: feces | place: Netherlands | collected 2009/2010
AATTCAGCGTCAGCCGCCTGATCGGCGCGCCTCCGGGATACGTCGGTTACGAAGAGGGCGGTCAGCTGACCGAGGCCGTCCGCCGCAAGCCCTACAGCGTTGTGCTGTTCGATGAGGTGGAAAAAGCCCACCCCGATGTGTTCAACATCCTGCTGCAGGTGCTGGACGATGGCCGCATCACCGACAGTCAGGGCCGCACCGTGGACTTCAAGAACACGGTCATCATCCTGACCTCCAACCTTGGCAGTGACATCATCCTGAACGATCTGGAGCAGCGCCGCGCCAACGGCTCCAACGAGCTGAGCGACGAGGCCCGCAAGCAGATCGACCTGCTGCTGAAGTCCAAGTTCCGCCCGGAGTTTTTGAACCGTCTGGATGAGATCGTCTACTACAAGAGCCTGACCAAGGACGAGATGCGCAAGATCGTGGATCTGCAGCTGCAGGATCTGCGCAGCCGCATGGAGGAGGGCAAGCACCTCAAGCTGGAGGTGACCACCGCCGCCAAGGACTTCATCATTGATTCTGCCTACGACAGCGTCTATGGTGCCCGCCCCATCAAACGGTTCATCCAGAGCCGGGTGGAGACTCTGATCGCCAAGGCGATCATTCAGGGCCGCTATGCCGAGGGCAGCACCCTGACCGTGGATTACGACGGAAATGCCCTTGTGCTGAAATGATTTTCCACAGTTTTACCAGTTTTGTACCTCTGTGCCGGCTGTAATGCTTGCATGGGGGTGCGGAATATGATATTATAACAAGTAACATTGATGTGCTTTTCATCGCGGAACAGCCACGGTGGGAAGCACATTTTTGTATCCCTAGGAAAGAACTCCTTCCGTCATCGCTGCGCGATGCCGCCTCCCTCTCAGAGGGAGGCTCTGGCGCTGCGGAGAGGTCCTTGGCGCTCCCTTTGAGAGAGCAGTCACCGCAGGTGACTGAGAAGGCAAGGCTCCCTCCCAGAGGGAGCTGGCAAGCCCGTCAGGGCTTGACGGAGGAAGTTCTCATTCAAAAGGAGAAAACCATGAAAAAAGTGATTCTGACGGGCGACCGCCCGACCGGACGTCTGCATGTGGGCCACTACGTCGGCTCCCTGAAGGAGCGCGTGCGCCTGCAGAACTCCGGCGAGTACGATGAGATCTATGTGATGATCGCCGACGCACAGGCCCTGACCGACAACGCCGACAACCCGGAGAAGGTGCGCCAGAACATCCTGCAGGTGGCACTGGACTACCTGGCCTGCGGCATCGACCCGGCCAAGACCCACATCTTTATCCAGTCCATGGTGCCGGAGCTGACGGAACTGAGCTTCTATTATATGAATCTGGTCACCGTGAGCCGCCTGCAGCGCAACCCCACCGTGAAGAGCGAGATCCAGATGCGCAACTTCGAGACCAGCATCCCGGTGGGCTTCTTCTGCTACCCCATCAGCCAGGCGGCCGACATCACCGCCTTCAAGGCCACCACGGTGCCCGCCGGTGAGGACCAGAAGCCCATGATCGAGCAGTGCTGCGAGATCGTGCACAAGTTCAACTCCGTGTACGGCGACACGCTGGTGGAGCCGGAGATCGTTCTGCCCCAGAATGCTGCCTGCCTGCGCCTGCCCGGCATTGACGGCAAGGCCAAGATGAGCAAGAGCCTGGGCAACTGCATCTACCTGTCCGACGAATCGGAAGATATCAGAACCAAGATCATGTCCATGTTCACTGATCCGAACCACATCCGTGTGCAGGATCCCGGAAAAGTGGAAGGCAACCCGGTATTCATCTATCTGGACGCATTCTGTCGCCCGGAACACTTTGAAGAATTCCTGCCGGACTACAACAACCTGGATGAACTGAAAGCCCACTATCAGCGCGGTGGCCTGGGCGATGTAAAAGTAAAGAAATTCCTGAATAACGTTATTCAGTCCGAACTTGAGCCGATCCGTAACCGCCGTAAAATGTGGGAGAAAAACCTGCCGGACGTATACGACATCCTGAAAAAAGGCAGCGCCGCAGCCAGAGAAACCGCCGCCAAAACATTGGACGATGTTCGTCACTCCATGCGCATCGACTACTTCACAGATGACAATCTGCTGAAATAAAGGGAAGCAGATCAGCACTTTTGCTGACCGCAATATATAAAGAATGTGCCTTGGCACTTTCCTAATATATAAGACAAAAGAGGAGCTTTCACTCATCCCAGAGTTCAAAGCTCCTCCATCTCATTCATTTATGTGTCTGATTATTTTGTGCTTACTTTTTCAGCAAGTGGATGCCATGCTGTCTCTACGACTTTATCTACAGTCCAGTCAGAGCTGATGATTCCTGCATCAATGTAGTCCTTTGCAACAGCTTTAATTGTTTCCTTTGTATCTGCATTGGATACTGCCCAGTTCTGCTGATCAAGCATGTATTTTGTAAGCTCGATGTCACCAGATACCATACCCTCATCAAGCATGATCTGTGCAGCTTCGTCTTTGTTTTCTGCAATGTACATATATGCATCCATTACACATTTTGTAAGTACCTGAGAGATTACCGGATTTTCTTTTACGAATTTTCCGCTCATAGCCATTACGCAGCATGTTTCATCTTTGAAATCATCATCCCATGTGATAGAACGAAGAACTTTTAATGTTCCGTCATCTACGAATTTCTTTGCAAAACGGTCACTCAGAAGGCAAGCTTTGATGTCACCTGACTGAAGAGACTGGATTGCTGCACTTGATTCAACCTGTACACATGTTGCTGCATCCTGTTTCAATCCATCTGCAAGGAAGAAACGGATGATCATGTTGTGTGAAGATCCACCGATCGGGCTATCCATGCCAACAGTTGTGCCTTCCAGGTCTTTTGTTGATTCAATTCCTGAATCGGCAAGTACATATAATGATTTGCATCCTGTCTGCGCACTTCCTGTAAATACGATGTCCATTCCGTTTGTGATCGGAACTAACATATGTGCAATATGGTGTACTCCAAACTGAGCTTTTCCAGTTCCAAGTGCTTCTGTGATTTCAGTACCAGCTGCGATCTGAACATCTAATCCCCAATTATCATAGTATCCGAGTGCTTTTGCCATGCTAGGTCCTGATGTACAGTCACCGCCATCATATTCGGCTGTGATGGTTGTTCCCCATGCCGGCTCTTTTTTCATTGCTTCTTTAATTTCATCATCTGACATTTTTGTGATATCAGTCACTTCTTTCTCTGTAGAAGCTTCCTGTTTTTTGGAATCACTTGTGTCTTCCTTCTTTTCTGATGAGCTTGATGAACCGCCACATGCAACCAGTGATACGGTCATTGCGCATGCAAGTAACGTTGCAAACAATCTTTTTTTCATAATTCTTTTCTCCTCTTCGTGTTTTTACTTTGTTGCTTTTATATTTATCTTTCAATAAATATCCATTTAATGATCTGTATGATGCTTCAGATCAAGCATCTTCAGAATCCTGTTCCGATATGCCTGGAACTCTTCGCTGTCTCTCTGCTTTGGTTCAGCCAGTTCAATCGGTATATCTGCCTTTACACGTCCCGGTCTTGGCTCCATAACCAACACTCTTGTTCCCATATAAATTGCTTCTTCTACATCATGTGTAACCATGACGACCGTCTGTTTCTGTTCTCTCCAGATATTCAGGATCTCATCCTGCATATTCATTCTGGTAAATGCGTCCAGCGCGCCAAGAGGCTCGTCCAGAAGCAGAATATCCGGATGATTGATCAGCGATCTTACCAGCGCCACTCTCTGCGCCATACCTCCGGAGAGCTGATGTGGATAGTCTTTTCGGAAATCTTCAAGTCCTACCATTTTCAGCATATGCTCTACCAGTTCTTTATCCTGCTTTTTCTGCATACGCAAGCTGAAGGATACATTCTTCTCTACCGTAAGCCACGGAAACAATGTTGCTTTCTGGAATACCATTCCACGATCCGGTCCGGCTCCAACAATCGGTTTTCCGCCAAGTCTGATCTCACCGGTAGTCGGTCTGATCAGTCCTGCGATCAATCGCAAAATCGTTGATTTTCCACATCCACTTGTTCCAACAATACTGACAAACTCACCCGGCTGGATCGTCAGATTCACCTCTGCCAGCGCATGTGTGATCTCGTTACTGTCTGTCTTTGCAAAACTCTTTGTTACTTTGTCAAACTCCAGGACACGCCCGTGTCCCTGCTTCTCATCCACTGATGCCATCTTATTTCACAACTCCTTCCTGCCAGCGAAGCACTATTCTCTTGATCACATTCAGTATAAAGGTAACTGCTGTGAAAATAAGACAAATTAAAACGATAGCTGCATACATTTTAGAATAGATCGCCCATGATTTCTGCCACTGGATATACCATCCAAGACCTGCCTCGGCTCCCATCATCTCAGCAACCAGAAGTGCTGTACAGGCAGAACTCATTCCCTGTGTCATCCCCTGAAGAATGTTTGGCATTGCATGTGGGATTGCCACCCGGAATACCAGCTGGTGCCCTTTGGCACCTAATGTTCTGGCCGCTTCCAGATATGCCTTGTCTACATTCTGGATACCGGTTGACGATGCGATCGTAAGTGCAAACCATACACCAAGAGCGATGATAAATACACTTCCTTTAAACAGTGAGGATACCAGAACCATGATGATCGGGATCCATGTTGTGGAAGGGATCGGTCCAAGCATCTTAATGATCGGTGAAACCCAGTAGTTAATCCTTTTGCTGTATCCACAGGCAACACCTGTGATCAGTCCAAGGATCGCTCCAATAAAATATCCCGTGAATAATAATCGCAGTGAGTACAATGTACTTTTCAATAACAGTGCCCGGTCATCAATGATCGCACACAAAATCGTATTCACACATGGGAAGAACGGCTGTTTTAAAATACCTGTCTTAACCGTCAGAAAATCATACAGCATAATTACCAGTATGATCACAGAGTAAAGCGGTGCTTTATGACGTACTTTTGCAAAATAGCTTTTATTCAGTAATCCTCTCACTACCATGATCAGATATAATGCCAAAAAAAAGCAGACGACAATAGTAAACACATGCGGATTAAAATTCTGAACGGCATCCGGCATCAGATAATATACTAAAAACATAATTATCGCTGCAAAATACGGACAAAAACAAATTACCACATCCAACATATGTTGCATCTTCGTCTTCGGAGCACTTTCCATTTCTAGCAACTCTTCTCTCGTAAGCTGTCTTTTACTCTCCATTTTTCATTTGACTCCTTTGTAAAATTTTACCATTTCCTTTAAATGCTTTTTAACTATATCAGCATTTTGCACAAATGTAAAATTGTTATTTTTTATATGCAATTTTATTTATTACAATTTTCTATAGTTTTTATCTGGTAAAAGTAAACTTATTAACCATAAGTATGTTATACTAAATACAATAAATTTTTAAAGGAGATATGAATTATGAATTCACAAAAATTATCCGGAGCAGTTTCCTGTCTTGCAGCAATTCTTATTCTTGCAGCAGATAAGATCTTTGCCCCGGTATGCAAAGGAACCATGGAACTTGCAAACGGAGGAGAATGCATGATGCGGTGTCATTATTATGGAATTACACTGTTTCTTTTCGGTCTGCTCCTGCTTGCAGAATCCGTTCTTCTTTTCTTCGGAACACACGATTTTAAATTACCGGTTGTCATCATTATCACTGCTGTTCTGATCCTGCTTCTTAGCAATACTTCAATTGGCATTGGTATTTGTGCCAAGGCAGGTATGATGTGCCACAAAACTGCTCTTTGGGGAAGAATTGGTGCTGTTCTGGCAATCATCGGTGCCGGAATCAGTCTCTTTGTACATAAATCACAGATGCCACAGGCCAATTAGGATTCACGCAACAACATTTCAAACAGAATATCTGATTACCTTTCCTGTAATCTATAATCAGGAGTCAAAACTTTCTGTGTACGCAAAGAAGCCGGAGTCTGACCGATAACACAACTGCCTATATTCAGGCTTTTCTGTTATCAGCCAGATCCCAGCTTCTTTTTTCGCTCTTTAAAGTGCTTCTGCCACTTTCATATTTGCAATCAGTCCCCGCAGCTGAATCAATGAAGAATATCCATCAGTACAGTCATCAATCTTTCCATTTGCCGCAGGATGGAAATAGCGTCCTTCCTTCTCCGCTCTCTTTCCCTCGGCAATTGCTTCTCTCAAAATCTCCCTGTCTTCTATCCGCCTTTCTTCCGGGATTTCATTGATGATGAGCATTGGTGGCTTTACCGTTTCTGCACTGTTTTCTGCCTTTCCCTGCAGTTCAACTTTTTCTCCACAAAATACATAGCCGGTACAGTAATTTCTTTCTGTTCCGATCACCTTCACTCCGTGCGATATCAGCCAATCGATCGTTGCTTTCCGGTCCAGCATATCTTTTGGTCCTGCCGAGATCAGGACCACCGGAATCTGCTGAAGAGCCGGAAGATCCGGGCAGAGTTCTTCTCCTTTGATGTCCCCGATTCCACCCATTCCACAGGTAATTGCAACCGGAATTCCCATTTTCACACAGACTGCCATTGTCCCGGAAGCGGTAAGTGCGCCTGATTGCTTTTCCACTAATGCCTTTTCCAGCAGATCACAGTCAATTCTTGGATAAGCGGCTGCCCGGCTTCTAAATTCAAGAAACTCATCGATATCCCCGATCCTGATTTCCCCATGATCAATCCAGGTGATCTTTTTTCCCGGATCTTGCCATTCTTTTTTTATTGTTTCATTTGATACCGATTTTAATCCATGTGTCAATAATGCTGATTCTACTAAATATTCCATCTGTTGTTATTCCACCTTTCTCCTTCTGGATATCAATCCCGTACTTTTTCTCATCATATCATACTTTTCCGACTCAAACTAAAAAACCGGATAAAAATTTGAATTTCTACCCGGTTCCTGTATTATTTCAACAATTGCATCAGCTCTTCAAAAAAGCTTTTTGAGGTTTCTTCTGAAATCGTATAATCTGACGTTATCTCTTTAATGATCTTTTTCAGCCATTCGTCCCATTTCATAGTCCACCTTCTTTTCCGCCAAAGGCCTCTATTTTGTATTGTCTACCGCATCCTCCACCAAAGAGTAATCGGCATTATCGTCCACAACATCTGCGTACAGATCATCCAGTGTCGGGTATCCATAATATTTCCATACCATGCTGGAAATACCGTCTGTCTTTGCATCAGTCTTGATCTTAAAGAAATTGCCAGGTGTTCCATAGTCAGACAGATCAATATCTGTATTTCCTTCCCCGTCTGCAAGAATTGTTCCATAATGCATATACCAGTAAACATCATTCACCTTGTCATAAGATCCATCATCATTACTGTACTGATCCCGTACTTTTACATGATAAATAAGATACAGTTCATTTCCATTGCCCACAACAGGCTCCAGCAGATAATCTCCCATATAAGTAAGGCTCTCCAGAGATTCGGAATCTACCCAGCTGCTCTCCACATGATCATTGTATTCCTGTTCCGCCCGGTCCTTCATTTGCTGCATTGTATCATCATCGATGTCACTGGCTGATGTGATATAATACCACAGTCCTTTTACGGTATATTCTTTTTCCCATTTTTCCGGCAGCTTTCCTATGTTGGCGGCATAGCTGTCTGCCATAGATTTATCCAGATATACTTTAATCTTGTCTCCGTTTGCCAATGTTCCATTTGATGCATCTGTCTGAAAATCGGCAGATGTAAGATCAGATCCTGTATAATCAAATGAAACGGCTCCTCCCGGGCTTATTCCGTTAAATGATACCTCCAGGTCTTTGAATGCATCAAATGTCTTAACCTCTTCCAGCCCTTTGACTTTATAGGTTTTATTTTTATATTTCAGGTTGCATTTCACATATTTTGCATAATCTTTATTGACATTCCAGTTGTATTTGACTTTATCTTTGTTGGAAAGATTGCTGTCCGATTTCATTTCCACACTGACATAGGATTGCAGTACCGCTACCGGTGATATGGAATCTGTATTTTTTCCATACTGTTCTTCAAATTCTTTTGTAAACTTCAGTCTGGAATCATATTTTTTCTGAATCTTCTCCCAGTCGATCTGCGGATATACATTTCCATATCCGTTATATCCTGTTGTTTCAAAGGTGACATACTTGTTCAGATCGATTGTTCTTCTTGCACGCGATATCAAAAGCCCTGCTGCGATCACTACAACGACAACCGCACATGCCAGACCGATCAGGAACTTGTTCAGTCCTCTTGATTTTTTATGTGTGAGTGATTTTGTTTCTGCTGTACTTGTTAGCGTCTCTTCTGCATTCTGGACAGCCTCTTCTTTCTGCTCTTCTGCATTCTGGACAGCCTCTTCTTTCTGTTCTGCTACATTTTTAGCAGGTTCTTCCTGTTCCAGTGGTTTTCCGCATGTTGCACAGAATCTTGAACCATCTGGATTCTCAGTTCCACAATTTTTGCACCTCATATCTCTTTTACATCCTTTCTGTATGCTATATTTTTCTCGTTTATATTATTAAGACGAGTCAAAATCTAGTTTGGTTTTAAAAACAAGAAAAAATTTTTATTTTTTTAATAATGACTGATCTGGTTGATGATCTCATGGTATGAAACAGCTTCATTGCCCAGTGCTTCCGGCTTTCTGTTTCCAAACAATTTCTTTAATTTCTTTTCATATTTCTTTTTTGTGACTTCTTTTCCATCCCATTTATACCGGAAAACATAGTCTCCGTTTTCATCATACTCCGGATTCGTATTATCTTCCATTCCATATTCGCCATCACCGATCTGTACCCATTTCCCATCTTTGATTTCAAAAACACGGTCATAAAAAACACCCATATTTCCGTCATTGTTGTCCAGTACATTGCCGCCCGGAATATACCACATCCCGATCCGGTAGATCTCTTCTTCCCGGATTCCATCCGGTGTACAGGTCGCTACGGTCGCACCATCCGCCATGCAGGATCCAACCCGCACGATCTCGGGTACATCATCTCCATTCATGTCAAAGAGTTCAAACCTTGTGTCATCACTCCACTTTCCAACCCAGTCTTTGTAAGCCGCCTGCCATTCTTCTTTGGTAACTTTCTGCTCTTTTGCCTGGTGGATATGATATCCCACGACAGCACCTCCGCCGATCACTGCCGCTCCTACAACTCCGGCAACAGCCTTTGTCCCGATGATTTTCCCGGCTGCTTTTCCTGCCGCACTCTTTACAATCTTTCGTCCGGCTGCCTGCCCGTTCTTTACCGGATCTGTCTTCCTGATTCCACTTTTACCCGAACCGGTATTTCCGCTTGTGAGTGCACTTCCGCTTTTTACAATGCCGGCACCCTGTCTCACCAGTTCTTTCCCAAATGAACCAGGCACCGATATCGTCTGCTCGCCCTCTCTGAGCATCCAGAGTATAAACGGAAGCGGCGCTACGCTGTATAATTTTGTTCCTTTTCTTTCCAGTTCTTCTACATCATTTCTGATCTTTTTCCGGGCATAATTCAGTCTGCTCTTTACTGTTCCGGTCGAACATCCAAGTGCATCTGCAATGTCTGAAACCGACAATTCCTCATAATAATACATCAGCACACACAGCTTCTGATCTTCTGGCAGACCGTCCAGAATTTCTTTCATCAATCGCTTTGTCTCTGCATAATCCACGGACTCTTCCGGTGAAAATGTCAGATTCTCATCTGCAATTGTATCTTCAAATTCCCGGTCATCATCCCCTGTCGGTATATCAGAAAATAGCTGCGGCTTCTTCTTTTTCAGCCAGTCTTTACATTTGTTTGCCACAATGCAGTTGAACCAGCTTTTCAACCGCTTTGGATCCTCAATCTGCTTCAGATTACGGAATGCAGAAATATAGGCATCCTGCATGATATCCATTGCATCCTGCTCATTTTTCACCATCTGAAGTGCGATTGCAAACCCTTGCACATAAGTCAGATTGTAAATTTTCTCCAGAGCGTTCTCTTCTCCGGCGGCAGCTTTTTCTATCATCTCTTTCAGATCATTTTTTTCTTGATAATTGACATTCTTCGCTCCACAGTTTCCGCAGAACTTCTGATCACTCCTGATTTCTTTCCCACATCTGGTGCAATACATGTTTTCTGTCCTCCAACGCATTAACCGGTCGTTCCTGTGTAAGCACAAATCTGTAACCGGCTCATCATATACATAAAAGACCGGATAGAATAACTCCTATCCGGCTTTTTGCATATACTCTTTCATTTTTTACATTCTGACCTGCGTTTCATCATTCGATGCTTTGCCTTCTAGTTTTCCTCAGTTGTCTTATCGTCTTCTATCTTTGTTCCACAGTTTGTACAGAATACAGCGCCCTCTTACAGTG
>OIAT01000387.1_pt1 | contig 10293 bp, 8 predicted proteins | sample 1580801 | NCBI WGS metagenome assembly OIAT01 (sample SAMEA3882536, study PRJEB24775) | human gut metagenome | biome: human-associated habitat; feature: intestine environment; material: feces | place: Netherlands | collected 2009/2010
CTTGATCACCGCATCCTGCAATTTTTTCTGACCTCCGGGTTTCTGTGATTCCACGATTCGGTTTATTACATCTGCACCAAAACGGATCTGTCCGTTTCCGGCAGAACTTTTTGCCAGAATTTCTCCATTTTCCATATTAATCAGTACAGCAGAAACTGTAGTTGTACCGATATCAATTGCCAGACCTCCGATGACCACATCCTCGTCTTTGCCAAATATATCATAGACATACATATCGTCAGAAGTAGCGCGGATCACACATTTCACTGCAAAATTGTTCTCTCTCAGTACATCAGGGAGTTTTTTCAGGACTACATATGGTATCCGTACTCTGTTGATATTTAAATATTTCCGCAATGCACGTGTCAATCTCTCATTGTCCGGCATAGTATCATCCAGAGAGGGAACGTCCATCAGCACATCCACAACCTCCAGACTATTTTTCAGTTCAATGCCTGCCAGCTGTATATCACTCTTGGCATTTTCAAAAATGGCTATTTCCTCTTTCGAACTTAAATCAGCTACTTTCATTCTGCTCTTATAGGCAGATGCAATATCAGGTACCAGTACATTGACGTCCGCACTGATCTTGCTGCAACAAGACAGACGCCATCCCGCCTGATATTCTTCGTCAGAAATATGTAATGTCTTTTTGCTTTCCAGTTCTCCGCTCTTTAACTGGACACGACATTTTCCGCAGGCTCCGTTTCCGGAACATGGTGCATCAATAGCCACATTGGCACTTCGTGCAACCTCCAGTAATTATCCCCCGCATTGGCAAAAGTTTCTACCATACTGCCATCTTCGAATGAAAATGTTACCTTAAACATTCGGCAACCACCTTTCTCATAGTCGTAATAGCCTGTAATAAAACAGGGACCGAAGACCGAAGCCTTCAGCCCCCATAATTATGTATTCATTTATGTCGGTCGAATATTTTATTAGATTTCTCAGCTATACTGATTAGATTTCCAGGTAGGAATCTGCATACAGTGTATTGCCTTTGAATACATCACAGGATTTAATAGTTTCCATCAGACGAAGGTCGTTAGGATTAACGATTGCAGATGTAAGACCGTTCATCATAGCCATTGCTACAAGAGCAGAGTCCATGATCGGACGGATATGTTTCGGCATACCGTTACTGTTATTGGAAAGACCACCTGTGGAGTTCAGTCCCATATCAGAGAACATTTTGATTGCTTCAAGAACTTCCATCTGTTTGTCCTGCATTCCTTTTACAACCAGGAATAACGGGTCAAACCACAGATCTTCAGCTTCCATACCAAGAGACATACCTCTTTCAAGCATGTTCTGGCAGTGCATCATACGTTCATCATTGTCTGCTGCTACCATACCGGAAGAGCAAAGTGCGATACAGATGGCATCGTTTGCTGCTGCAAGGTCGATGTTTGTGATTCTGTCACCAGCATCAGCAGAGTTAACGATCGGTTTTCCTTTTGCTCTGTTATATACAGAGATACCAGCTTCAATAGCTTTCTTGTTTGTTGTATCCAGTGCAAGCGGAACATTGTCAAACTCTGACTGAAGGAGCTGTACTGCCCATTTCATCAGATCTTCTCCATCGTTCTCAGCAGGTCCGATGTTTACATCAAGGTAAGTAGCACCAGCGTCAAGCTGCTGTTTTGCTCTTTTGATGATCGGCTCTGGATCTCTTTCTGTAAATGCTTTGTTTACTGCAGGTGCAGTAGTGGAAAGTCTTTCTCCGATTGTTACAAATTTTGCCATAACCGTGTTCTCCTTTTTATTTATTTACACAGGAATAAAACCTGTATGCTTCTTATTAAGAGCCAGACCGGTCAGATGACCGGTCCGGCATGTCATTCCGATCAGATCTGACCGTCAGCCTGCATATCTTTTAAGAATTTAACAAGCTGTACAGCTTCTCTTGGTCCAACGATGATTTCCCATCCAGGAAGTTTTGCTTCAAGGTCACCCTTAAGAACTGCTACCTTACCTGGGATAATAAGCTTTCTGGATTTTACCTTAGGCTCAACATTTTCTTTGATGTAAGCGGAAATGCTGTTGCCGGAGAATTTACCAGCTGCCCAGGATGTCAGTACGGAAAGTCCGCCTGCATCATTGATTACCAGGTTAAGCGGAACACCGGAACGCTCCAGCTCGCCGGATACTACGAAATATGTAAGAGCAAAGTCTACAGTAGTAACTACTACTGCATTCTCATCAGCACCATTTAACGGATAGATGCCTGGCTCAACTTTCATTGGTTTCTGCGGATCAGTGAAAACGTTCTGACGCAGACCATATAATGGAAGAGCTTCTGCATATGTCATCTGCTCCATAACGATGATGGAACCATATTTCATTGTAAACATAGATGCTAAAGCTGCCTGTAAGTGAAGGTCACCTTTTGCGATCTTAACAAGGTTTACGATAGATGGATAACCAAATGTTCTGTCCTGATCTTTCAGAGCTGCACGACGAACCTGTACAGTGTTTGCAAAGGTTTCTTTGATGTCAGCGCCTGTTGTATCAAGAACAAGGTTCTTGTTTCCAAGTTTTTCAAGAGCTGCTGTTGTATCATATAATTCATTTAAGTCTTTACCGGATACACCGAGAACAACACCTGCTTCTGTAGCAACTGCGTTCATTGCTTCATAGTTGGAAGCATCAGCACCGTTTAAGACCGGTTTGCTGTCTTTGCATACTGCAAGAGCTGCTTTAGCGATTTCAGGATCTTTACAGTCAAGAACTAAAGTTCTGCCAAGACCTGCAGCTTTTTCTACAAGTGCAGTATATTTAGCTGCATCTGCACCTTCGCCACAGTTTACATATACAAGTTCAGCATACATTCTTTCACCGATACGGTCATAATCTACCTTCGGGATTTCTGCAAGTTTCGCCTCTACTGTAGCATCATCCATACATGTGCACAGAGCTACTGCATATCTTGGCTTGCTTACAAATGTTTTTTCATGTCTGAATAATACTGTTTCTCCACCCAGAGTGTGCTCTTCTGCACCAGTACCAATTTTGATTGTCTTCATTGGCGGAGCAGTTGCCTCGGAAAGAGATGCTAAAGCTTCATCAGACATATGCGGACATTGTTCGATTTTCATAGCGCCCTGAGCAACTTTCATAGAGAAAGCCATACATGTTGGGCATCCGCATTCCTTACAGTTTTTCTTTGGTGTTAATTTAAAGATCTGAATACCATTCAGTGCCATTTTATTTGTTCCTCCTATTCAATTACGCAAGTGCTTTGATCATTCTGGAAATAGTTGCAACAGCTTCCGGATGTCTTAAGATGACTGCATCAGATCCGGCTGCAAGGTCAGCAGCAGCTGTCATAACTTCCATATCGATTCCACGCTCTTCTTCCGGTCCCCATTCAGGCATGTCAGCTTCAGAAGCTGTAGCTTCCTTTACGCCCCATGTCTCAGCGGATACCGGTGTAATGATAGGCATCTGCAGCATGTTATCATTCTGAGATAAAGCTGCACCTTTGATACGATCCATTGTAGATACAACGTACTCATATCCATATCCGGCAGCAGCACTGCCGATATTCATAACGATCTTCTGTGCGTTAACGCCTAACTGAGTAGTTACAACGTTAAGCTGTTTAGCAAGGTTGATATCTACGGCAGATTCTGCACCTACGATCTGATCGTAAGCAAGTCCTGCTGCAGCACCGATTGCTTTGTAGTTTTCTTCTTTTTCAGAAAGGATCAATACATTTCTTCCCTGAAGAGCTTCAGCTACTTTCGGAAGAAGTTCAGCGTCTTTTTCTACGTTCTTGCATCCTTCTACTACTAATGGTGCATCAATGGAATCTGCAACGTCTTTTACAACTGCAATAAGTTCATCAACAGATTTGTTTACACCGTTCGGATCTCCGCCTTCAAGGATAAGCGCTACAAAATCAGCACCTTCCATAGCTGCTGCTTTTTTAGCCATTTCTCCGATTGTGGAAGCTCCGTCGTAGTATGCTTTGATACCTTCGGATACAACATTCTCAAGACCCATATCAGAGATCTCCACACCGATCTTAGGTGTGTTTTCTGATGGTGCATCAAAAGAATAAAATGGATAAGTAGAGTCTCCGCCGATTGTTACAGTCTTATCTCCGCTGCCAATGGTGACTGTATTAATCTTTGCATTGAATTTCTGAAGTTTCTGATTAAACGGCATTTTTTGTTAGCCTCCTTAAAAATAATAATTAAAAACTACAGAGCTTCTTATATTATACTACATCATAGGGTCCATTGACAAGGCTGGATGTCCTTTTTCTGTTAAAAATTCTACCAGAGTTTCCGGATCTGTAGCTACAGTCTCATCACCGATCATATCTGTGAAGTTATCAATACCATACAGTTCTTTTGCTGTCTGGTTCAGTCTGTCTGCTACAAATTCTTTCAGTTCTTTCGGCATCCATACGATACGTTCAATACCGCCTTCTGCCTTCATGAACTTCTTGGAGCTGATGAAATGTTTACCATGTCCCATGAAACCAGGTGTCTGAACACCACCACCTGTCATGGATGCCATTTCTGAGAATGTCATTCCAAGAGGTGTCATGCCTGCATACTCACGGTTAGCGATAACAACACCATTGGAGAATGGCTCGATACCGCAGATACACTCGAAGCATCCGCATGATGTCATAGGATCCTGCATGATAGAGTACAGTGTAACGTGCTCTAATGCACCCTGGGATAATTTCTTAACAGCTTCATCTACATCTTCATAAGAACCAAGGTTCTCATCAATAGGTCTTTCTTTTGTAATTACCTGGCAAGGTCCGTTTGGATCCAGCTCGTGGGTAGCTTTTGCATCCAGCCATGAAACGGCACCGCAAAGTCCAAGTCTCTCAGGTGTAACAACACATACGTGAGACGGGGAGAATGCCTGGCAGAGGATACAGCTGTAATATACATCTACAGATTCGTCTGTCAGAGTATTCAGACGGTCATCACGTTTCTCGAAGATCGGGATAGCAACTTCATGACGGATTCTTGTACACTCAGCAGGATCTGTATAAATAGTAACTTCACATTTATCAACAACTGCGTCAAATTCATTTTTAACAGATGCATAAAGAACTTCACCAATATGTTTGATCTTGAATCCTGCATTGAATGCATCAATGCTGATACGGATACGCTGCATATCACGCTGTCCTGTATGGTATACACCCTCGATACAGTTGATGTAGTTGTGGAATTTACGCTCGATAACCGGTTCAAAGTCAGGCTGCATGTTCTTGCCTGCAACTTTAACAATATATGCAATGCTGTTCTTGCTGCCAAGTTCCATGTCGTCTACTTCCGGTCCAACTACTGTGATCTTGTGATCTTCTACTTCGGAAGCGTCACATGTCTGTACAAGCTCTGCACAGTCTACACGGGAACCATCGAATTCAACCTGCATGTCTTTACGACGGATAATCTCACCTTCGAATGCAGATGCGAAAGCAACCGGGATATCGATGTTTGTAATTTTAATCTTGATGTCACGTGCTTCCAGAGAAGTTGCATTCCATTTGGAGATGTCTTTCTGGCAGATCAGGCTCTTCGGTACTCTTGCAACATCTTCCTGGTTTGTGATAACCGGGAATCCAAGAGCGATAGCGCCTGCACCACAAGCTACGATCACATCATTTAACGGTGCAAATGCATTAACAAATGCAGGTACACGTTTCATTGTGTAATCCATCAGAGTTGCAGCATCACCTGGTTTTACGTTACCGAAGATAAGAGCTGCACGAAGTGCTACAGATACTACATGGATAACTGCTGTAACGTCTTTTCCAAGCGGGATAACACGTACGTTAGCACCTGTCTTGTATCCAACTTCCTCTAACTGGTCAATAACGTCACCAACCAGAGTGATCAGGATACCCTGAGACTGATAGGATTTAACAAGGTCTGCTGCTTCCTGAGCGGAAGGAGCTTTTCCAAGGATAACTGCTACACCTGGGATATCGCCTGTTACAAGCGGTACACCAAGTTCACGGATCACTGCATCTGCAAGATGTCCGTAGCAAGGAGCTTCATAAGGAACTGCTCCGTCAATATATTTCAGAACTTCGATAAATTCTGCGCAGAGAGCTGTAGCAACACCTGACATAAATACGTCATTTGTTCTTTTCTCTCTTGTCATAAGAGTTTTTACTACTGCAAGAGCATCTTTTAACTCTGCAAGAGTTCCAACCTTTGTTCCTGTTACTGCATAGTAGCATGGTAAAGAATATGCTGTATCAGGGAAGCTGACTGCTTTGTCAGCGCCGTATTTTTCAATTGCCTGGTTGATGGCACCCTCTGTAAGTCCATAAACCGCGTCATTTCCCGCAAAAACACTTTCAAATAAAGTCACTTTGTTTACCTCCTAAATATATGAGATTATTGACGATCTATCTTTTCTTTTATCTTAATGATCTCATCAGTAACTGTTTTGCTGAAGTCATAAGGGGATTTTCCCTGTCTGTCCGCATCAATTACTTCTGTGTTGTAATGGATCATTCCTAAAAGATCTTCCTGTGGAATCCGTTCTCTGATAAAGTTTTCGTCATCTTCATTGCGCACTTTGTTTGCGACAACCTTTACCTGAGACACTCCTAAATCTTTTGCCAGGCGCTTTACATTTTTATATGTCTGCACACTCCTTGCACCTGGTTCGATCACTACGATAAATGCGTCAACTCCTTCTGTGGTTCCTCTGCCGAGATGTTCCAGGCCGGCTTCCATATCAAGAATTACCACATCTTCTCTTCTCAGTACCAGATTATTAATAATACGTTTCAGCATTACATGCTCCGGACATACACATCCGCCACCGCCTGTCTCGACAGTTCCCAGGACAAGGAGACGCACGCCATTACAGACCTTACCATATTTCTCCGGGATATCGTCTACTTTCGGATTCAGATGATAGAACTGATTTCCCGCAGTCGCACCTGTACGTTCTTCCACAAGCTTACGCATTTTGGAAATTGGTACAATAGAATCCAGTGTTTCTTCATCAAAGCCTAATGCAAGACCAAGATTCGCATCCGGATCCACATCTGCTGCAAGTACCGGTCTTCCCTCTGCTGCATACAACCTGGCCAGCGTTGCTGCAAAAGTAGTTTTGCCTACGCCGCCTTTTCCTGTAACTGCTATTTTCATTTTACGTCATCCACCTTTTATTACATTTTTAAGATCACAGCAGATTAGATTCCTAATGCTGTTCTCTTCTCTTCGATTCTTTCGATCATCAGATCAACTAATTTCTCAATATCTGTTTCTACTGTATAAGCAGCTCCTGTCCATTTTCTTGTTCCCTCTGTAAGAAGCTCTCCCATTTCTGAAGAACCGGAAACATATGGATCAACACCAAGGAATGTATCAATACCGGTACCTACTACATAGTTACCGATGGATACAGCTTTTTCAGACATCCACTCAGGAGCACATCCAACTACAGGAAGCTGATTGATCTGAAGACCTGCATCTTTTGCAAGTTCAGCAGCAAGGATCATCATACGGGAAATATCTACGCATGATCCCATGTGGAGTACCGGTGGGATATCAGCCAGTTCACAGACACGTTTCAGACCTGCACCGCAGAGATCTTTTGCAGATTTGTCCATAAGACCTGCTTTTGCAGCTGCCTGTGCAGAACATCCGGAAGCAATGACAACGATATCATTGGCGATACATTTCTTCATCAGTTCAATATGTGCATAGTCAGGACGGATCTTAGGATTGTTACATCCAACCATAGCAACAGCACCACGGATAACACCGGAAGTGATGCACTCAAGTAATGGTTTTGTTGTTCCTGTCTCATCAACCTGAGAGTTTGTAACACCGTCAAGAACCTTAACGATTGCTTCTACGGAATAACCAACTGTAGCTTTCTGTTTCAGCTGTGGGATATGTACAAGTTCAGGTTTTCTGTTCTTGAAGTTGTCAATAGCCATCTTGACGATTGCTTTTGCATTCTCTCCTGCTGTCTCAGCATTGAATCTGATAAATTCAGCATCAGGCATCTGAGCGATCGGAGAAGTTGTGATAAATTTAGTATGGAAGCATTTGCTTAAAGGTCCTAATGCAGGGAAGATACACTGAACATCTACTACGATCGCTTCGCAGGCACCTGTCAGTACTACATTCTCCTGCTGCAGGAAGTTACCGGCCATCGGAACACCGCGACGCATAGCTACTTCGTTTGAAGTACAGCATACACCGGAAACAGTGATTCCTTTTGCTCCTACAGATTTTGCATAATCGATCATTTCTTTGCTGTCTGCATATTCACAGATCATCTCGGAAAGACTCGGATCATGTCCGTGTACAACGATGTTTACATTCTCTTCAACCATTACACCAAGGTTAGCTTCAGTGTCAATTGGCTTCGGAGTTCCGAATAAAACATCAGAGAACTCTGTTCCCATCATGGAACCGCCCCATCCATCAGCCATACCGCAGCGAAGGGACTGTTTTACAAGTGCTTCCGGAAGAGAAGAACATCCCATATGAGCCATATGTAAAGAAGTGGAAACCTCACGGTCGATCGCACGTGGTGCAATTTCATTTTCAATCAGTTTCTCTTTCTGTCCTGCAGGCATTCTGTCAAGGAATCTCTGATATCCAAATGGTTTACCATATTCCATCAATCCTGTCTCAGCCATTTCATGAGCCAGATCATAGATATCTTTTCCTTCTGTCTCTACGCCCCATTCTTTTGCGATACGGATCAGTTTCTCAGGATCTTTTACCTGATAGTTTCCGCCGTCTTTTGCACAATATAATGTGTGGCAGATTTCACGACCGTGATCAGAGTGAGTAGCTGCACCACCTGCTGTAAATTTCAGGAAGTTTCTTCCTACGATACCATGGACGTCACATCCACAGATACCTCTTGGTGCTTTAGGGGTAATACGACATGGTCCCATAGCACAGATTCGACAGCAGATACCCTGCTCGCCGAACTTACAGTGTGGAGTCTGGTTTTTTACACGAAACTGCCATGCATCTGCGCCTACCTTTGCGCCAGTTTCCAACAGTCTGTTGGTAGAAGCTTCAAATTCTTCCACTGTAGTTAATTTGAATTCACTCATTATAGACCTCCTTTAATTCTGGTTTGTGTATTCCTTTAAGATACACATTTTTATTTTATTAATAATCCCACAGGCAGGAAATCCCGGTTATCTATAGGTTATCTATATCTGAAGAATTGGCTCCGTTAAAGATAACTGTGATAACCCATCCCATCCCCTCCCATGGGTTATTTAACTTAAAAAATAAAGATGTAAACTTGTATTTATCTCTGCATATATAGATTTCCTATGCGCAGAAACATCCCTCATCGGATTCTCATCCGACAAGGGGTGTTTCTTATAATTTTAAATTATCAACGATTGCACGAAGTGCAGTCTTGACAGGGTTGTCTTCCGGAAGTGTGCTTGTAGGACGTCCTTCACAGTCATATTCATAAACTGTTTCATCCTGTGGAACAACACCAAGAAGTGTCAGTCCCTGATTTGCAATCTCTTCCTGAATTCCCTTATTCAATTCTCCTTTCGGAGCTCGGTTAATGATCAGACCGACTGTATCAGGATGCATATCACATTCTTTAATGAGTTCTGCAATCCTGCCTACTGCCTGTACGCCTCTTCTGGAGCAGTCGCTGACCAGAATGGCAGTCTGCATGCTCGGAAGAACACCTCTGCTGATATGTTCCATTCCGGCTTCATTATCTACAACAATATACGGATAATTATTCTGGTATTTTGCAAGCTGAGTCTGAAGAAGGCCATTAACATAACAGTAACAGCCTTTTCCCTGAGTTCTGCCCATGACAAGAAGATCAAAATCATCATCTTCTACAAGCGCATCTTCAAAACGCATTTCCGCGTAATCAGCCTTAGACATTCCGGTAGGAATTGGATTCTCTTTTGCAAGCTCTGCACGTGCAATTTCTTCACGCACATCGCCAAGAGTTGTCTCTACCTTTACGCCAAGAACCTCATTGAGGTTTGAGTTTGCATCAGCATCTACTGCAAGAATCGGCCCTTTACCCTTTTCACACAAGTACTGGATCAGCATTCCGCATAATGTGGTTTTACCAACGCCGCCTTTACCTGCGACAGCAATTACATGTGCCATAATACTATCAATTGCCTCCTGAAAAATTTAAGTCAAAATCGATTAGATTAAAGTACAAAGTCCGGATCTGTCAATGATCTCGGATACATCTTTCCATTTATTCAAAGCATACAGATGGATGCCATCTACGCCGAGAGCGCGGTACTCGTCGATCTGT
>OIAT01000388.1_pt1 | contig 10279 bp, 7 predicted proteins | sample 1580801 | NCBI WGS metagenome assembly OIAT01 (sample SAMEA3882536, study PRJEB24775) | human gut metagenome | biome: human-associated habitat; feature: intestine environment; material: feces | place: Netherlands | collected 2009/2010
CCGATTCAAGTTTTTCAGGGAGATTTAAGGGTTTGTTTCGCGCTGTGAGCGGAACAATGCCGATAAGGTGGAGAGTATGAGTGAAGAACAGAAGATTCGTGTGGTCATTGCCGATGATCAGGAATTGGTACGCGCCGGTTTCGCCATGGTGATCGGCTCCCAGCCTGATATGACGGTTGCGGCGCAGGCTCGCGATGGTGCAGAGGCTGTGGCGTTGGCGGAAACGCTGCATCCTGACGTGGTGTTGATGGATGTGCGTATGCCCGGCATGGATGGTATTGAGGCGACTCGGCAGATCAGTGCGTTGCAGCATCGCTTTGCTGCCGATGGAACGCAATCAGAAGTCACTCATACCAAAGTGATCATTCTGACGACATTCGATTTGGATGAATATGTTATGGCTGCGATCACTGCCGGAGCTTCCGGTTTTCTGCTGAAAGATACGGAACCGGAAACGTTGCTGAATTCGATTCGCACGGTTTTTCAAGGTAATGCGATTATCGCACCGTCCGCCACGAAACGTCTTATCGAGAAAATGATGGAAGGCGACTTCATGGCTACGAACGTCGGTAGGCCTGAAAATTCCGCAACTACTTCTGCTACGGATTCAACATATACCGATCCGGAATTGGACGAGCTGACCGATCGCGAGCGCGAAGTGCTTATTGAGATCGCGCATGGATTGTCGAATCAGGAAATTGCCGACAAGCTTTTCATCAGCCTGCCGACGGTGAAAACGCATGTGGCGCACATTCTGTCGAAAATCAATGCGCGTGACCGCGTGCAGGCGGTGGTGTTCGCCTATGAAAACCATTTGGTCTGATTGATTTGTTGTTTTGCGTATGCATGATACGCAAAAAGGGCTCCTACCATGTTTGTGGCAGGAGTCCTTTTCGTTGTGTTTACTATGAAGCTTAGGCTTCGGCGAGCGCCTCAACAGGAGGCGTGCTCACTGCCCTGCGTGCGGGGAATACGCTGGCGAGCAGTGCTGCCACGGCTGCCACGGCGAGTACGATGCCATTAATGCCCCATTCGAACGGGAACACCACTTTGCCGTACATGCTGAACACCACGTATGCGCCCAGCCAGCCGAACAGTGTGCCAAGTAGTACGCCCGAGATGCCGGATACCAGCGAGATGAGCAGGGCTTCCACCGCGAGGGAGCGTCGCAACTGGCCTCGAGTCATGCCGATGGCACGCAGTGTGGCGGATTCTCGGGTGCGTTCGATCACTGACAGCGACAGCGTGTTGGCTACGCCGACAAGTGCGATGAGCACGGCCACGGCGATCAACCCCACCAGAAGCATCATCATGGAGTCGATCATGTTCGCCCATTCGATGCGTTCGGCAATCGGTCCGGTCACTGTTGCATCAGTGCTCTTCTCCAATGCGGCCTGCATGTTGTTGTAGATGCCGTCAACGGAAACTCCCGACTTGTCAGTATCCGCCTTGACCAGCAGCACATGGGTGGCGGCATCGAGGTCACCATTGGTGAAATGGCTTTCATCCACGAATCCGACAGCTCCATACTGTGCGGATACGCGACGGTAGTCGGCTTGGTTTGCTTGCAATGTCAGCGAACGCGTAGCGTCGCCGTCCTGGTTCCATTCGGTAGAGAAATCAGCCGTACCATTGGCGAACTGCAGTTCCTTGCCGGTTTGCGCATTGTATGTTGGCATGAGCACGCCATCACTGTCGATGGAGGCGTTACCCAAGTTGGCACGCATGACCTGCTTGACCTGATCGATATTCTTCACGCCGACCAGCAATGCGGACGTAGGCTGGGTTCCATCCGCTTTCTCCAAGGTCACGGAAACCGCCGGCGCATACAACGTGTCGGACACGCCGTTGATGTCGGCTACATCCTTGACCATTTGCTGGCTGATGTCATCGCCCATGGCCACGATGTCGACGCTATAACGGGTGGCGAGCGCACCATTCATAGTCTCTTTGGCGCTGGCGGCACCGGTTGCGATGGTGGAAACCAGGGTGACGCCGATGAGCAGAGCGGCACCGGTTGCTGCGATGCGTCGCTGATTCTTCTGAATGTTGGCGTGCGCAACCGTTGCGGAAGGTCCTGTCAGCGAGGCCAACGCTCCAACGCCCTTCATGAGGGCCGGCATCCAGAACACCGCTGTGACCACCATTCCGAGGAACACCAGTGCGGCGCCGGCGATGGCTACGAGCAGAATCATCGTGAATTGATCGCTGCTCGCATCCTCGCCGCCATTGGTGGCCTGTACCCGCCAGATGGAAAATACCACCATGGCGATACCGACCACCACCATCAGAATACCGATTATGGCTCGCGTAAGGCTGGAACGATGGTTGTCGGTCAGTTCAATCGGGCGCAATGCCTCCAATGGCGTCACCGCAGTAGCGGAACGTGCGGATCCCAGGGATGCGAGCACCGTCACCACAATACCGAAGAGAATAGGTATGACGGCGGCCTGCCAAGAGAAATTGAATCGCATACCCTCTTGCATGATGTCGCTGACGCACATGCCCCACATGAGCAGACTTCCCAGCATCACGCCAAGCACGGATGCGACGAAGCCAAGCACTGCCGCTTCGAACAGCACGGAACCATACAGCTGGCCTTTTTTCGCGCCGATGGTGCGCAGCAAGGCGAGTGTGCGGCGGCGTTGCGCCACGAGTACTTGGAACGTGTTGGCGATCACCAGTGCCGCCACGAACATGGCAAGCACGCCGAAGCACATGAGGAATGTGGTGACGATGCTGGTTTGGTTGCCGGTTAAGGATTTGATGCTTTCGTCACTGACCTGCTGTCGCGACATCAGATCGAAATGCTTTGGCAGCAACGCTTTCACACTGTTGATGGTTTTTGCGGATACGCTATTTCCATCCAAGGCAAGGTCGAGGTATACCGTTGTTGTTCCGGTGGTGTCGAAATCGTCCGTTCCCTGCATTGCGGCAAGCAGATTGTCGGATCCTACGATCGCACCACCATAGTACGAGTAGGCGCCGTTCGGATCGGAGGTGAGTCCGACCACGCGCACGTTGTCCGCTTTGGCTTTGCCATCGGTGCCTACCGCATATTGGGAGGTCAGTCTTACAGTGTCGCCAATGCCGACGTTCAGCTGTTTCGCCATGTCTTCCGGCAGTGCGACTTCGTTGGAGTCCTTCGGCTGGTCCCCTTCCGTAATATTCACGGGAAGCATGTTCTTCTGTGCCGCGGTAGAGATGATCTCGCCGCTGATGGCGCTGTCCCCCCTGGAAACGCTGACGCCGGTTTCCACCGAGGCGCGGACACCGTCAACCCCTTCGATGCCGGCGATCTGGTCGAGATGGAAGTCGCCGACAGTGCTGGAGTACGCTTCGTTGAGTTCCTCATCGCTCAGGTCGGAGCTGTTGACGGTCACCGCATAGTTGGCGTTTCCGAACATGGCGGTCATCTGCCGTGTCAGGGAGTCGTTCATGGCATTGCCGAACAGGAAGGTGCTGGCGATGAACGCCGTGCCGATCATGATGGCGATGCCTGCGGGTATGAGCATGCGCTTGGTTTTTCGCATGAGTTTCAAAGTGATGGACCACATGGTTAATTCTGTTTCCTTCTTCGAATGCTTCTACAGTGCGTTTAGCGGGAATGTCTCGCGGAAGCCACATTCATTGTGGCGGCTTCGCGTTCCTTCATCAGCAGTTCACTCATCTGGTCTGCTGTCGGCTTGTTCACGTCCGCCACGATCTGGCCGTCGGCGAACACGAGCGCACGGTCGGCGTAAGACGCGGCGACCGCATCATGCGTGACCATGATGATGGTTTGGCCAAGTTCGTTGACGGAACGTTTCAGGAAGCTCAACACTTCGGCGCTTGATACAGAGTCAAGATTGCCGGTGGGCTCGTCTGCGAACACCAGTTTCGGTTTGGTGATCAATGCTCGCGCGATGGCCACACGCTGCTGTTGGCCTCCCGATAGTTCGTTCGGACGATGGTTAAGACGTTCCTTAAGGCCAAGCGTTTCCACCAGCAGACGCAACCACTGTCGGTCTGGTTTCGCCCCAGCCAAGGTCAAGGGCATGAGAATGTTCTGTTCGGCAGTAAACATCGGCAGCAGATTGAAGCTTTGGAAGATGAAACCGATCTGATGGCGGCGCAGCAGGGTGAGCTGGTCGTCGTTCATGCGGGTCAGATCCTTGCCGTCGAACATGACGTGTCCGCTAGTGGCCGAATCAAGTCCGGCCAGCGTGTGCATCAACGTGGATTTGCCAGAGCCGGAGGGGCCCATGATGACGGTGAATTTTCCTTGTTCGAAGGCGATATTGACGTCACGTAACGCATGCACCGCGTTGCTTCCGGAACCGTAGTCCTTGACAAGATCGATGGCTTCAATGGCAGTGTTATTGGCTTTGATGGCGTCCCTGATGTCCATGGAAGTTCCTTTCTTTGCGAAGTTACTTCCAACATACGGAACATTCGACGTCAACGGCATCATGCGTTGGTCTGAAATCCTGCTGAACCGCGACTCATCCTTGAGTATGAGATCAACGCGGGAACAGCGAAAACTGGATGATCAGAAACCATGTTCCAAGCATCGGGCAATCGTCAATCGCCTAGCAATACGCCTTCGTGCGGCGGCTCAAGCCAATACGACTCCTTTTCCACACTGACGGTGGACGCCCACCAGGTCTGTTCCACGCCTGGCAATGGGCGAATGGATTCGTCCACCACGCGCCATAGGTCCTCATCGTTGTCGGCGATGATTTCAATCAGGTAATCGGCACCGTTCAATCCGACACCACTCATCGCGTACGTCACTTCGTCGATGGCCAGAAGCTGTTCGGAGTCAAGCCGATATGGAGGTTTCACTCCAAGTCCGAGGAATGCCTGTCGGAATCCTCCCAAACGCATGGGGCTTACCGTGGCCATAATGCGCATCACGCCGGAATCTTCGAGTTTTTTGATGCGGCCGCGAATCGCCGTATGGGTCACGCCGAGACGCTCCCCCAACGACGCATAGCTGGCCCTGCCGTCCTTCTGCAGTTCGTTGAATGTGTGCACGAACCGTGGATCCAGACGATGCGAGGGAATATCGGTGCCGACACTCGCCTCGCGTTTGGTCAGGAAGCCGGTTTCGCCATGCGCGGCGAGCAGACGGTTCACCACGCTGACATTGTGGTCATCAAGCACCAGTCGTCCGCATGAGAACACCTGCAGACGGGACAATCCCGGCAACGCGCGCAGACCATGTTTGAGGAAATGATCCATGCCTTCAGCCGAATACACCACAGCCTCAGCGATGATGTCGGCATCCCCCAGAGCGCAGACCACGTAGGTGACCTGTGGCATGGATTGGAGCATGGCAAGAGCCTCATCCCTGCTCCCGTCGAGACGAAGTCCCACCAGCACCTGGCTGTAATTGCCCAGACTCAATGGATTGCACACCGGGACGATGCTCATGATGCCGGATTCAGTAAGCCTGCGGTAGCTTTCCGTAGCCGCGTAGACGGAAATGCCGATTTTGTCGGCAAGCGCCTGCATGGTCATACGGCCGTCGCATTGCAGGGCCGAGACCACTTTCAGGTCGCGTGCTGTGATGGTGATGCGTTGTTCGTTCTGGAACATTGGCCTGCCTCAGAACTGCCACAGCATCAGCCAGATGCTGCCTGCCGTCGCGGCGACGGTGACCGCAAGGATGATCCAATCGGAGAGTCTCATCTTCAGCTGTATGCGGTAGGTGCGTCTCACGCCTTGGAGGTTGAGCCCGCGCGATTCCATAGCCCAGCCGACGCTTTGGCTCATTTTGTAGGCGCGGATCAGCACCGCGATGATGATGGGCAGATACGATTTGAACCGGTCCACCAAGCGTACGAATACGTTGCGTTTCTTGCCGGTGGCGTCTTTCTTGCCGTTCAAGTCGAGTCCGCGGGCCCGTTGCGCGGCCGATACGGATTGGAAGATGGAGAAGAACACCGGAATGTAGCGCAGCGCGGTGGCGAGCGTGAGTCCGGCCTTGTACGGCATGCCCAGGGAGGTGAGCCCTCGGATCAGCTTGGTCTGGCTGGTGGTGAACAACGTGAGGAAGCACGCGAATCCGAGCGCCGGAATGCGCAATCCCATCACCGCGGCCATGACGAGGTTCTCTCGCGTGAGTTTCAGCCATCCCCACTGCCACAGCACGTGCGTGCCGGATGGGTCGAAAATCGGCCAGAGCACCACGATGAACACGATGATCACGGCGAGAATCTTCCACACCCAGCCGATGCGTTTCAGCGGCACGCCGTCGGTGATGAGCATGAGATGTTCGATGATCAGAACGTCAAGTATGAACGCCCAGTTGCGCCATACCAGGCACAACACCAACATGACCACGGTGATGAGGAATTTCACACGGGGGTCGGCGCGATGCAGCCAGCCGTCGCCCGGTACATACAAATCGGCGTCCATCAGTGTCGTCCTTCCTCATGCTTGGTGACTTTCAGCAGCACATGCGTCGCCGAAACGGGCCCATTGGATTTACGCGGTTTGCGGATGATCCGAGATTGCTTCTGCGCCGCTTCGGACCTGTCGATCGGCCCATACTGCACGACTTTTCCGTCCTCCAATTCCAGCACGTGCGTGCAGTACCGGTATACCGCGCGCATGTCGTGGCTGATCATGACGATGGTGACGCCGCGCTGGTTGAGTTTCTCGATGGTGCCGAGGAAGCGTGCTGCGAGACGGTGGTCGAGACCGGCCGTAGGCTCGTCGAGCACGAGGATCGGCGTGCGCATTGCAAGCACGGATGACAGCGCCACCGCACGGCGTTCGCCGTAGCCGAGCGTGGCCGGCGAGACGTCTTCATAACGGTGCAGGTCGAACAGCGTCAGCATCTCGTCGACGCGTTTGAACACGGTGGCTCCGTCCAGTCCAAGCGCGGTAGGACCGAATGCGATTTCCTCCTTGGTGGTGGAGCAGAAGATCTGATGGTCGGGATTCTGGAAGACGAATCCGACGTGGGCCGCCATTTCGCCGACGCTGTGTTTGGAGGCGTCGAGCCCATCCACCGTCACCGTGCCCTGCGTGGGTCGGATCAGTCCGTTCAGGTGTTTGGCGAGTGTGGTCTTGCCGGAGCCGTTACGTCCGATGAGTCCGATGAATGAGCCACGTTCGATGTCGAACGTCACGTCGTCCAGAGCTTTCGATGCGTTGCCGCCGCGCTCATATTGGTAGGAGACATGGTCCAGGCTGATGACCACGTCCTTGGACCGTTCCGGCTGATTCTTTTTGTCCTTCTTATGCTTTTTGCCCTGCTGTACGGCCTTGACCTGCGGCAGTGGATCGTCCGCGACCTGCACGCCGGAGGATTCCAGCAGTCCTTTTTCACGGACGAACAGGCTGGCGTCGCCGTTGCGCACCAATTCCCCATTGACCATGAACAGCACTTGGTCGGCCCAATAGGCGATATGCTCCGTGTCCTGTTCCGCCATGATCACCGTCATGGAACGGGTCTGCCGGATGCGTTCAAGCACATCGAAGACTTCCTGCTTGCCTTCCGGATCGAGCGCCGCAGTCGGTTCGTCAAGGATGAGCACGTCGGGTTCCGCCGCCAATGCCGCCGCGATGGCCACACGCTGCATCTGCCCGCCCGACAGGCTGGTCGGCACGCGCTTGCGGTAGCCGGTCATGCCGACCAGATCGAGCATGACGTCGATCTGCTTGTCGATGATGTCCGGTGCGATGCCGCGGTTTTCCAAAGGAAAGGCGATCTCATCCTCAACGCTCGCGCAGAACAGCTGCGCTTCGGGATCCTGCTGCACGTAGCCGATACGTTCGGACAACGCCGATACGGAATGACGGCTGGTGTTCATGCCGTTGACTTCCACCAGTCCGGTCATGGTGCCGTCCGCCAGATTCGGGATGATTCCGGCCAAAGCCATGCACAGGGTGGATTTGCCGGCGCCGGTCGGTCCGATGACGCCCACGAACGAGCCTGATTTGATATCGAAGCTGACATGCTTGAGGCTATCCACCGGCTTGCCGCCATCCACCAATGGCTCATACTGCCAACTCAAATCACGTACCGTGATCATGCGCTCTTCTCCATATCTTTCAGCACATCAGCCCATTGCACCGGCCGCGAACACAGCCACTACGGATACTATATGAACGAATATGTATAAATAAAGCCCGTGGAATCGCCGTTCATCGGTGAACCCACGGGCTTTATTTATGCAAGACAATAATGTATCACTCGCCGGCCTTGACGCCGAGGTTGCCGAGTCGCACCAGCGGCGGATAAGCCTTGCGCACCGCGGAGAACAGTGCGAAGCCAACGATCAGGCCGACAACCATCTGGAATGAGTTGCCGATGATTTCGCCTAGGGCCGGACCGAAGCCGGACAGGATGCCGCCGGCGATGAAGTAGCCGAACACCTTCCACACGCCGGCCACCAGAGAGCCGATGACGACGTTGGCCGGTTCGAATTCACGGACCAGCAGACCCACGAGCACCGCCTGCAGACCGTCGATGATGAAGGTGAAGATTGCCCACTGCGGGTATCCCGAGATGAGGTCGGACAACGCCGGTCCAAGACCGCCGATGATGCCGCCGACCCACGGGCCGAACGCATAGGAGCTGAAGAAAATCATCGTGTCGGACAGGTTGAGGTATCCACGGGTCGGGGTCGGAATCTTCACGAACATGGTCAGCACGGTGGTGACCGCGGTCATGATGGCGACCAACGGGATGGTGTTGACCTGAATAGCTTTCTTGATATCGTTCTTGACATCCTGCGTCATAATACAGTCTTCTTCTCTCTTTTTTACCAAAATAGCAAAATCATCTTGCTTTTCCTACGATTTGTAAAGAAATCGCAAGGAATTTCTTTCGATGTATCAAATTGCGACATACCATATCGCAATAAGCGAAAATTTTATCCCATCCGCGTTACAAGCGCAGTGCAAAGCGGGCGGCCCGCAACACCCCCTTCTCATGGTGCAGCGGACCGCCCGACAGTTGTTTCAGACCAAAGTCACTTGGCCAGACCGGATTCGCGCAAGGCCTTGAAGCCGCTTTCGAGGTCCTCGATGATGTCGTCGATGTTCTCCAGTCCGATGGACAGGCGGATGGTGCCCTGGTGGATGCCCTGGTCCTCGAGCTCCTCCAGCGTCTCCTGGGAGTGCGTGGTGGAGGCCGGGTGGATCACGAGGCTCTTGGCGTCGGCCACATTGGCCAGCAGGCTGAACAGGTGCAGGTTGTCGATGAACACGCGTGCCGCGTCCTTGCCGCCCTTGATGTCGAAGGTGAAGATGGAACCGCCGCCGTTCGGGAAGTACTTCTTGTACAGGTCGTTGTCCTTGCGGCCTTCGATGGACGGGTGGGAGATGGACTCGACCTCCGGCACGGTCTTCAGGTAGTCGATGACCTTCAGCGCGTTCTGGACGTGGCGTTCGACGCGCAGGGACAGGGTTTCGGTGCCCTGCAGCAGCAGGAAGGCCGCGAACGGGGACAGGGTGGCGCCGGTGTCGCGCAGCAGGATGGCGCGCACACGGGTCACGAAGGCGGCGCCGCCGAGGGCCTCATAGAAGTTCAGGCCATGGTAGGACGGATCCGGCTCGGTCAGGGTCGGGAACTTGCCCGGCACTTCGGCCCAGTTGAACTTGCCGCCTTCCACGATCACGCCGCCGAGGGTGGTGCCGTGGCCGCCGATGAACTTGGTGGCAGAGTGGACCACGATGTCTGCGCCGTGCTCGATGGGGCGGATCAGGTACGGGGTGCCGAAGGTGTTATCAATGACCAGCGGCAGGCCGTGCTTGTGGGCGATGGCGGCAATGGCGTCGATGTCGTCCTCGGAAAGGCCGAGAGTGGAGAGAACGCGGAGGTCAAATACGTTCTGCTGTACGTAATATTTCTGCCCGGCGATCCGCATACTGGGCGCAAAGCTGGCAAGGCCCGTCAGGATCATCACGCCCAGTGCCACGATGCCGAACAGGGACAAAAACCGGCTCAGGTTGCCCCTGAGATCCCGGAGGATGTTTTTTCGATAACTTTTCTGCACAAGAATCACCACTCGATCTGTTCCACGGGCACAGGGTGCTCGTTGACCTGGTTGGACAGGATCTGCCCGCTCTTCACCTGAATGATGCGGTCGGCCATGGCCGTCAGGGCTGTGTTGTGGGTGATGACGATGACGGTGCGGCCCGTCTCGCGGCAGGTGCGCTGCAGCAGGGCCAGCACCTGTTTGCCGGTCTTGTAGTCCAGCGCACCGGTCGGCTCATCGCAGAGCAGGAGCTTCGGATTTTTGGCGAGGGCGCGCGCAATGGAGACGCGCTGCTGCTC
>OIAT01000400.1_pt1 | contig 10056 bp, 6 predicted proteins | sample 1580801 | NCBI WGS metagenome assembly OIAT01 (sample SAMEA3882536, study PRJEB24775) | human gut metagenome | biome: human-associated habitat; feature: intestine environment; material: feces | place: Netherlands | collected 2009/2010
ATTGCCCTGGTCATTGGAACTGAGAAACTGGAAGAACGTGGTCTGGTGGACGGAGACAGAGTCTATTTACCACTGGATGTGGTGAATACTTATCTGAACCAGAGATATTACTGGGATTCTGCCAATCAGCAGATACTTTATGCAACACCTTCGGAGTTGACTTCTGTGAGTGCATCATCTGAGGCAGGAGATAAGGTATGGGTGAAAGATGACAAAGTGTATCTGAATCTTACTTATGTGCAGGAATTTACAGATCTTGATGCATACATCACAAAAGATCCATACAGGATTGCCATACAGTATAAATTCAAAAATGTAAAAACAGTCACAGTTAAGAAGAATACAAGCATACGTTACCGCGGTGGAATCAAATCGGCTATTCTTACTTCTGTAAAGAAAGGCACAAAGCTTCGTCTTATCGAAGAATTGGAGGACTGGGATCAGGTAGCTACGGATGACGGATATATCGGTTATATAGATAAGAAGAAAGTGGGAGAAGCAGAGAAGACAAAATTTGAACGAAGCTTTAAGAAAGAAGAGTACTCCTATCTTACTATGGACAGCAAGGTCAATATGGTATGGCATCAGGTGACATCCACAGATGCCAATGCTTATTTTGCGGATGCGACAGCAAATATGACAGGTGTGAATGTGATCTCGCCTACCTGGTTCTATCTGACAGATACTTCAGGAAACATTGCAAGCATTGCGAGTGCAGATTATGTATCACAGGCTCATGAAAAGGGGCTCCAGGTATGGGGACTGATCGACAACTTTACACAGGAAGTAAGTACAACGGAAACACTTTCCAGCACTGCGGCGAGACAGAATATTATCAGTCAGCTGATCCAGGCAGCCAAAGATGTGGGAATGGATGGCATTAATGTGGATTTTGAATCTCTCAGCGAGGATGTGGGAATCCATTTTCTGGAATTTCTGAGAGAACTTTCCATAGAGTGCCATAAGAATAATCTGGTTCTTTCAGTGGATAACCCGGTTCCTGAGGATTTTACAAGCCATTATGACCGGGCTGAGCAGGGAAGGGTTGTAGATTATGTGATCATCATGGGATATGACGAGCATTATGTAGGATCTGAAGCCGGTTCTGTGGCATCTCTTCCATGGGTGGAACAGGGAATCCAGGATACACTGGATGAGGTTCCGGCTGAACGTGTGATCAATGCCATTCCGTTTTATACCAGACTGTGGAGGACCACAGGGGGAAATGTAACCAGTGAAGCAATCGGTATGGATCAGGCGCAGCAGACAATTGCAGATAATAATGTGGAAACCTACTGGGATAAGACCACTTCCCAGAATTATGGAAAATATGATATAGATAATTCTACCTATCAGATCTGGCTTGAGGATGCTCAGTCAGTTGCAGAGAAAGTGAAGCTGGTATCCAAATATGACCTTGCAGGAGTTTCTGCATGGAAGCTTGGATTTGAAAACAACGGAATCTGGCAGGTAATCTCGGACAATCTGAATAATTAAAAGTTCTGCATCAGCAGGCTATAAAAACATCTTCTGAAACATATATTAATATAGAATTTTATGAAATACTGATTGCATTATTTTATGGAATTGCTATAGCCAGTCTACAGGAACAGTGAATTTTCCCGTAGACTGTAAAAGATGTCTCAGGAGGTGTTTTTCGTTTGAAAAAATATGGACTGGAATTAATGTTAGGGTGTCTGCTTCTTGTCAGTTTTCTCATTCTGTCAAAACAGGCAGCTGAAGTTTCAGAGACTATGAGTTCAACAGAAAATTCAAAAATCATTCTGGTAGATGCAGGACATGGTGGAGCGGATCCGGGAATGATCGGAGTGAACGGACTGGAAGAAAAGGGGATAAATCTTCAGATTGCCGTAAAATTAAAGGATTCTCTGGAAAAACAAGGATTTTCTGTAATCATGACAAGGGAAGAAGATAAGGGCCTTTATGAGGAGGACAGCAGAAATCAGAAAGCACAGGATATGCAGTGCAGGATTGCTATGATAAAGAAATACAGACCTGTGCTGTGCATAAGTGTTCATCAGAACAGCTATCAGGATTCGTCTGTATGCGGTCCCCAGGTGTTTTATTATGAAGATTCTGTCCGGGGAAAGAATCTGGCAGAGTTTATCCAGGAAGAACTGAATCTGGGACTGAAAGTAAAACGCCCTCGTGTGGCAAAAGGTAATAAAACCTATTATCTGTTAAAAAGAAGTGAAAGTGTTTTGAATATTGTAGAGTGTGGTTTTCTTACAAATCCGGAAGAGGCCGGACTTCTCTGCAAAGAAGAATATCAGAATAAAATAGTGGAAGCTATAGTGAAAGGGATTGAACAATATCTGAAGCAACAAAAAATTTAAAATGTTTAATTTATGTGAACTTGCTTTTAATAAGTAGGGATTTTTGCTATACTGATACTTGTTTGATAAAATCCCCCGGGAGGATAGAAGTATCTGCATGGCGGGGAAATGTACAGGGAGAAATTATGCTTGGAATTATTTATCTGCTTCTGGCAGGAATGCTGGGCTGTGAAGTATCGAAAATGCTGACAGGAGAGGGAAGGAGTGTGTCAGGTATTAATCGTATCTGGCTCATACTTCCGGCTTCTTTTGGAGTCGGAACACTTTTACTGACCTGGACAGTATATATTATTTCCTGGTTTTTCAGTGTTGTGGGAAAAGTTGAAAATCCACTTTTGTATGGAAATATTATCGGGATGACAGGTGCAGCAGTTATTATGATACTGCTCAGCGTACAGAAATACAGAAAACAGGGAAGTTACAGGATATGGAATATTGATAAAACACAGGATAAGCGCAGATTAAAAAAGGAAATATTACTCTTTGGTCTGCTGACTGTATTTATTACATATATGATGTTTTATGTATTCTATATAAAAGACGGAATCCTGTATTCCGGCCTGACTGTGTATGGAGATTATGCACCACATACGGCGATGATGCGTTCTTTTTCTGCAGGAAATAATTTTCCCACACAGTATCCTCATTATGGAGGTGCAGATGTAAAGTATCATTTTATGTTTCAGTTTCTCGCAGGAAATCTGGAATATCTTGGAATGCGTATAGACTTTGCCTATAATATCGTAAGTACCTTGTCGCTTGTGGGATTTCTTATGCTGTTATATCAGCTTGCACTTAGGATCACAGGCAAAATGTGCTGCGGTGTACTGGCATTGTTTCTGTTCTTTTTCAGAAGCGGAATGGCTTTTTTCAGATTTGTATGGGAGCATATCCAGGCAGGGAATCTTGTGGAAACCCTGGAAGAAAATACTTCCTTTATCGGATATACTGTCAATGAGAACTGGGGATTGTGGAACTTTAATGTTTATCTTAATCAGAGGCATCTGGCATTTGGACTTCTGATGGTGACTTTGGCACTATATCTGTTTATGGACTGGCTGGAAGCCGGGACGGCACATGAAGAGAAGGGAATACTCTGGATAAAAAACAGAATCTTTTCGAAGGAAGGATGGAAAAGCAGAAATCTGGATCAGGCACTGCTTATGGGAATGTTTCTGGGTCTGTGTGCGTTCTGGAATGGGGCAGCAGTGATCGGCGGTCTGCTGATTTTGTGCGGCTTTGCGATTTTCTCGGATGGAAAAGTGGATTACGCTGTCATGGCGGGGGTATCCATCTTCTTTTCCTGGCTTCAGTCAAAGATTTTTATTGTTGGAAGTGCTATGAGTCCTCAGATTTATCTGGGATTTCTGGCAGAGGATAAGACTGTCCCGGGAGTTGTGAAATATCTGTTCTGGATGAGCGGAGTTTTTTTCCTTGGGCTGGTACTAATGGTATGGTTTATGAGAAGACGGGAGAGAGCAATCCTTGTGAGTTTCCTGTTTCCGGTGATTTTTGCTTTTGTGCTTCTGATGACACCGGATATTAATGTAAACCATAAATATATCATGATATCATATGCGTTTCTGACGATTTTCTGGGCATGGGCAGTATGCAGTCTTTGGAAAGGGAGAAATGGGCAATCCGGGATACAGAAAACTATGGGAAAGATACTGGCAATAGTATTGGTGATATCTCTGAGTGTGACCGGGATTTATGACTTTGTGGTGATCATAAAGGGAAATGGTCCGGGCAGATGTGTGACTGTAAATATGAACAGCGAGCTGACCCAATGGCTGGAGGAGAATCTGGAGAAAAACGATCTTTTACTTACTCCTGAGTACAGCATGAATGAAGTGACGATGTCCGGAGCTATGCTTTACTGTGGATGGCCATATTACGCATGGTCTGCAGGCTATGATACGAATTACAGGGCTGCACAGGCTGTAACGATATACACCACATCTGACAGTGAAACATTGAAAAAAACAGTACAACAGGAAAAAATAACATATATCCTGTTTGAAGAAGGTTCGGAATTTGAACAGCAGGAATGTCGTGAGGAGACAATTGCTGCGGCATATGAAAAGGTTTATGAGACTCAGGATGGACGGATACGGATCTATAAAACAACAGAATAATCCTCAAATGCATTATTACGGGGATTACTCCGGATTTATGATTATGAGCCGGGTGATCACAGATTTACAGAGATAAGAGAGAATGTGTAAGATTATAGTAACCACAATAATTTTATAAATGATTAAGGAGGACGTACGGATGAAGAAATGGGCACCGAGAGTGCTTCTTGCAGCAGCTCTTGCAGGGCTGTCTGCATTTCTGTTAAAGGGAGATGTATGGACATTCTGGACCTGGTGGCTGTTGGCATTTCTGATGGGAATGGTTGCCATGCCTGTGACAGGGAGACTGTTTGCCGGATTTGAGGACAAAGGCTGGATGTTTTCAAAAGTGCTGGCGATTACTGTGACAGGTTTTCTTACGTGGTTTCTGGTAACTGCGAAGATATTGCCATTTACTGCAGCGACATGTATCGGTGTGTCTGTTGTATGTGCTGTTGGCTGTGGGGTTTTATATCATTTTCAGGGAAAAAATGGAATTGACTGCTTTCCGTTCGGAAATGTAAATCTGATTTACGGAGAGGAAATTCTGTTCTTTATATTTTTCCTGATGTGGACTTATTTTGCAGGATTCCGTCCGCAGGCATACGGAACTGAGAAATTTATGGATTATGGTTTTATGGAAGCCATGATGAGAAGTACGACACTTCCTGCAAGAGATCTGTGGTATTCAGAAGGTACGATCAATTATTATTATGGCGGACAGTATTTTGCAGTATTTCTGACGAAGCTGACTGGCAGTAAAGTAGAACTCACTTACAATCTGATGCGTACTTTTGTGGCTGCATTTGCGTTTGTGCTTCCGTTTTCACTGGTTCGTCAGATGTCTGTGGACAGGCTTAAAGGAAGCCTGACAGGAAAGAAACGTTGTGTGCCGGCAGTGGCCGGGATCATAGCAGGACTTTCTGTATCAATTGCGGGAAATATGCATTATGTGGTTTACAGTAAGATCATTCCATGGATCCAGAAGCTGCAGGGAAAAGAAACGGACAGCTACTGGTTCCCGGATGCGACCCGTTATATTGGATACAATCCGGATGTGCCGGACAAGACGATCCATGAATTTCCATGTTATTCCTTTGTGTTGGGAGATCTCCATGCCCATGTGGTAAATGTAATGTTTGTGCTGTTTCTGGTGGGACTTCTTTATGCGTGGATGCGAAGTGTGCGGATGAGAGAAGCAGTGATCATGAAGCCGGGCCGGAAACAGTTCTGGAAAAAACAGCTGTTGATTCCGCATATCCTGCTGGCTGCAGTGATGATCGGTATGTTCCGGTTTACGAATTTCTGGGATTTTATTATTTATTTCGTGGTGACCGGTGGAGTGGTGCTGTTTACCAATATCGTTCAGTTTGATGGTAAAGTGAAGAGGATTCTGGCAGTGACTGCGGTTCAGGCAGTGGAGATCATTGTGATCTCATACGTTGTTTCTCTGCCGTTTACTTTGCAGTTTGACAGTATGTTTAAAGGTGTGGGAATTGCGCAGAATCATTCTATGATCCATCAGCTGCTGATTTTGTGGGGACTGCCTGTGGTTCTGACAGTTCTGCTGATCATCTGTATCATCTGGGAGAAGCTTCGTGGTGGTGCGAACAGAAGTCTGTATAAACTGATGAAAGCAATCTCTGTGCCGGATCTGTTTGCGATTGTCATGGGACTCTGTGCAATCGGGTTGATCGTGATTCCGGAGTTGGTTTATGTAAGGGATATTTACGAAAATGGAAACGCCAGGGCGAATACTATGTTTAAGCTGACTTATCAGGCGTATATGCTGTTTGGGATGACCATGGGATATGGTATTTTCCGTATGCTGGTGGCTGCACGTAAGAAAGTGTTTAAGGTTGTGTCAGTGATCGGCCTGGTATTGCTTTGCTGGACCTTTGGTTATTTTGGAAACAGTGTGTATGCGTGGTTTGGAAAGGTATGGGAGCCTTCTGAATATAAAGGATTGAATGCGACATCTTTCCTGTCAAATGATTTCACAGAGGATGTGGCTGGTATTAAATGGCTGAAGAAGAATGTGAAAGGGGCACCGGTTGTGCTTGAGGCGAACGGGGACAGCTATAGTGGTTATGAGCGTGTTTCTGCTATGACAGGGCTTCCGACTGTGCTGGGATGGTATGTGCATGAGTGGCTGTGGAGAGATGATACTGCGGACTTGAATGAGAAGAGCGCGGATATTGAGAGTATTTATACTTCTTTGGATGAGGAGTATGTGAAGGAGCTGCTGGAAGAGTATGATGTTTCTTATATTTTTGTTGGATCGAAAGAACGGGAGAAATATGGGGATGCACTGAATGAAGAGGTGCTGAATTCGCTTGGAGAAGTTGTGTTCCAGGATGAGGAGTATAGTACGTATATTCTTAAAGTTAATAAGTAAGAGGGCGAAAAATGGCGGCAGTTTGTGTCGCCATTTTTTGTTTGGGTCAAAAAGGGACGCGTAAAAAAATATTTTTTTACGCTGGTTATTGATTGGAATGGTTGGGAGAGTAATTATTAGGCGGTAAAGAGAAGAAAAGTAAAATTTACAGATACAGAAATCCATAATCTTTTATGATTCATTTGCAAGCTTTGTAAAAGATGAATAAATATAGAGACAAAACCTGAAAAATCGTGTACAATAGCAGTTGTAGAATAGTAAAAATGTAATAAATAAAAGAAATTAACGAAGTGAAAAGAAGGCAGGAATAAAATGAGAGCAGAAGTTGTATCCATGACAGCGGATAATCTTGATATGGAGGCTATCCGGCGTGGTGGAGATATTTTGAAGCAGGGTGGTCTGGTTGCGTTTCCTACGGAGACTGTCTATGGCCTTGGAGGGGATGCGTTGAATCCGCAGGCTTCTATGAAAATTTATGCAGCGAAGGGAAGACCTTCGGATAATCCGCTGATCGTGCATATTGCAGAGTTTGATAAGCTGGATCCGATTGTAACTGAGGTTCCGGAGAAGGCGAAGATCCTGGCAGAGAAGTACTGGCCGGGTCCGCTGACTATGATTCTTCCGAAGTCGGATATTGTACCACAGGAGACTACGGGTGGTCTGGACAGTGTGGCGGTTCGGTTTCCGAGCGACAGGATTGCACAGGAGCTGATCAAGGCTGCAGGTGGTTATGTGGCAGCACCCAGTGCCAACACTTCAGGCAGACCCAGTCCGACTACTGCACAGCATGTAGAGGAGGATCTTGGCGAGGCGATTGAGATGATTATTGACGGAGGCCAGGTGGGAATCGGTCTTGAGTCTACGATCGTTGATTTTACTGAGGATGTGCCGGTGGTTTTACGTCCGGGTTATATTTCTCTGGAGATGCTTCAGGAGACTCTGGGGGATGTAAGGATGGACAAGGGGCTGATTGCGGCTGACAGCAAAGTACGTCCGAAAGCACCGGGTATGAAATATCGCCATTATGCACCGAAGGCAGATCTGGCAATTGTTGAGGGACCGGAGGAAGCTGTTGTGAAGAAAATCAATGAGCTGGCTGCGGAAGCGAAAGCACACGGTGAGCAGGTCGGAATTATTGCAACGGACGAGACAAAGGACAGATATCCCGAAGGTCTGGTAGTCAGCATCGGAAGTCGGAAAGAAGAGGAAACAATCGCCCATCATTTATATGAAGTGCTTCGTGATTTTGACCAGAGTGCGGTCAGGTCTATTTATTCAGAAGCGTTTTATACACCAAGAATGGGACAGGCCATTATGAACCGTCTGCTGAAAGCAGCGGGACATAAGATCATACAGGTGGTATGATATAATCAGGTAGTGAAGCGGATATATACCTGACTATATAATCTTATCAGCAGTAATGGCCAGATGGATAATGAAGATTCATTTAAATAGTCTGCTGAAGAGGTAAAGAAAATAAATTAATTTCAGGAGGAAGATTAATGATAGCTTTAGGATGTGATCATGGTGGATATGAACTGAAACAGGAGATTAAGAAGTATCTGGATGAAAAGGGAATCGAGTATAAAGATTATGGATGTGACAGTCTGGATTCCGTAGATTATCCGGTATATGCAAAGAAGGTTGCACATGCAATTCTTGACGGCGAATGTGAGAAGGGAATCCTGATCTGCGGAACAGGTATCGGAATTTCCATTACAGCAAACAAGTTTAAAGGAATCAGAGCTGCAGTCTGCACAGATTGTTTTACAGCAGAGGCTACAAGACTTCACAATGATGCCAATATCCTTGCACTTGGCGGAAGAGTGGTAGGACCTGGGCTGGCATTGAAGATTGTGGATACATTTTTGAATACACCGTTTTCCAATGATGAGAGACATATCAGAAGAATTAATCAGATAGAGACTGAATAAGTCATAAAATAAGAAAAATGATAAAACAGCCAGAGCCTGCATGATTATAGTAATTCTCTCACATGTATGATGAATGGGAATTGCTGTAGAGTAAAGTGTGAAGTTCTGGCTGTGTCAGTTATAAGCAGATAATGGTTACTGTTTGCTCCGTTCACAGTAACGGACAATGTGCTGCTTTTATGAAGCAGATGAATGGTGAAGTATGTGAAGGGGAGGTGTGGAAAATGGATGTAAATCATAAACGCACAGATTATTTATCATGGGATGAATATTTTATGGGAGTTGCCATGATGTCAGGGATGCGTTCCAAGGATCCGAATTCTCAGGTAGGTGCCTGTATTGTGAGTGAGGATAATAAAATCCTGTCCATGGGTTATAATGGTTTTCCAAAGGGCTGTTCAGATGATGAATTTCCATGGGCGAGAGAGGGTGACAGTCTTCATACGAAATATTTTTATGTGACCCATAGTGAATTGAATGCGATTCTTAATTACAGGGGAGGAAGTCTGGAAGGTGCAAAGCTTTATGTTTCCCTTTTTCCATGTAATGAATGTGCCAAGGCTATTATTCAGTGCGGAATCAAAGAAGTTGTATACATAAGTGATAAATATAAAGATACGGATAATGTAAAAGCCAGCAAAAAAATGTTTGAATATGCCGGTGTTAAGCTTACACATTTTGAATCCGACAAAAAGCTTACAATTGATTTTAATGTAAATACCATATAATGTGATTTGGAGAAGCAATGAAACAAATAGATATTTATGATTTTGATAAAACAATAGTTCCTTTTGACAGCGGCTCGCTTTTTTGGGGATATTCAATGCTTCATTACCCATGGATAATTTTATTTCTTCCATTTCAGGCAGTTTTGGCATTGCTTATGATTATAAAAGTAATAGATTTTACAATATTTAAGAAATATTTTTTCTGCTTTGTAATGTTTATTCCACTTAAAAAGGCTGTTAAAGGTTTTTGGGACAGGCACGAAAATCAGGTACATAAATGGTTTTTAAACCGTAAAAGATATAGCGTTGTTATCAGCGCGTCTCCTGATTTTTTGCTTGACGAAATTCAAAAAAGGCTTGGCTTTGATGAACTTATTTGCACCCGTCATAACGCAAAAACAGGTGCGATAATCGGCAAAAACTGCCGTGACGAAGAAAAAGTTAACAGACTTTTTGAACTTTATAATAAAGATGATATTGAAATTATTGATGTCTATTCCGATTCAATTAAGCACGATAAGC
>OIAT01000401.1_pt1 | contig 10047 bp, 10 predicted proteins | sample 1580801 | NCBI WGS metagenome assembly OIAT01 (sample SAMEA3882536, study PRJEB24775) | human gut metagenome | biome: human-associated habitat; feature: intestine environment; material: feces | place: Netherlands | collected 2009/2010
GACCTTGTAGTTTTATTCCGGTCGGTGACAGCCGCCATGATGCATTAAATAGAAAATTACTTCTTCGCTGTCTGTCTCTCCACCCAAAGCTTATCAGCCATCTTCGTCCAGGCCTCAGCGTAAGGCTTACATTTATCGCAAAGATGCTGTACATCTTCCGGTGACTGTGGATCGGTAGAGTGAGCACCGGTCTCTTTTACCATCTTTGGTAAGCATTCCGGATTCTCAAGCATTGGACATGGGCGCAGCATGTTGTCATTGAATGGCTGTCCTTTTCGGTATGCCTGGAAGATTGGACTCTTTAATGCATCCAGAAGACTGACTTCATGGATATTGGCATTCGAATAATGGATGAATACACAAGGATCTACATCTCCGGCTGCATTGATGTGCAGGTAGTAACGTCCGCCCGCGATACATCCGCCGATGTATTCCGCATCATTCTGGAAGTCCAGACTGAAGATTGGTTTGGAGCTTCTGAAAGCACGGATACGTTCGTATACAGCTTTTCTCTGCTCTGGATTTGGCATAAGTTCCGGAGCGGCGTCATTTCCAACTGGCATATAGTGGAAGAACCAGATGAATAAAGCACCGGCTTCGATGATCATATCGTAGAATTCTTCACTTGTGATATCTTTGTAGTTCATACTTGTATAACAGGTTGAGATACCAAATGGAAGGTTGTGTTCTTTTAATAACTGCATAGCATGTTTTACTTTATCAAACACACCAGGACCACGGCGTCCGTCATTGGCAGTTTCAAATCCTTCCAGACTGATTGCAGGAACGAAGTTCTTAACTCTTAACATTTCCTGACAGAATTCTTCATCGATCAGTGTACCATTTGTGAAAGATAAGAATTCACAGTCAGGATGACGTTCGCAGATTGTGATGATATCTTTCTTACGTACCATTGGTTCCCCACCGGTATAGATATACATGTATGTACCAAGTTTCTTTCCCTGTGTTACGATGTCATCGATCGTTTCGAGAGAAAGATTCAGTTTATGTCCGTATTCTGCAGCCCAGCATCCGGTACAGTGCAGGTTACAGGCTGAAGTCGGATCTAATAAAATCGCCCAAGGAACATTACAGTCTTCTTTTTCCTCGGTTTCCTTCTGAAGAGCAGAACCCTTCAAAGAAGCGTTAACAATAAAGTTTGTAAAGAAAGTTTTTCGTACACCTGGATCCAGCTCCCATACTTTCTGTGCAAGCTGATACCAATTACCTTTTTCGGCGATACCCTGACGGATCGCATTACGCTGACTTTCATACCAGCCTTCTGGTGCAGCCTTGTCAACGATACTCATAACCTTTGGAATATTAGTTTCAGGATCCTTATCCATGTAGTTAAGTGCTGCCTGAATAGCGGAAGCAAAGGCGGCGTTTTTTACTGTGTCTACAACATTCATAGTGTTACCTCCTCATTTTACTGCATTATATTCTCTTTGCAGTTACCTTATCTTAAAACTTTTGATTTTCAGATTCAAGCAAATGCGACATTAATCGTATATTGTCGTATTTTGGCAATTGCCATGCAAAAAGAATCAGCGTTTATTCAGGCATTGGGCAAATGATAGTTCCTAATTTTTGCAGTTGGAATCTTCATTACCGGAATCTGATAGCGTATGTCCGTTTAAGGAAATATCTGTTGTTGTCTCGTCTCCATAGACCAGGGAAGCTGCGTAATGTTCAAGCTTTTCTACCAGTGCACGGGAGGCTTCATCAATGGAGTAATAAGTGCCGGATTCAAATCTGGCTGCAGCCGGAAAGCAGAAGAGCGGCCATAAGACAAGGCAGTGCGAGTACATGTAGATGTTTCATGAGAAATCCCCCTTTTCATAAAATAAATCTTGTTCTCCGAATTATAACATAGGTCGCTTTTGTGCTTCAAATTGTAAATTGTACTTATAAAAAAACGAACTTTTTTAATTATACTTATAAAAAGGGGTGGAAAAATAAGAAGGTTTTATATATAATAGGGATAGAAACGTTCAAAACCACATAGGAAAAGGAGATGTATTCATGGAAATGTTATCAATCGAGAAGGAACTGCAGGGCAATTCTTACCCGGGACGTGGCATTATTATAGGAAAGAGTGCAGATGGGACCAAAGCTGTAACTGCTTACTTTATTATGGGAAGAAGTGAGAACAGCCGTAACCGTGTGTTTGTAGAAGAAGGGGAAGGCATCCGCACACAGGCATTTGATCCATCCAAACTGACTGATCCAAGCCTGATCATTTATGCACCGGTACGAGTACTTGGCAACAAGACAATCGTAACCAACGGAGATCAGACAGATACCATCTACGAGGGCATGGACAAGCAGCTTACATTTGAACAGTCACTCAGAAGCCGTGAATTCGAACCAGACGGACCGAACTACACACCTAGAATTTCTGGTGTTATGCATATTGAAAATGGAACATTTAACTACGCAATGTCAATCCTAAAGAGCAACAACGGCAATCCGGAAAGCTGCAACCGTTATACATTCGCATATGAGAATCCTGCAGCAGGAGAAGGACATTTCATCCATACATACAAATGTGACGGCAATCCGCTTCCGAGCTTTGAAGGAGAACCAAAACTGATCGCAATTCCGGATGATATGGATGCATTTGCCGACAGCTTATGGAACAGCCTGAATGCGGACAACAAAGTATCATTATTCGTACGCTATATTGATATCGCGACAGGTACATATGAGACAAAGATCATCAATAAGAACCAGTAAGAGGAATCGATAAGGAGAATAGATATGAACGAATTAGAACTGAAATATGGATGTAATCCGAACCAGAAACCTTCCAGAATCTATATGGAAGACGGAAGTGAACTGCCGATCAAGGTTCTGAATGGAAGACCGGGATATATCAATTTCCTGGATGCATTTAACGGATGGCAGCTTGTAAGTGAGTTAAAGAAAGCAACCGGACTTCCGGCAGCTACATCATTCAAGCATGTATCTCCTGCAGGTGCCGCAGTCGGACTTCCACTGAGTGATACGCTTGCAAAGATCTACTGGGTAGATGATCTCGGAGAATTATCTCCGCTTGCATCTGCATACGCAAGAGCAAGAGGCGCAGACCGTATGTCTTCTTTCGGAGATTTTATTTCTCTGTCTGATGTATGTGACGTGGATACTGCTAAACTGATCAAACGTGAAGTATCCGATGGTGTGATCGCTCCTGGATATGAACCGGAAGCGCTGGAAATCTTAAAAGCAAAGAAAAAAGGAAACTACAATGTAATCCAGATCGATCCGGATTATGTACCGGCTCCAATCGAACACAAGCAGGTATTCGGTGTTACATTTGAGCAGGGAAGAAATGAATTAAAGATTGACGATGATTTCTTCTCAAATATCGTGACAGAGAACAAAGAACTGACAGAGCAGGCTAAGATTGATCTGGCAATCTCTATGATTACATTAAAATATACACAGTCCAACTCTGTATGTTTCGTAAAAGACGGACAGGCAATCGGTATCGGTGCAGGACAGCAGTCCAGAATCCATTGTACACGTCTTGCAGGAGGCAAAGCAGATAACTGGTGGCTCAGACAGTCACCGCAGGTTATGAATCTTCCATTCGTGGATGGAATCAGACGTGCAGACAGAGACAATGCGATCGATCTCTATATGGGAGACGATTACATGGACGTGCTTGCAGACGATGCATGGCCGGCAATCTTCAAAGAGAAACCGGAAGTATTCACAAGAGAAGCCAAGAGAGAATGGCTGGACAAGCTGACCGATGTTGCACTTGGATCAGATGCATTCTTCCCATTTGGGGATAATATCGAGCGTGCGCATAAGAGTGGTGTAAAATACATTGCACAGCCGGGTGGATCCGTACGTGATGACAATGTAATTGCAACATGTAATAAATATGATATGGTGATGTCATTTACCGGAATCCGTTTATTCCATCACTAATCGGGATATAATATAAGAGACACATCCTAAAGTTGATACTATATATGTCGCAGAAAGCGGGAAGGTTACGTAAGAGCGTAGCTTTCTCGTTTTTTAGATACCAAAGTATTCAGGAATAAAAGAGTTACGGGAGTTACTATATATCATATTTATATATCGAGTATATTTGGTTTTTATACAAATAGAGGAAAATGTAGTACGATTTCGGTATCTATATAGCATTTGTTTCTTCAAAAACGATTCTAAATAGGCTAAAATAGGAGAAAAGAAAGAAGGCGATGCAATTGTCAACGATGGAACTGTTGATCGTATCCGTTGGATTATCGATCGATGTATTTGTGGCGGTGGCCTATATGGGAGCTGGATTTTCAAAGATCAGATGGAAGAATCTGGTCCTCTTAAGCGTTCTGTTTGGCGGTATCCAGCTTGGGGTACTGGTACTTGGAAACCTGATCACATTGCTACCGTTACTGTCTATTACCAGAACGAAGACGGCGGCTGACAGATGGGAAGGTCTGACAGTGCTGATCTTTGCGGCACTTGGCATCTATATGATCCTCAAAGGAATCCGTAAAAAGAAGGTGTTGGAACGCAGAAAAGATGAGATCGAATGGAAAAAAACAACGTTTCTTGCACTGATAACGAGTGTCGATGCATTCTTTGTCGGAATGGGACTTGGATTCCTGGATACAGCCATGATCGAAGAGTCATTGGTGTTATTCCCGGTAACGGTTCTGGAAGCGGTAATCGGTATATTTGCAGGATACAGACTGGGACTGAAAGAAAACAGACGTGCATACTGGGTCGGGGGAGCACTCCTTTTACTTGCCAGTTTCGACGTAATTCTCCATTATTATACGTAAAAAATGGAGCAATTTGACGGTAGATTTTTCCGGATAGCAGGGGTATAATAATTTACTACAAGTTATCTGAGAAAAATTAAGGTGATGAGATGGAGCGCAAAAGTGAATTAACAAAAGCACTATTGGGAGAAAAATTTAAAGAACTGGTGGCGAAAAAAGGATTTGAAAAACTGACGATCAAGATAATCACAGATGCAGCAGGGGTGATACGTCCGACGTTCTGTGGGAAGACGTATTTAAAGAAGTCTCAGAACTTATGGAGCAAGAACATGTAATGGAGTCTCTGCAGCTTTTGTTCCAGAGATTTGGAGAAGACAAGACTTATTACGAAAAGGTATTTGAAGTAACAGGGCAGAATTCCTTTGAGGAGATGCTGTATGGACAGGTTTTCCATATGGAAGAAATTCTGGTAAAGCATCATCCGTTAAAACACTTAAGAAATATGCCACACGTCGACGAAAAGGTATTTCTGGAATTTCATGCAATATCATTGGTGAATGGACTGAAATACTGGCTTATCCGGGAAAGCAAAAATATTTCGGCGGGAGATGCAATGGAATTTTATCAGTATATGATGTCACATTCAATCCTGGATCTGTTGGACATTGAGAATACGGAGAAAAAATAAAGGGTTTCACTACACAGAGTGGAACCCTTTTCCTATAATCTCGCTGGTATTGGATATCAGTAAGAATGCACCAGTTGTATGAGCTTTTATGAAATTACGAAGCTTGATTGCTTCATTTGGACTAAGTACAGTCAGGATGATATATTTGTCATCGCCTGTGAAGGCACCCTGTGCGAGTACGATTGTTGCACCTCGTTTCAGGTCATTTTTGATAAATTCACAGATTGGTTCCGGCTCGCTACATACCACGTGGAAATACTTCGAGCGGTTCAGACTTTCAATCAGACTGTCGATCAGTGTCGAACGCATCGTAAGACCGAGCAGTGAATAAAGACCCGTCTTAATGTCAAATACGAAGAAACCGGCGATTGTGAATAAGATATCGGAAGCAAGCAAGCCTTTTCCGATGTCAACGCTGGTGTATTTCTTCAATATCATGGCAATAACATCCGTGCCCCCGCTGGATGCTCCGATATTGAACAGAATGGCCGAACCGATGGCAGGAAGTACAATCGCGAAGATCAGTTCCAGCAATGGTTCGTTGGTAAGCGGGTGGCTCATTGGATAGATACGTTCCAGTCCGGACAGCGTGACAGAAAGTAGGATACTACTATATGCAGTCTGTGCAGCAAATTTTTTCCCGAGAACGAAAAGCCCTATGATCAGAAGGAGCATATTCGCAATGAAGGAAAAATCACTGGCCGAAAGAGGAGTGAACTTGGCAACGAGTACCGCAAAACCGGTGATACCGCCAAACGTGAAGTTGTTGGCGAACTTGAAAAAGTAGATACCCACTGCCATGATCAGTGTACTGCCAGTGAGTAGTGCAAAGTTTTTTAAATGTTCTTTCATTTGAAAAATTCCCCAGTTTTCCTTTTGTAATTATTTGGATATGAAAGAAATCTTTCATATCCTCAATGATTGTAACGCTCGTGTCTGGAAAAGTCAACGTATTGGTGGTATATTATTAAGAGACAAAATATTCAGAAAAATGACCGGGAGGATAAGAAAAAATGAAGCTTTTTTGGCAGAAGGCAGAAGTACAGAAATTTGAACACGCAAAAGATTTCGCAGAAGAATATAATATAGGTAAGAATGATTTTATTCTTGCAAGTAAAAGTACATATGAGACATATTTTGCACCACTTGGGCTGGAAGCACATGTGGAATTTAAAAGTAAATATGGAAAAGGCGAGCCTACAGATGTGATGATCGATGCATTGCTGGCAGATTTCCGTAAGACGGATTGTGACAGAATTATTGCAATCGGAGGAGGAGCTGTTATCGATATGGCGAAGATCCTGGTGCTTGCAGGAAATTACACCGCCGAAGAGATCTTTGGAAGGAAGGTACCGCTTAAAAGAGAGAAGACTCTGATCGCAGTGCCGACGACTTGTGGTGCCGGTTCGGAAGTTTCCAATGTATCAATTGCAGAGTTTACGAAGTTACATACAAAGATGGGACTTGCTGTCGATGAGATCTATGCAGATCGTGCAGTGCTGATTCCGGAGCTTCTGACCGGTCTTCCGTATTCATTTTTTTCGACAAGTGCGATTGATGCGTTCATTCATGCGATTGAATCCTATGTATCGCCGAAAGCAACTTTATATACACAGATGTTCAGTATGAAGGCAATGGAGATGATCATTGAAGGATTCCGGAAGATTGCTGAACATGGGGAAGAATACAGAATGAATCTGCTGGATGATTTCCTGACAGCAAGCAATCTTGCCGGTATTGCATTCGGCAATGCAGGAACAGGAGCGGTGCACGCCATGTCTTATCCTCTGAGTGGCGTGTATCATGTCACACATGGAGAAGCGAACTATCAGTTCCTGACAGCTGTATTCGCAAAATATCAGGAATTAGATCCAAATGGCAGAATAAAGAAACTAAATAATTTCTTAAGCAATATATTAAAGTGCAAATCAGATGAAGTATATACCAAGATTGAGAAACTTCTGGATCAGATCATTGCAAGAAAACCGTTACATGAATATGGAATGAAGGAAGAAGAAATCGAGAGCTTTGCGAAGACAGTTGAAGAGACACAGCAGAGACTTCTGAATCAAAGCTATGTGAAACTGACCTGGCAGCAGATGGCAGAGATTTATAAAGAATTGTATTAATTTTTATATTAATAATACAAAAGAGCGTGATTCAGATTAAAAACTGAATGTTTTGCTTCGGATCGGAACATACTATCTTCTATAAAGAGGAGGATAGAAATAATGTATAAGTATTTACCCATTACGGATGTATACGCAAGAGAAATACTTGATTCGAGAGGAAATCCGACGATAGAAGTGGAAGTACTTGCCGGAGATGAATTCTGCGGAAGAGCAAGTGTTCCGTCCGGTGCATCGACCGGAAAATATGAAGCAGTTGAATTACGGGATAAAGAAGAACGATATGGAGGCCTGGGCGTGCAGCAGGCGGCAGATCATGTCAATGCAAGGATTGCGCCGGAAGTGATCGGCATGAATGTACTGGATCAGGCAGCGATCGATCAGGCGATGATCAGGCTTGACGGAACAAAGAACAAATCCAATCTTGGTGCCAATGCCATGCTTGGAGTCTCGCTGGCGGCTGCAAGAGCGGCGGCCGGGGCGTTGGGACTTCCGCTGTATTCGTATCTTGGCGGCACAAATGTGAAAAAACTTCCGGTTCCGATGATGAATATCATGAATGGCGGAAGACATGCGGATAATACGATTGATATTCAGGAATTTATGATCATGCCGGTAGGGGCAAAAGATTTTAAGACCGGACTTCAGATGTGTGCGGAAGTATATCATGAACTGAAGAGAGTTTTGAAAACGTTGGAATACAGTACTGCAGTAGGAGACGAAGGAGGATTTGCACCGGATCTTCACAATGCAGATGAGGTCCTGCGTCTGATGGTAAAAGCGGTGGAAAAGGCCGGATACCGGCCGGGCGAAGAGGTAGCTATCGCATTGGACGTAGCAGCATCCGAGTTATATGATAAGAATTTTAAAAAATACGTATTCGACGGTGAGGCAAAGAAAAAAGGATATAAGATCGTCCGTTCTGCAGAGGAACTGATCGATTATTACGAAGATATTATAGAAAAATATCCGATTGTATCCATTGAAGATCCATTGGATGAAGATGACTGGGAAGGATGGAAGACGCTGACGGACAGGCTCGGAGAGCGGGTGCAGCTGGTAGGAGACGATTTGTTTGTGACGAATACCAGAAGACTTGCCAAAGGGATCAGAAGAAAAGCGGCGAATGCGATACTGATCAAAGTGAATCAGATCGGGACACTGACGGAGAGCTTTGAAGCAGTAAAGATGGCGCAGAATGCCGGATATAAGACGGTAATCTCACACCGTTCGGGAGAGACTGCCGATTCTTTCATTGCAGATATTGCAGTGGCGGCAGATGCAGGGCAGATAAAAACAGGAGCCCCATGCCGGTCGGAACGGGTGGAAAAGTATAATCAATTATTACGGATAGAGGAAAGATTGGGGGATGTGGCTGTATATCAGAACCCATTTGAAGAAAAAATAGAAAATGTACAGATTTAATCCTGCCTGAGATAAGATTTTGAATGAGATTAGCTTGCCTTATCGGCCATCCTGTGATAGAATATATGTGGTTTATCCGCAGGAGGTGTGAATAGTGGACATTTTGAAGATTGTATTAATGATAATATTTGCAATAGACTGTATCGCTTTAACAGTTATCGTACTGATGCAGGAAGGTAAGTCAGCAGGGCTTGGTGCCATTAGTGGTATCGCTGATACTTACTGGGGACAGAACAAGGGCCGTTCTATGGAAGGTGCACTGGTGAAGTCGACAAAATTCCTTGCGATTCTGTTTATTGTACTGGCAGCAGTGTTGAATTTAAAAGTATTTGCATAGGATAGAGCATATTTTTAGAAGATGAAAGGGACACTCCTGTATGGGAGTGTCCCTTTTTGGAACACAGAATATGCAGGGGAGCATAGAGATATGAGTAAGAAATTTGATAAAAGAAAAAAAGTTGTCTATGATCTGATCTGTGATGATTTATATACACCGATGAAATTCAAGGAACTGGCAATGCTTCTTCGCGTGGCAAAAGAAGACAGAGATGAGTTAAGACAGATCCTGGAAGCGTTGGAGCAGGAAGGAAAGATATATCTTTCCAAGAGAGGAAAATACTGCAAGGGACATGCAAAGCGTCTGACCGGTGTGTTCCGGGCAAGTCTTAAGGGATTTGGCTTTGTAGTGCTGGACGAAGGAGATTCAGAGGATGTATTCATCGGTGCGGATGATACCTGTGGTGCATTTGATGGAGATCATGTTGAGATCGTACTTACAAAAGAACCGGAAGGAAGAAGCCGTGAAGGAAAGATCGTGAAGATTCTGGAGCGGGGGCTTTCAAAAGTAGTCGGACTTTACCGCATGAAGCCGGGAAAGAAGTTTGGATTCGTGATTCCGGATAACCAGAGACTGGATCAGGACATATTTGTACCGATTGAAAAATCAAGAGGGGCAGTGGATGGACACAAAGTTGTAGTGGAGCTGACCTCTTATGGAGATGAGAAGCATAAGCCGGAGGGCAGGGTCAAAGAGATCATCGGGCATATCAATGATCCGGGG
>OIAT01000405.1_pt1 | contig 9975 bp, 10 predicted proteins | sample 1580801 | NCBI WGS metagenome assembly OIAT01 (sample SAMEA3882536, study PRJEB24775) | human gut metagenome | biome: human-associated habitat; feature: intestine environment; material: feces | place: Netherlands | collected 2009/2010
CCAGTTCCGGGATGTAAATATATTTATCTACATCTGCAGGAGACTTAGTCATACTTGGCGTTTGGGAATCTGCGTTATTCTGCGAAAAAACTCACTGTCTGAGCGAAGCGAGTTATGAGGTTTTCGCAGAATGCTTTTAGCAGATTTCCGAATGCCTAGTATGACTGGCTCCGAAGCCGTAGATAAATATATTTACATCCCGGAGCGTCCACCTGACAGCATATTCCTTCAGACAATCTCAGCTTTTCTCTCACCGTATAATTAAATCACTAAAATCCCGCTTTTTCCACGCGCCCCCTTCCATATCTTACAAGAAAACACGACATTTCCATGATTTCTATGATGAACCCAGCCCCTATGCAAGCTGTGATACATCCAATTTTGGTTATTTCAGCAACTTTTAACGCGGTTACCACTCGCAAATAATCCTTTGATTGCCCAATCAATCAGGAATCTAAGATAATTTAATTACTTTTTACCCATTTTAGGCTATAATCTATATGCACTGTATAATTAAATTTTCATTACAGATTATCCAATCCACTGTACATAGCCCCAATCGGTGAAACCACCGCCACAACCAGCGTACCGACCACAACAGCCATAAACACAATGATCAACGGCTCCATAGCCGCCAGTACACTCTGGGTAGTCATCTCCACCTCTTCATCATAGTAATCCGCCAGCTTCTCCAGCATATCCTCAATATTACCAGTCTCCTCACCAATACCAGTCATATGGCACACCATAGGCGGAAAGATTTTTGAGGCGGTCAATGGTTCTGACAGCGGAATACCTTTCATTACTTCCTCACGTGCTTTCAGCAGCGCATTTGTATAATGGATGTTATTGACGATCTTGGACACCGTCTCCAGCGCATCGATAGTGGAGATACCTGATGACAGCAGTGTACTCATTGTCCTCGCAAACTGTGCGCAGGCTGTCTTCACTGTCAGCTTGCCAAACAACGGCATCTTCATCTTGACCCTGTCGATGGCAAGTCTGCCCTGTTCTGTCCTGTAGATCATCTTATATGCCACAATCACCAGAATGATCAGTCCCAGGATCATATACCAGTGTTCTGTCATCCACTCACTGGTATTCATAACCCACATGGTAATTCCCGGCATCTCCACATCCAGATCTGCAAACATATCAATAAAGATCGGAATAACGAACAGAAGCATAACAGCCACAACTCCAATCGCTGCAATAATCAGAATGATCGGATAGATGGTTGCCTTTCTGATGGTTGCCTTCAACTTGGCTTCCTTCTCAAACTGTATTGCCATTCGTGTGAAAGCCATCTCAAGGCTTCCGGAGTTCTCACCTGCCTCTACCATATTGATGAGCATTGGCGGGAAAATATCTGACTGGCCTCTCATGGAGTCTGCCAGTGTATTTCCTTTCTCCACACTGAGAAGTACCTCTGAGATGGCACGCTTCAGCCATTTGTTCTCTGTCTGTTCTGAGAGCATCTGCAGGGCTTCTTTCATTGGAACACCTGCCTGGGTGATGCTGACGAACTGACGGCAGAATACACTGAGATCTCTTGGCTTTACTTTCTTTCCTATGGAGAAATCTATCTCTTTGTTCAGGGCGCCCTGTTCTTTTACAGAGACTGGGATCAGCCCGTCGTTTTTCAGGATATCTACAACTTTCTCTTTGTTGTCAGCCTCAATACTTCCTCTTTTCTCTTTTCCCCTTTTATCTACTGCCATGTAGGTAAAACCCGGCATCTTATCACTTCTTTCTATCAGTCAGGCTCAGGGTGTCTGCCAGATCGGGTTTCTGTCAGAAGTCAAAGCTGACTTTTTTGTTCATGCTGACCGGATCCTGGGCATATGTCACTGCATTGTCAGCATCGATCAGTTTTCTCATATATAAGTCATACAGCGCATCATCCATTGTCTGCATTCCTGCACGTTTGCTGGTCTGCATCACAGATGAGATCTGATAGGTCTTGCTCTCTCTGATCAGGTTTCGCACTGCATTATTTGCAAAAAGTATTTCAAGTGCAGCTACACGGCCGCTTCCGTCTGCTTTCTTGAGAAGCTGCTGGGATACAACGCACTCTAATACAGAGGCAAGCTGGATCCTTATCTGCTGCTGCTGATTTGGCGGGAATACATCGATGATTCTGTCGATAGTCTTGTCCGCACCGATAGTATGAAGGGTGGAAAATACCAGATGACCGGTTTCCGCCGCTGTGATGGCAGTGGAAATGGTTTCCAGGTCTCGCATCTCTCCTACCAGGATCACATCCGGGTCTTCTCGGAGTGCAGCCCTCAGTGCCTGTGCATAATTCGTTGAATCACTGCCGATCTCTCTCTGGTTTACCACAGATTTATCATGTCTGTGCAGATATTCGATGGGATCCTCCAATGTAATAATATGGTAAGGATAATTCCTGTTGATCACATGAATCAATGAAGCCAGTGTAGTTGATTTCCCGCTTCCTGTCGGTCCTGTTACCAAAATGAGACCTCTTTTCCGCGTGGTCATCTCCACTACCTCTGCAGGAATACCAAGCTCCTCAGGTTCCGGGATATTGAAAGGAAGGCTTCGCATAACGGAAGCAAGTGTTCCTCTCTGTTTAAACACATTTACGCGAAAACGTCCCACACCTGAGATGGCATATGCGAAGTCCGTCTGTCCATTGTTCTGTAATTCTTCTCTGTGACGGACATCCATCAGGGGCATGAGAATGTCTTCAAGCATCTGCGGGGTAAGGCGTTCTCCCTCTATGGGAGCCAGTACACCATCGATCCTGTAGCTTGGCGGTCTGCCGGTTGTCAGGTGGATATCGGAAGCCCTTACCTTCACTGACTGTATCAGTATTTCGTCTAAATTATACATATTTCCTAATCTGCCTCGTAACTCCCTGAGAATCTCCGGAGAGCTCCGGTTCGCAGGAATTCCTTCTATATTAATGGTCTGTAGAATTAATCGTCTGTAAACTTACGTTATTCATAAGATGCCTTAAGCATCTCTTCCACAGAGGTGGTACCGTTCAGCACATAGTTGATACCATTCTCTCTCAGTGTGCGCATACCGCTGTTTCTGGCTGCACGTTCCAGTTCCTCTGTTGTGCCATTCTCTGCAATCAGATCACGGATCTCGTCATTGACCTCCATGATCTCGAACACACCGATACGCCCGTAATATCCTGTATGGCTGCAGAAATCACAGCCACAGGGTTCATAGACATTTACGTCCTCCTGTGTGTTCATCCTCAACACTCTCTTCTCCTCAGAGGTTGCAGGGCGCATTTTTTTACAGTGGCTGCACAGCTTACGCACAAGGCGCTGTGCGATAACTCCTACAACAGAATCTGCGATCAGATATCTCTCCACTCCCATGTCCGCCATACGGTTCAGAGTACCTACTGCATTGTTGGTATGCAATGTAGAGACAACCAGATGTCCTGTTATGGATGCCTGTACTGCAATAGCAGCAGTCTCCCTGTCTCGAATCTCACCGATCATAATAATGTCCGGGTCCTGACGGAGAATAGAACGAAGGGCTGACGCAAAATTCAGGTCTACTTTGTTGTTGACCTGTACCTGATTGATGCCCTCAATATCTGCCTCCACAGGATCCTCTACTGTTACGATATTGACTGCTTCTTTATTTAATTCACTTAATGCGGTATACAGGGTAGTGGATTTACCGCTTCCTGTAGGTCCTGTTACAAGAATGATCCCGAAAGGACTAGCCAGCATATGGTTGAAACGTTCCATCTCATCGGGTGGAAGTCCCAGATCTTTCTTGTTACGTGTCAGGTTCAGTTTTGAAGAGAGTCGCATTACGATCTTCTCTCCGTGTACAGTAGGCAGAGAGGAAATTCGGATATCATAATCCTGTCTGTCTACCATAATGGACATACGTCCGTCCTGAGGTTTCCTTTTCTCTGAGATATCCATACCTCCAAGGATCTTGATACGGGTGGAGATTGCAGGGAGAAGGCTGTTGTCATATACCATACGCTCATAGAGTGCACCGTCGATCCTGTAACGGACGCGTACTTTGTTCTCCAGAGCTTCGATATGGATATCACTGGCCCTCTGGCGGATTGCCTGTTCAATAAGGGAACGCACCAGCTGTACAATAGGTGCATCACTTACATCTGTATCTGTATCGTCGTCTGCTGCTCCTCCACGAAGCTGTGCCCTCTCCTGAGTAAATCGTCTGGCTGCATCCAGTGTCTCCGATGCGCCGTAGCATCTGTCGATTGCCGCAAGAATATCTCTGGTTGTAGCAATGTAAGGCTCTATCTGCAGGTTTGTCACGATAGAGATGTCGTCGATCGCAGCCATATCCATCGGATCTGCCATTGCAAGATGAAGGATATTGGCATTGTAGGGATCCAGTTCAAAGGGAATGCAGGTATATTTCTTAAGAATGTCCACACTGACCAGATTTCGGACCTCTTTCGGGATCGTCACGCCTGTCAGCTGAACGACTTTAAGCCCCAGCTGCATCTGGAGGGCACGAACGATCATATCCTCAGTGATAAAGCCATTATCTACCAGAACTTCACCGATTTTCTTGCCGCTTCCCTTCTGCAATTCCAGGGCTTTCTTTAATTCATCTTCAGTCAGTACATTCTGCTTGATGAGCATGTCACCAAGCCTCATTCTCTCACGTCTTAATGCCATCTGTGTATCTCTTTTCCGAACACAACAGTGTGTTCACTGTTTACAGAACAAATCATCTGTTGGTGTCTCATCTTCAGATTTTACTGTAATATCAGCAACAAAAAAAGAAGGAATTTCTCCTTTTTTTATCTGACATTATATTATTGGTTTAAAGTTAACATATTTCGTACACTTTGTCAATTTTTGTTTCCATATTTTCGAATATTTTTTTCGTTTTTGAAGCATATTCCGCAGACCAATAAGCAAATTCGTCAGTTTTTACTTGATCGTTTAAGTTAACAGATAAAAAAGTTTACACACGAAAAAAGAAGGGAAAGCCAGACTTTTTTGTATGACTTTCTCCCTTCTTTTATCCATTTTATTTTGCCTTAAATACAGCGACTTTCTCTTTTGACAGATCAATCTTATCCGGAAGGATGGAAGTCTTCTCAGTGGATTCCGATGTTGTGAATCCTGTTGAGTCGGAAGTATTTGACTTCATCGCATCCTGCAGAGTATTGCTTACTGTCACATTTGCAGAAAAGATATCTGTTCCTGTGGAAGCTGCTGCATCACCTGTTGTTGTGCTTACTGTACTGCTGCTCTGCATTTCCTGAACCTGTTCCTGTGTCGGGTAGAAGGATGGCTGGCGGATGTAACGGAAGCTTGCACTGTATGCTTCGCCTACTGTTACTCCATTCTTGCCGGAGGAGCAGTGTACTGCGATCCAGTCACCTGCGTCTGTTTTACCGCAGAGAATACCTACATGATTATCGCTTCCTGCTTCCGGTCCTTTCTGGAACACCAGATCTCCGGGCTGTGCATCTGCCTCAGTTACCACGTTTGCTTTCTCCCACTGATCGGAAGTTCCGTCGCCTACAGCTTCCTGCATTGCTTTATCCTGATATCCGTTGATCACTGCCCAGGTGACAAAACCACTGCAGTCCAGTCCGTATGCGCGGATGGTTCCGGTGCTCTTGCTTCCCTCGGCTGATACCTTCTCGCTGGTTCCCCAGCCTGGATCTTCACCGATCACTGTGGATTTGCCGCCCCAGAAGTAACCGACTTTACCAACCAGTGAATAGGCTGCGGAGATAACATTTACTCTTTCCTCGGAAACATCATCTCCTACGCTCTCGCGGACAAAACCGTTGGTAGCTGTTACTACCGCGCAGAGGAGTTTGCAGTCTGTCTCCACATATTTCTTAAGGATCGTACGATCCTTTTTTTCGATTTTATTTTTCTTAATATAGTAGTTGATTTTACGATTAGCGTATGTAACGTGAGTGATATCCTGCTTGTCCCTTACGATCGGGTTCAGCTCTGCAAAGATTTTCGCAAGGTCTTTCTTGCAGGAAGAATCCAGGGTAAATTCTGTTTTTCCGTCCTGGCTCTGCTGATATACATAGACTGCAAGGATATCCTGCCAGTTTCTTACCAGAAGACTGTCTGCAGATGTGGTGGTCTTGCTGCCGTTTACATCGCTGGCATCTGCTACTTTGTTCTTCTCTTTATATTCCTTCTCGATCTCATCCATAACAGAAGCGAAATCATCTGAGAAGGTCAGATTGTAGTTATTCTTCAGGCTGTCCAGATAGAAATCCTTACCTGCGTGGATATTGGACGCATAATATACCGGAGTTCCGGTCTGTGCAGCACTGGTATTACTCGTAAATGGATTATTCGTATTCGCATTGTTCTTCTGCGCTTCCAGCTGAGCAATAGTCGCTTCTGCCTGAACCAGCAGATTATAATTAGAAACCTGTGCCTTCTCTGTATCAGATAGGGCATTATATGCAGTGCGGATGCTCTGAACAGTGGCTTTCTTCTCCAGCGTGATGGTCTGTGCGTTCAACTCTTTGATTCTGTCGATCACATCCTGGGCTGCCTTCGTAATCTGTGAAGACGGTGTTGGTGTAGGATTCGCAGGTGTCGGAGTCGGATCTGTTGGTGTCGGAGTCGGATCTGCCGGTGCAGGTGTTGGCTCTGCAGGTGTTGGTGTCGGATCTACCGGTGCAGGTGTCGGGTCTGCAGGTGTCGGATCTACCGGCGCAGGTGTTGGCTCTGCAGGTGTCGGATCTGCCGGCGCCGGATCCTCTGATCCTGAATCAAAATCACCGGAATCGCTGAAATCAGAACCGTCTGCTGTATACGCAGCAGTATCCTCTGCTGCAAGTACGGACGCAGGACCGGATAATGCCATTCCTGACATCAATGTCAGACATAAGAATCTGGTAAGATACTTGTTTTTCATATATCTAAATTGCTCCCTTCTTACTGTGAGCATGTCCTTACCCCCTGTTTATAAGGGCATACTGTCTAAATTACTTTTCACATTATTATGTTATTTCATAAGTGAATTATCCCGAAATATTAACCTGTTTTATTCTAGCATAATCATTTTTTGAAATCAACAGCTCAGGGCAGGTAAATTCCAGATTTGACCAAAATTCATTTTTTTGTCACATTTTAACCGACTCAAGCAGTGAGAAAGATATATTTCAGAATGCAGGAAGGCTGTGCGGATATGATTTCCACACAGCCTTCCTGTATTCTTAGCGTATCTCTGTCAGGCTGCCTGAATGGCTCCTGCAAAGTTCTTATTACCAATGCAGATCTGTATCAGTCCCTGCACTACCTGAAAACACATATTCAGGATAAAGCGGATATCCTCTTCCACGCTGCGGAGCTTGTTGAGATATTTCTCATGAGTAGCTTCGATATAATCGATCAGGGTGGGGAAATCTGCGAAGCGGATGGCCGGTTCCAGATATGCATGTGCTTCTCCCTGCTGTATACATTCTTTCAGTCTGTTCTTAAGTACTTTCTCATAATGATTATGCTGGCTGAAGCTTCCTGTATATGTTTTGTTATGAGGAAAGGTAAAATAATCCGCCATATAGTGGATCACTTCGCCGAACCGACGCCAGTAAACTCTCTGGTTACTCTCATCCGGTCTGATATCTGCCAGTTCTTTCATCCGGTTCTTGACATCTTCAAATGTTCCGTAGAACTCGTGCCTTCTGGTGATAAAGGACGGTTTGATATCCGGCAGAATGCTGCCCAGACAGAAAGCCTTTCTGTGAGACTGCAGGCTTGCTGTGGTCTGCATCTGATCCGCAAGGTATCTTGCTAATAAAATATGTGATTTTTTACGCAATTTTCTTCCTCTTCTTTCTTTTGAGAACCTATCATTCTTATATATGGGAACGAATAATAATCAACTTAACCAACATAGAATACTATAGCAGATTTATACCTGTTATTCAAATAAAATTTTTGTAAACTTTTTCACATTTTCAGGTCAGACAACTGTTTCAGTAATTCCAGGTCACTGTCCTTTACTTTCAGGTTTGTCTCTATCTTCTCTCCCTCAGGAGTGGTGATCGCAATTTCAATAATGCTTCCTTCTTTAAGTCCTTTGCGTGAAACTGCCTGACAGAATGCCGGGAACTTGGGATGATTGCTCTTAAAAGTGTTCCATGCGCCTGTGATCTTCATGATATTTCCTATATTGTTTCCTATGTTCATATGATTGTTGTGTCCTTTCTTATCTCAACTGAATATTCCCGATTCTGAGAACTGATGCATATAATAACATACTTCAACGGATTTGGCTATACCAAAAGCCCCCCAGGATTAACTCCCGAGGGCTTTCATACTGCTCATATTAAATTGTGATCATTCTACGTTCTCAAACATCTCCGCTAATGTCATGGAGATTTTCGGAAAGTCTTTCAATGTCACCACTGTATCTGCATTATAATGTTCTTCTTCTGAATCATCCTGAAGAATGTAACTGTATTTCAAATCATATTTACCATTTTCCAGATAGTAGATTTCTACAGCCCGCTCTCTTGGTGAAATGATCCAGTATTCCTCAACTCCTGCATTCTGGTAAAGATCCTTTTTGACAGTCTTATCTCTCAATGCAGTCGCAGGACTAAGAGTTTCCACAATAAATCTGGGTGTACCAGTATAGGAACCACCTTTCAAGTGCTTACGGTCACATATAATCATCACATCTGGTATCACATAATCATTATTCTCCTGTGCATGATATTTATAATCCAGATTCTCCATGAAAGCCAAGCACAATGTTCCTTTTAATCCACTTTTTATAATGGAATAAATATTACCATCTACAATCCCATGCTGATAATTTGGTGATGGTGACATATCATAGATTACACCATTAATCTTCTCTTCTTTTCTATATTCCTCTTCAAGTAATGGCATATTCACTCACCTCCTACAATTCCATACTATATCTTAGTAGTCAATCTCATCAAACAGATCTTCAAAGGTTATCTTAATATTGGGAAAATGAACCAATCTTAATTCATCCTTGTTTTCTTCGCTAATAGTTTTCCAGAGATAATATTTGGGAATATCATTCTCATCATAGTCCAGTTCATAAATCTCTATTGTTTTTGTACGCCAATCAACAATCCAATATTCCTCTATCTCCTGTTGCGCATATAATTCCATCTTTTCTGTACGATCATATTTTTCGGTTGATGGAGATAAAACTTCCATAACAAAGCGTGGGGCATCTGTAAATGTATTCCCTCTCCTGGATTTAGTGCGACAGTTTATAGAGGCATCAGGAATGACTATCTTATTATTTCCCTCAGCATCTTTAAAACGGTACTGTACATTATCGGAATAAACATAACAAGTGCTGTTTTTTAACTGATATCTGACCGCAGCCACAAAATTGACAATAACTGATGAATGTTCTGGTGTAGCACCTGCCATATCTGTAATCTTTAAATTCCAATCCATTCTATATACTCCCTTCGCTGAAAATAAAGCTTTTTATATTGTCAAGTCTATCATCATTTTGTCTATATCTGTATACGATTTTCCTAGAGAAGGATTCTGTTTCATCTGTTGTACTTCATTAATTGCAGATATAGTCTCACTGTTTGGTATTTCTCCGGTAACTTCTCTTGAACAAATCTCCCTATGTTCTTTATTCAAAATTATCATTTAGCAAGCTCCTTATATGCTTCCATATTCTGTTTAATTAATCGTTCCGAAATTGCTGTCACATCTTCTACGTCTGCTATTTTCTGTGCTTCTGCCAGATTTTTATAATCCTCGTATACGAAATCTGCATTCATATATTCTTTTGCACGTTTTGTCATATTATCACTCATAATTCCATACTTCCGAAATCAATCACAAAATCTTCATAGATTCCCACTTTAACAAAATCCTGTAAGGTATAATCATTAACACTTTCATCACCGGTAAAATTATATACTATAACACGATTCTTCTCAGGATCAACAATCCAATATTCCTTAACACCTGCTGAACGATATTT
>OIAT01000411.1_pt1 | contig 9852 bp, 10 predicted proteins | sample 1580801 | NCBI WGS metagenome assembly OIAT01 (sample SAMEA3882536, study PRJEB24775) | human gut metagenome | biome: human-associated habitat; feature: intestine environment; material: feces | place: Netherlands | collected 2009/2010
AATAAAAACTGCTCGATTGTTTTATACATAACCCGTTGTTATGCATATCACTTTCTCAACATATCTTTCCTGCATACACAGAATTGCTACCAGCAACTTTTCCTGCATACTATGGCATATAAAAAACTACCAGGATAAACTTGGTAGTTTTTATAAAGCGGAGAGGGTGGGATTCGAACCCACGCGCCCTCTCGGACAAACGGTTTTCAAGACCGCCTCGTTATGACCACTTCGATACCTCTCCATCTATTTACTTGTCTGCCGCTTCCGTATCACCTCAGCGACAAGATGTATTCTATCACAGCTTTTCACTGTCGTCAACACCTTTTTCAAACTTTTTTTATTTTTTTGTATTTTTCTTATTTTCCTGTATTTTTCATCTATAAATACACTTATTTTTCATTATTTATACATAGAACCTGCCATCTGCAGCTTCTATTGCATATTTTGATATCTGCAGAACCCACCATCGGCAAATTCTTCCAAATGCATGGCAATTCACAGATCCCGGCACAGGATTATTGATGTTCAATAAATCCCTTCGCCGTTTCCAGATCTTCCGGTGTCGTAATCTTAATATTACAATAAGAGCCCTCGAATAATTTCACAGGAATCTGCATCTCCTGTTCTACTACCATGGCATCATCGGTTACATTTTCCCTGTCATGCTGCATCAGCTTCTCATACGCCTGTGTAATAAGAGCTGTCTCGAATACCTGCGGGGTCTGAACATTCCATACGTATTTGCGTGCAGGTGTAGTAACTGCAAACTGGTTTTCATCTACGATCTTTACCGTATCCTTGCTTGGCATACCGGCAACACATGCACGGTTTTCTTCCACACATGTATAAGCCCTCTTTATAATCTCTTCGTCTACGAGCGGTCTGGCGCCGTCATGGATATAGACATATCCTTCTTTCGCTTCTTCTCCCGCCATACCGTCACGGACAGCCTTCAATCCATTCCAGACAGAGTCATAGCGTTCTTTACCGCCCGAAACTACTGCGCGCACTTTTCCAAAATGATATTTATTTACAATTTCTTCTGTCACATAGTCTTCCTGCCCGGCTCCGGCTACCATGATCACATCATCAATAATTTCTGACTTTTCAAATGCTTCCAGACAGTAACAGATGATGGGTTTCCCACACAGCTCGATATACTGTTTCTGGATAGATGTTCCCATTCTTTTCCCCTGCCCTGCCGAAAGTACGATTGCCACGCATCTCTTTTTCATTTACTTTTTCCCGCCTTAATTTTGCCTTTTTTTCCTTTTTAACGCTCGCCAAGCTTCAGATTCGGAACTGCATTCAGATCCCATCCGCTTCTGGTTCCATTCATATATTCATAATAAGCTGCCACACCAATCATAGCCGCATTATCGGTACAGAAAATCGGAGACGGATAATAGAATTTCACGCCTCGTTTTTCACATGCTTCTTTCATTGCCGCACGAAGAGCACTGTTCGATGCTACGCCGCCTGCGATGGCAAATTTGTCTACTTTATATTCTTCTACTGCATGCATAGCTTTAGCAACCAGTACATCGGTGACTGCTTTCTGGAAAGAAGCCGCGATATCTGCCTGGTTGTATTCTTCGCCCTTCATCTTGCATCCGTTAATATAATTCAGAACGGCGGATTTTAATCCACTGAAACTGAAGTCATATGGTGCGTCTTCTACATTTGCACGTGGAAATGCGATGGCATCCGGATTGCCTTCTTTTGCAACTTTATCAATCTTCGGTCCTCCCGGATAGCCAAGTCCGATTGCACGGGCCACCTTGTCAAACGCTTCTCCTGCCGCATCATCTCTGGTTCTTCCGATGATATCGAATTTTCCATAATCCTTCACACGAACCAGATGGGTATGTCCTCCGGATACTACCAGTGAGAAAAATGGTGGTTCTAACTCTTTATGTTCAATAAAATTGGCTGCGATATGCCCTTCGATATGATGTACTCCGACTAGCGGTTTACCTGCTGCATATGCGATTGCCTTTGCTTCTGCCACGCCTACGAGGAGTGCACCTACCAGTCCCGGTCCGTAAGTTACACCGATTGCGTCGATATCGTCCAGTGTTACCTCTGCCTCTTTCAGTGCTTCTTCAATGACCTGATTAATCTTTTCTATATGTTTTCTGGATGCAATCTCCGGCACAACACCTCCATACAATGTATGCAGGGCAATCTGTGAAGAAATGACATTGGACAGTACTTCTCTTCCATTCTTTACAACTGCCGCTGCTGTCTCATCACAGGAGCTTTCGATTGCCAGTATTAATACATCTTTTGTCTCGCTCATATTTTCCCTCCTAATCTTCAAATACCAGTTCTACCGAGCGCTTATCTTTTGCTGCGATTGAATTCGGGAATATTGCCTTGACATCGTCCATATATTCCTCTGGTTTTGTCAGTGACGGGCTATAATGTGTCAGCCACATTTCTTTTACTTCTGCTTCTTTTGCAAGCTGTGCTGCTTCATAGAATGTCATATGCTTATATTCTTTGGCCTTCTTCTGCTTATCCTTTTCGCCATACATTCCTTCACAGATGAAGAGATCGGAATGCTTTGCATTCTGCTTAATAGATTCCGTCGGTCTCGTGTCTGTGGTATACGTAAGCTTGATTCCCTTTCTTGCCGGCCCGAGTACCATATTCGGTGTATATACGTGCCTCTTAGTCTCTATTGTTTCACCTTTTTGCAAAAATCCCCAGTATTCCTGTGGGATATTTGACGCTTTCGCCCTTTCCACATCGAATTTTCCTGCACGGTCGATCTCCATTGTATAACCATAACAGGTTACGTTGTGATTCACACGAAATGCTTTTAACCGGTAGCCATTCAATTCGAATGTCTGCTCGGTTTCCGTAATTTCCATATATTTAATCTGGAACGGCAGCTCCGGTGCGATCACGCGCAGGGCATTTACTACCCGTTCCAGCCCTTTTGGCCCGATTAATGTAAGCGGTTTGGTACGGTCTGCATTTCCCATTGTAAGAAGCAGGCCCGGAAGTCCGCTGATATGATCCCCGTGATAATGCGTAAAGCAGATCACGTCGATCGGTTTAAAACTCCAGCCTTTTTCTTTGATCGCAATCTGCGTTCCCTCTCCGCAGTCGATCAACAGGCTGCTTCCATTATAACGCACCATCAGGGATGTAAGCCACCTGTATGGCAATGGCATCATCCCTCCGGTTCCTAACAAACATACATCTAACATAATTTTCCTCTATTCTTCTTCCAGTTTAATCTTAAAACTGCCCGTCAGTTCATCATAACAGGCTTCACAAAGGTCAAAATGATCCATCCGGTTATCTTTGTCAGAAAAATATCCCCATCGCTTGTCCACGCTCAGCACATCTTCCTGGGGAACCCCTTCTATCACCGGAATCACTCTGCCGCATTTATTACATACGATACTTGTAACTTCTTTTACTTTTTTTGTCTGTTCTTCAAACTGGCGCATACCGTTCCTCCTGTAATTCCGGCACCGTTTTTGCCGGTGCTGTTCTGCTGTTACATTGTTCTCTTTTCATTACTCTCTATCTTTTTGTTCTCTCGGTTACGCCTATATTATAGCTTTCCATCTGTATGCTGACCAGTGGAAAGTGCTGTAAGAATTACCATTGTTTCCTATAGTTTCTTTGACATCAAAATGGCATTTTCCTGTGGATTCTCGTAATAGTTTTTACGGATTCCATCTTCTGTAAATCCACATTTCTCATAAAATCTTCTGGCGGCTTCGTTGCCTTCTCTTACTTCCAACATGATTCTTGTTATCTGCTGTTCCTCACAAAACGCCACAAGTTCCTGGAACATTTGTCCGGCAGCCCCTTGTCTGCGCATAGAAGGAACTGTTGCGATCCTTGCGATCTCGCCTTCATCTAATACGTAATAGATAATGAGATAGCCTGCGATTTTCTCCTCTGTCTTTGCTGCAAATATCACTGCATTCTTCTGATTCCATGTCTCTTCCAGACTTTTCAGGCTCCATGCATCGGAGAATATTTCACTTTCCAACGCGGCAATATCCTGAAGATCCGACAGTTCTGCCTTACATATCTTTTCTAACATGCCTCAATGTCTCTGATCAGTTCTTCCACCACTTCCGGCTTTGTTGCCCAGCTTGTACAGAATCTGACCGCACTTTCTGCATCCGATACCTTCTCCCAGAATTCAAACACATATTTTTCTTTTAATTTCTCAATATGGCTGTCCGGCAGGATCGGGAACTGCTGATTCGTATAGGAATCGTAACGCAGGCCATATCCTTTTTTCTGAAATGCCTTCTTAAGCTTCATTGCCAGTTCATCTGCATGTGCAGATATCTTAAAATAAAGGTCATCTGTAAACAGTGTATCAAACTGGACGCCAAGAAGACGGCCCTTTGCCAGCATTCCGCCATTCTGCTTGAATGCCTCATTCTTGATCACAACAGCTTCACCAAATAATGCTCCTACCTTGGTTCCACCGATATAGAATACGTCTGTATATTTTGCAAGATCTGTAAGTGTAATATCATTGGTCTCTGCCATCAGTCCATATCCAAGACGTGCTCCATCAAGGAAGAGTAACATGTCATATTTCTTGCACACTTCATACAGATCCATTAATTCTTTCTTTGTATACAGTGTTCCATTCTCTGTAGGGTGGGAAATATATACCATTCCCGGCTGCACCATATGCTCCTGACTTCCATCTGTAAAATGAGCATGACACATTTCGTCTACCTGTACGGCACTGATCTTTCCGTCTCCACTTGGAAGCGGCAGTACTTTATGTCCGGTTGCTTCAATTGCTCCGGTCTCATGCACATTAATGTGTCCGCTTACTGCTGCAACTGCACCCTGATAAGGACGGAGTGCCGCACTGATCACAGTTGTATTGGTCTGTGTTCCGCCTACCAGGAAATGCACATCTGCATCCTGACATTCACACAGATTCTTAATCTTCTGTCTTGCACTGTCGCAGTATGGATCCAGTCCATATCCGTCGGTCTGTTCCATATTTGTCTCTACCATCCGCTGCATAATTGCAGGATGGGCACCTTCTGTATAATCACACTGAAATCTATACATTTCCCAGTCTCTCCTTCCGTTCTCTTTCTGCCTGAGACACGCGGAGATAATCCGGTTCATGCTCCATTGCAGTTTCGATCTTTCCTTCTTTATAATACTGCATTCCCAGTGTTCCTACGGATGCAGCTCTCTGCCGGTTCATATTTGCCGGCGCAAATGTAACAGCTTCTCCCAGCAGGATCTCTTCTTTGATCTTTGTCTTGTGCACAGGAACCCCGTCGCCAAGGAAGGTTACTCTTCTTCCTTCTTTTAAATATTTTTTCAGCTTTTCTCCCAGTTCTTCTATCGGAACTGCCATCTGGTCTTCCAGTATGTGAAGCTTCTGTCCGTCAAATTCATAGATTCCCGCATACACCTGCCCGCGTCTTGCATCCATGATCGGACATACAACATCTGCGATTCCGCACAGATTGTAAGCAAGTCCCTCCAGTGTCGGAATATGGATCAGCGGTTTCTCAAGCGCAAGTCCAAGTCCCTTGGCCGTTGCGGAACCGATACGAAGTCCCGTAAATGATCCCGGCCCTCCGGCTACCGCTATCGCATCTACGGTATGCAGATCCAGTTCTGTCATCTTCACGATCTCGTCCAGCATCGGAAGTAATGTCTGTGAATGTGTCTTCTTATAATTGACTGTATATTCGGCAATGACCTGGTCATCCACTGCCCCGTCTTCTACTACAGCTACACTGGCGACCAGTCCTGAGCTGTCTAATGCTAATATTCGCATATTGTAATCCTCCGATAATCGAATCCTTTTTCCAGATCCTTTTCTATCTTAATCTCTGTGTAATGTTCCGGTAATATCTCTTCGATCAGATTAGCCCACTCGATCAGGCTGACGCCCTCTCCGTAAATGTAATCTTCATAACCAATCTCATCCATCTCTTCCACATCACCGATTCGGTACACATCAAAATGATAAAAGGGAATTCTTCCTTCATCATAGATCTGCACAATGGTAAATGTAGGACTGCTGACCGGTTCATCTATCCCCAGTCCTTTGGCAAGACCTTTGGTAAATATCGTCTTCCCGACACCCAGATCTCCCACCAATGTATACACCTGTCCTGCACAGGCTTTTTCACCCAGACTAAATCCCAGATCCCAAGTCTCTTTCTCACTGTTTGTCTCTATTATCATAAGCTCTCCCTTTCCATTTTTTGAAATCACTGTATTCAGTATCTTTAAGTATAACACATCTTTTTTTCTTCTGCTACTCATGATATACTTTCTGATAACAGCTTAAATATATTAATTTTTATCAATAATGGAGGAAAACGTATGAAATTCACATTTTATCACAATAACATTAACGTTGCCGATCTTGACAAGTCTATCGGATTCTACAAGAAAGCACTTGGACTTAAGATTACAAAAGAGACAGAAGCTGCCGACGGAAGCTTCAAGCTGGTATTCATGGGTGATGATACCACCCCGCACAAATTAGAGCTCACATGGCTGCGCGATATGGACAGACCTTATGATCTCGGAGACAATGAGATTCATCTGGCAATGCAAACAGATGATATGGACGCGGCACTGGCATTCCATAAAGAGATGAATTGCGTCTGTTTTGAGAATCCGGAGATGGGTATTTATTTTATTAATGATCCGGATGGGTATTGGGTGGAGATTTGTCCGGCTGAATAAGTTTTCTATTTAGTTCATCATCGTGGCCTCTCGGTCCTTTAGAAAGCGTGACTGGCCAATGATAATGAATTCAATAGAGGGACTGTAACTTTTGTGTGTAACCGGGAAGTTGTGGTGAAGGCCCTTGGTTTTCTGGCTTTTTTGTTGCCATATGTTCGTAAGAACCTGTTGCTTGCAGGTTATGTTGGTAACGGGTTTTGTAAGCAAACTTTCGGCATCACAACGGTTAGGGTTCCTCTGTTTTATTTTTTATGGCATGCGAAAACGTGACTGAAAAAAAGTATAGCAGGGATTGCTGTGCATATAAAATCATGGTTGGAACTTCTTAAGTAAAAAAATCGACCGTTAGCCGGTCAAAAATCATTTGTCTGAGCGATCAGCGAGTTATGATTTTTGACCGGCTGCTTTTAGGTCGATTTTTTTACTTTAGATGTTCCCCATGATCGAATCAGCACAGCAATCCCTGCTATACTTTTTTCAGGCCCGGGGTAAGCCACCATAATAAATGAAACACCCCTACGCATTCATCTTCAATATCGGACTGATTTTTTTATAAACCAGGAACACGATCAAAGATACCAGTATACCTTTCAGCAGATTGAATGGTCCGACTGCCAGTATCACGAAAGTCTTAAGGTCTGTGATATGTTTGTTTACGGCAGTTCCCATTCCAACCAGGCCGTCGATCGGCATACCGAATGCTTTGGCATATGCCGGTAGTAATACGAAGGCATTCAGGAAACATCCGACTACTGTCATGAATACGGTTCCCGCTGCCATTCCGGCTACTGCTCCGGTTCTGGTATGTTTCTTATGGTAGATCAATGCGGCCGGCACAACCAGTGAACAGCCAATCAGGAAGTTTGCAATTTCTCCGACTCCCGCTGTCATAGTTCCGTTGATTGCAAAGTTCAGTAAGATCTTGATAAGTTCTATTGCCGCTCCGGCGAGTGGTCCCATTGCAAAACTTCCGATCAGAATCGGTACTTCGCTGAAATCTATCTCATAGAAGGACGGAGCGAACGGAAGCGGAATTTCGAACAACATCAATACTGTTGCGATTGCCGATAACATACCAATCTGTGCCATTGTCCTGATTTTGTTTCTGTTCTTTTCATTTTGTCTTGTCATTACTTTTGTACTCATCTTTCTTTCTCCTTTAAACCGAATTATATTCTAAAGGAAGAAACTTCTTAATTTTGAACCATACAATATTCACATAGCAAGCAAAAACCCCGCCACCCAAAGGGCAACGGGGCAATCATATCATTCTGATAATCCTGTAAATATCGTATCATCCTTCTCTCATCCAGACTTTACTGTCGGTTCCGGAATCTCACCAGATCGGCTGATCATCACATTGATAACATCTGTTCAGATATCTCTGACCAGAAATTCTTCAAATGACCAGTTCGCGGACTTTACCGCCGGTTGGGAATCACACCCTGCCCCGAAGAATCTTCTTTCGCCTTATATTATAGTACGGCATATCCGTCTATGCAACCATTATTTTGTGCTCATCTCACGGATCAGTTTTCTGATTGGAAGAACAAATGTCGGAGATACAGACAATTCATCGATTCCCATCTTAAGGAATGTCTCTGTCAGAGTCATATCTGCTCCAAGTTCTCCGCAGATACCAACCCAGCATCCTGCTTTGTGTCCGTTTTCGATCGTCTTCTGAATCATGCGGAGCACTGCCGGATGATGTGCATCGTAAATGTTGTCAAGCTTACTGTTCTGTCTGTCAATCGCCAGTGTATACTGGGTCAGGTCATTTGTTCCGATACTGAAGAAGTCTACCTCTTCTGCCAGAAGATCACTGATCATCACTGCTGCCGGTGTCTCGATCATGATACCCTGTTCAACTTCACCATACTCGATTCCTTTTTCTGTCAGTTCTGTCTTGATAGACTCTACGATTTTCTTAATCTCTTTTACTTCATCTACAGAGATGATCATCGGGTACATAATTCCGATGTTACCATATGCGCTTGCACGGAGAAGTGCGCGAAGCTGTGTACGGAAGATATCTCTTCTGTCCAGGCAGATACGGATCGCACGGTATCCCATGGCCGGATTTTCTTCATGATCAAGGTTGAAATAATCCACCTGCTTGTCCGCACCGATATCCAGTGTACGTACAATTACCTTCTTACCTGCCATGTTCTCTGCAACCGTCTTGTATGCCTGGAACTGTGCTTCTTCATTCGGATAGTTATCTGCTTCCAGATATAAGAACTCACTTCTGAACAGACCGATTCCGGCTGCATCATTGGCAAGTACGCTTGCAACGTCTTTTACGCCACCGATATTTGCATATAATTTGATGTGTTTTCCATCTACAGTTACGTCTTCTTTTCCCTTTAATTCCTGAAGAAGTTCTCTTGCTTTGATGTCTTCTTCTTTCTTTTCCTGCATTTTCTTTAAGATATCTTCGTCCGGATCAATGTAGAATGTTCCTGTGTAGCCGTCTACGACTGCCATCTTTCCATTCCATTCTTCCTTGATATCTACTTCGATCAATGCCGGAATGTTCATGGTTCTTGCAAGGATTGCAGTATGTGAGTTTGCAGATCCAAGTCTGGTTACGAATGCAAGAAGTTTCTCTTTGTCCATCTGGACAGTCTCACTCGGTGCAAGGTCTTCTGCCACAACGATCACTGGTTCATCACCGATAGCTCCACCGCTTTCGTTCCCACTTAAGATATTTACCATACGTTCGGAAATATCTTTTACATCTGCAGCTCTTGCTTTGAAATAATCGTCTTCCATCTCCGCAAACATTTTTGCAAAGTTATCGCCTGTTGTAGCAACGGCAAATTCAGCATTTACCTGCTGTGTCTCGATGATATTTACAACAGAATCGATATAATCATCATCCTCCAGCATCATCTGGTGTACTTCAAATACAGCTGCGTTTGCTTCGCCGACTTCTTTTAACGCTTTTTCATACAGTCCCTGTAACTGCTCTGCTGCCTTTGCACGTGCAGCCTCATATCGTTTGATCTGCTCTGCAGTATCTTCTATTTTCACACGTTTTACAGGTTGTTCTCCCTTCTGGTAGAACAATATTTTTCCAATTGCAATTCCTTTAAATATTGATTTGCCAGTATATTT
>OIAT01000413.1_pt1 | contig 9827 bp, 7 predicted proteins | sample 1580801 | NCBI WGS metagenome assembly OIAT01 (sample SAMEA3882536, study PRJEB24775) | human gut metagenome | biome: human-associated habitat; feature: intestine environment; material: feces | place: Netherlands | collected 2009/2010
TTGATTCTTTATTTTTGAAGCCCTTCTATTCTCTGGCTTTGCGCATAGAATGTTGTGTGCATATACGCTATAAATCAATCGATAAAATTTTATTTTTTGTTGATTTTGACATTATCCCAAGCTTGTCTAATGACAGCGGCACAGGTTTCCTGTATACTGACAGTTAGAAGATACCACCATAGAGTGATTCATTTTAATCTGCAAGAAAGATAAGGAGGACGTATTCATGGCAAAATACATCATGGCCTTGGACGCCGGCACGACTTCCAATCGCTGCATTCTCTTCAATGAGAGCGGCGAAATGTGCAGCGTCTCGCAGCGCGAATTCCCCCAATACTTTCCGAAGCCCGGCTGGGTCGAGCACGACGCAAATGAGATCTGGGCTACGCAGCTTGGCGTAGCCGTCGAGGCCATGCAGAAGATCGGCGCAACTGCCGCCGACATCGCGGCCATCGGCATCACCAACCAGCGCGAAACCGCCATCGTCTGGGATAAGGTCACAGGCGAGCCCATTCACCACGCTATCGTCTGGCAGTGCCGCCGCACGAGCGAATACTGCGACAGCCTGAAGGCCAAGGGCCTGACGGACAGCTTCCGGGCCAAGACCGGCCTCGTCATCGACGCCTATTTCTCCGGCACGAAGGTACACTGGCTGCTTGAAAATGTCCCCGGCGCACGCGAGCGCGCAGAGCGCGGCGAGCTGCTGTTCGGCACAGTCGAAACGTGGCTCATCTGGAAGCTGACGGGCGGCAAGGTCCATGTCACCGACTACTCCAACGCCTCCCGCACGATGCTCTTCAACATCAACACACTGCAGTGGGACGATGAGATCCTGAAGGAGCTGAACATCCCCAGATGCATGCTCCCGACCCCGATGCCGTCCAGCTGCATCTACGGCGAGACGGATCCGGCGCTGCTCGGCGGCCCGATCAAGATCGCAGGCGCTGCGGGCGACCAGCAGTCGGCTCTGTTCGGCCAGGCCTGCTATCATCCCGGCGAAGCCAAGAACACCTACGGCACCGGCTGCTTCACCCTGATGAACGTGGGCGAAAAGCCTGTGCGCTCCCGGGCGGGCCTGCTCACCTCCGTGGCGTGGCAGGTGGACGGAAAGACCACCTATGCCCTGGAGGGCAGTGTGTTCAACGCCGGCAGCACCATCCAGTGGCTGCGGGATGAGCTGAGTATCATTTCCTCGGCGCCGGAGATCGACGTGCTGGCCGCCACAGTGCCGGACAGCGGCGGCGTGGTGGTGGTACCGGCCTTCACGGGCCTGGGTGCGCCTTACTGGGATATGTACGCCCGGGGCGCTATTCTGGGCGTCACCCGGGGCACAGGACGGGCGCACATCGCCCGGGCGGTGCTCAGCTGTATCGCTGCCCAGGTCACAGACCTGATGCTGGCCATGCGCCAGGATGCCGGCTGCGATATTGCCCTTCTGCGGGCGGACGGCGGGGCCAGCGTTTCTGATGTGCTGCTACAAATGCAGGCAGATCTGCTGCGTATCCCTGTGGATCGGCCGGAGATGGTGGAGACCACCGCCTTCGGCGCGGCGGCGCTGGCGGGGCTGAGCTGCGGCTTCTGGCGGGATATGGACGAGATCGCCGCCCTGCGCCGCAGCCAGAGGATGTTCCTGCCGGAGCGTCCGCAGGCGGACTGCGATGCCTATTACCGTCTGTGGAAACGGGCTGTTTCCCGGGCCGCTGACTGGATAGAGCATTAAGTAAACAGTGTGTAAATTTCGCCATATAGCGCTTGCAACCGCTGAAAAAACGCGCTATACTGGCGTCAACAGGAATATATGCCGTGCACTGTCCCGCGTGTGTACGCGGGGGGAGAGCCGGGAGATATGGAAAGGAGCTATTATCTATGGGTATTCTCAATGACATCAGCAAGAAGGCGCAGGAGTACGCCGGCATCGCCGTGGACAAGGCCAAGGACCTGGCCGAAGTGGCCGCGGACAAGGCTCAGACCCTCAGTGACACCGCCAAGACCAATATGGCTATTATGAACGAGCAGCGCGAGCTGGAGAAGAACTACCGCGCCATCGGCGAGTGGTTCGTGGCGGAGCACCAGAGCGACGTCCCCGACGCCGTCAAGGACGTGGTGGCTGCCGTCAACGCCAGCAAGGAGCGTATCGCCCAGCTGGAGGCCAGCAAGCCCCGGAAGGACGAGCCGGCGGTGGACGAGTCTGAGGTGACCTTCAAGGTCTGCCCCGTCTGCGGCGCCGCCAGCGACAGCAAGTTCTGCCCCCACTGCGGCGCGCCCATGGGCGAGTAAAATACAGAAAAAAGAGGACCGCCGCCGGCGGTCCTCTTTTGCAAGCGCTTCATAAAAAGGAAGGCCCGCGAGGGCCTTCCTTTTACTTTTCGTTGGGCATCTTCCAGCCGTTGTGGTCGGTGTGCAGCAGATGGTGGGACTTTTCGCCCAGCGGAGCTTTCAGGAATTCCCGGTACAGCGCCTGCACGTCCTTGTTCCGGTGGGAGAACCGCACCTTGGCACTCTTGTCGATGCTCCACAGGATATCGCCGCGATATGCCGCCAGCTCCTGCCCGTCATGTATGGGCTGCCCGCCGCCGCCGGCGCACCCGCCGGGACAAGCCATCACCTCAACGAAGTCGTAATCCACATCGCCCTCGTCGATGGCGTGCATCAGCTTACGGGTGTTGCCCAGTCCGCTGACCACTGCCACGCGAACGTTGCCCGCGCCGGGGATGGTGAATACGGCCTCCTTCCAGTTGTCCATACCGCGCACGGCGGAGAAGGCGTCCGGCTTCGGTTCCTTGCCGGTAATGAGATAGTACGCGCTCCGCAGAGCCGCGTCCATCACGCCGCCGGTGGCGCCGAAGACCACCGCCGCGCCGGTGCCGGTGCCCAGCGGACTGTCAAAGGGTGTTTCTGGAAGCACCGCGGGATTGATCTGTTCGCCCCGCAGCATCCGCACGATCTCGCGGGTGGTCAGCACAACGTCCACGTCCGGGTCGCCCTGCTCGTCCTTCATGGTGGGCAGCGCACACTCCGCCTTCTTGGCGGTGCAGGGCATGATGGACACCACAAACAGCTTCTTGGGGTCCACGCCGATCTTCTGGGCAAAGTAACTCTTGGCGACGGCACCGAACATCTGCTGGGGGCTCTTGGCGGTGGACAGGTTTTCCGTATATGACGGGAATTGTCCCTTCAGGAACCGCACCCAGCCGGGACAGCAGCTGGTGAACATGGGCCAGTGATATTTGTTCCGGTGGGTAAAGCGCTCGATGAACTCACTGCCCTCCTCCATGATGGTCAGGTCGGCGGCGAAGTCTGTGTCGAATACATAGTCGAAGCCCATGGTCTTCAGCGCCGTCACCATGCGCTCCGCCGTGGCAAACTTGGGGTCCAGATGATAAAACTCTGCCCAGGCCGCCCGCACCGCCGGTGCGACCTGCACCACGGTGATCCGGTCCTTGTTCGCCAGCGCATCGAACACCTTGCCGGTGTCGTCGTGCTCCTGCAGACCGCCCACGGGACAGTGGGTGATGCACTGGCCACAGAAGGTGCAGTCGCTCTCGCCCAGGGTCCTGGTGTGGGCCACGCCCACGGTGGTGCGAGTACCGGTGCCCATCAGGTCCCAGATGCCCATGCCCTGGATCTTTTCGCATACCTGGATGCACCGCATACACTTCACGCAGCGGTTTTCGATACGCACCACCGGATTGGAGTAGTCCGTGGGGATGTTCTTCAGGTCGTCGATATAGTGGTCGCCCAGCAGGTTATAGTCGTTGGTCAGCTGCTGGAGCTTGCAGTTGCCACTGCGGGTGCACTTGGTGCATTTCGTCTCATGCTGGCTCAGCAGCAGCCGCAGATTGACTCGCCGGGCCTCGCGGACACGGGGTGAGCTGGTGTACACCACCATGCCCTCGCTGACAGCGCTGTCGCAGGAGGGCACCAGCCGTGCATAGCCCTCCACCTCCACCATGCAGATGCGGCACGCGCCGATCTCGTTGATGTCCTTCAGATAGCACAGGGTGGGGATGCTGATCCGCAGGGTCTGGGCCGCCTCCAGAATGGTGGTGCCTTCCGGCACCGATACGGTCCGCCCGTCGATGGTCAGAGTTACCATTTTTCGTTCCTCCCTCCCCGGAAAATGCCGTAGCCGTAGTGGTCGCACCGCAGGCAGCGGGACGCCTCGGTCCGTGCGCCCTCCTCGGTGAGCCCGCACTCAATATCCTCAAAGTCGAACCGGCGCTCGCAGGCCTCGCGTTCCGTGGTGTTTATTCGGCCGTGGGGCGCGCGGTTGTTCAGCCGCGGTGCCGGGATGTCTAGTTCTACCTTGATCTCATGCTGGAAGCCCAGGTGCTCGTCGATGTTGGCCGCCGCCACCTTGCCGGCGGCAATGGCGCGGATGGCGCTGGCGGGCCCGGTGACGCAGTCGCCGCCGGCAAATACGTTGTCCATGTCACCCACCTGACCGGACAGCCCCGCTACGAACGTGCCGCGCTTGATGGGTACGCCCGCCTGCTCGAAGCCCTGGATCTCGATGCCCTGGCCGATGGCCACCACGATGATATCCGCCGGGATGCGTACCTCCGGCAGGTCGGCCTTGTTGGGCCGGGGCCGCCCGGACTTGTCCGCCTCGCCGATGATCTGGGGCTGCACCCACAGCGCGGCGGCATTGCCGTCCTCGTCGGCCTCGATGTGGGAGGGGGCCATCAGGGCGGCGATTTCCGCGCCCTCGGCCATGGCGCCCGTCACCTCGTCCGGCAGAGCGGTCATGTCCTCGATGCGGCGGCGGTACACGCACGTCACTTTTTCCGCCCCCAGGCGGATAGAACTGCGGGTCACGTCCATAGCCACGTTGCCGCCGCCGATGACCACCACCCGCTTGCCGGTGAAGTCCGGCATCACGTCATTACCGATGGAGCGCAGCATCTCCACCGCGGACATCACGTTCTTGCTGTCCTCGCCGGGGATGCCCACTTTCTTGTCCTGATGGGCGCCGATGGCGATGTACAGGCAGTCATACTCCTTCAGCAGGTCCTCTATCCACAGCTGGGTGCCCACGGTCACGCCGGTGTGTGCCTCAATGCCCAAAGAGAGGATGGAGGCGATCTCCGCATCCAGCAGGTGCCGGGGGAAGCGGTAGTTGGGGATGCCGTAGCGCAGCATACCGCCCAGCTTCTCCCGTTCCTCGAATACCGTCACCTTGTGACCCATCAGGGCCAGGTAATAGGCGCAGCTCAGGCCGCTGGGCCCGCCGCCGATAATGGCCACCTTCTTGCCGGTGGGCGGCGCGCAGGGGGGCTGGGGCACGTCTCCGGCAGTGTCCACGGCGTAGCGCTTCAGCCCGCGGATGTTGATGGCGTCGTCGATCATGTTCCGGCGGCACCGCGCCTCGCAGGGGTGCTCGCAGATGTAAGCACAGGCCACGGGGAAGGGATTGTCCTTACGGATCAGCCGCACCGCATCGGCGCAGCGTCCCTCGCCTACCAGGGCCATATAGCCGGGTACGTCCACACCGGCGGGACACAGGGCCACGCAGGGCACCGGCAGCTGCAAGCCCGCCAGACAGCGGTGGTGCAGGATGTGTTCCTCGTAGTCATCCCGGAAGCCCTCCAGCCCGTCCAGCACCAGTCGGGCGGCGTCGCGCCCGATGGCGCAGTCGGCGGTGTTCACCACGGTCCGCGCCGTTTTCTCGATAATGGCCAGGGTGCCCATGTCGGCGGTGCCATCCAGCACGGTGGCGATGAGCTTGCTCAGCTGCCCCAGACCGATACGGCAGGGCACGCACTTGCCGCAGGACTGGGCGTGGCACAGCTGCAAAAACGACAGGGACATATCCACCGGACAGAGGCCCGGAGGACTGGCGGCGATGCGGCGCTCCACGTCCCGGTAGAGGTTATCCACCACGGTCTGGGCGCGGCTGGGGTTCTTGATGTCGAGTCTGCTCAAGGGGGTCACTCCTTCCGTCTGCACTGCGTGGAAGCGTGTCCGCGCGGCGCTTGGAAATTATAAGTTAAACAAAAGAATGACACAAAATCCACCAAAAGTCAACATAAGAAAAAAGATTGTTTTCATAAGAGGAAATTATCGTAAATTGCCTGGTTTTTAACGTTATTTACAGCACAAACCGATAGATTTAAAGCGTGAAAGTTTCTTCAAGGGAAACGTCCGAAGACTGCCTGCGCAGGGAACGGCGTCCCGCGGCGTCCCGATCCGCGGCCATCAAAAAAGAGCACCGCCGCAGCGGTGCTCCCTTTTAGGTTCTTATGCTCTTATACGCGGCCACTGCGCAGGTAGCCATAGTTCTTCTTGAGTATGTTGCGGAAGAAGGGGATGCACAGTACCGTATCCGCCGCGATCCACGCCATGGGGTCGGCGGCGCAGAGGGCGTAGAAGGCCATGGCCGGTGCATCGGCGCTGACGGCGCCGCCGGCAAACAGCCCCGGCAGCACCAGACACACGGTGATACGCGCCACCAGCTCTGCCGCGCCTGCGCCCAGCACGAAGCCGCTGCGCCCGATGCCCTGCACGCAGTTGCGCACCACAAAGACGAAGCCCAGAAACAGGTACATGGAGAAGTCCACATACAGCAGCGAGTTGCCGTAGCGCACCGCGTCCGGCGTCACCTTGTCGGCGCTGAGGAACACATGGTAGCAGAAGTCGCCCCTTGTCAGCAGCAGACCCGTGCCCGCCGCCAGAATCGCCAGAATGGACACCATGCCCAGCGCCTGCAGCGTGCCCCGGCGAATGCGGTCGTACTGACCTGCGCCCAGATTCTGCGCCGTGAAGCTGGTCATGGCGCCGCCCAGCGCGTTCATGGGCGTGGCCACCAGATTGAACAGCCGGTTGGCCGCACCGAAGCCGTTCTGCGCCGCGTTGGACACCATCACGCCGTCCCGCATGTCGAACTTCACCACGCCGCCCTGCATGACGATGATGCCGATGGCCAGCACGGAGAATTGCAGTCCCAGGGGGATGCCGCGGACCAGGTGCCGCTTCACATCCATCATGGTGATGCGCCAGTCCTCCCGGTGCAGACGCAGCACCGGATAGCGCACAAAGGCGTAGATAAAGCAGCCGATGGTGCTGACCAGCTGCGCCAGCACCGTGGCAAGGGCTGCGCCCGCCACGCCCCAGCGGAACACCAGAATGAACGCCAGATCCAGCCCCACGTTCAGCACCGTGGAGAACAGCAGGAACAGCAGCGGTGTCACGGAATCGCCCATGGCGCGCAGGAAGGAGCAGATGAAGTTGTAAAACAGCTGCGCGCCGATACCGGCGAAGATGATGGCGCAGTAGGTGTGCGCCGCGGTGTACACCTCGTGGTGGGCGGGCGTCACGTTGATCCACGCCAGCATGGGATCCAGCAGCACCAGCGCCAGCGCCGTCAGCACCACCGTCAGCGCGGCGGACAGCAGCAGCTGCGTGGCCAGCGAGCGGCGCACGCCCCGTTCGTCGTGCATGCCCACATAGTAGGACGTGATGACGCAGAAGCCCGCGCTGACGCCGAAGGCGAACTGCAAAAAGATGAACACCAGAGAATTGGTATCGTTGACGCCGGCTACCTCGGCGGCGGTCAGCGTCTGCCCAACGATGGCCGCGTCGCTGATGGAGTACACCTGCTGCAAAAGGTAGGACAGGATCACCGGCAGAGAAAACAGGAGGATCACCTTCCAGCACGGCCCCTGGGTCAAGTCGATGGGCTCCCTTCTTTTATGTGCTGTTTTCACAGAAATCGCTCCCTTCTTTTGTGTAGTATAGACAATTATCTCTCTCAGAGCGCCGATTATAATACCTTGCGGCGCCGTTGTCAAGAGCTCTTTTGTAAAAAAACCGTCCACCGGTCATTCCCGGTACCGCGCTGCCGTTTTCCGTGCATTTTGCGGCGCATTTCCGCTTTCCGCCAGTGGACACAGCCGGTATTTCGTTGCACTTTCTGTCACTTTGTGGTAAGATACCATTGACACAAATGAAACGGGGAGGTCACTTGATATGAGATCCGATGGCACAAAAAAGTCACCTGTGCGTATGCTTGTCTACCTGCTGCTTCTCGCGGCGGTGGTGGCCCTGGGCTATTTCACCGACATCGTTGACTTCACGGAGCTGAAGGCTGTTTTTTCTCTGAAGCTCACCGCCCTGCTGAAGCTGGCTGTCATGGTCCTGCTGGTGCTGCTGGTGTCCAACCTGGTCATCTTCATTCTGCACGGTATCAAGCCCCGCACCCACCGCGGCGGGTCTGTGCTGTCGCTGCTGAGCAGCCTGGTCAAATATGTGGCCGGCATCATCATCGTCTGCCAGAGTCTGTCCCTGCTGGGCGTTAACGTGGGCACCATCATCGCCAGCGTCGGCGTGCTGGCCCTGGTGGTCGGCTTCAGCGCCGAGAGCCTCATCGCTGACGTGGTCATCGGCGCCTTCATGCTGCTGGAGAACCAGTACAACGTGGGCGACATCGTGGAGGTCAACGGTTTCCGGGGCGTGGTCACCAAGATCGGAATCCGCACCACCTCCATCACCGACGGCGGCGGCAATGTGAAGATCATCAACAACTCGGAGATGAAGAATATCCTCAACCGTTCCGATAACAACTCCTGGTCTGTCAGCGATATCTCCATCCCCTATGAGACAGACCTGGAGAAGCTGGAGGCGCAGCTGCCCACCCTGCTGGAGGAGATTTTCCGCGCCCGGGGCGACGTGATGCTGGATGTGCCCCAGTACCTGGGCGTCCAGACGCTGGACGCCTCCGGCATCATCCTGCGCTTCTGGGTGAAGGTGGCGGAGAAGAACATCTACGCCGGCGCCCGCGCCCTGAACCGCGAGCTGCTGCTGGGCTTCCGCCGTCTGGGTGTGGAGTGCCCCTTCCCTCAGATGGACGTACACATGAAATAAGCCATGGAAGAGAAGAACAAGGAGTTTACCCTGGCGCAGGAGCACGCCGCCCCTCCACCGGAGTGCGCTGCCCTCCCGCCGGAGGTCCTGCCGCCGGACACCGTCCTTCCCGGCGAGGCCTCCGCCGCGGAAAGTGCCGCCGCGCTGAAAAAGAAGACCGCCAAGTGGAAAAAGATCGCCATTATGCTGGTGGGCCTGTCGGCCATGACGGCGGTGGCCGTCACCGGCGGCGGCACAGCGGAGGATCCCGTCCCCGCAACGCCGGACACCCCGCCGGTCCAGCAGGAGCCGTATGTTCCGCCGGAACCGGAGCCGGAGCCCCTTGCCGGAGTTCTGCACTATACCATATACAACGATACCTTCGACGACAGCGGTGTGCCCCTGATCCTGGCCGAGGGTACCGTGGACATGGCCGCGCTGTCCAATACGCCCCTGGCGCTGCCCCAGCCGGAGACGCCGTCCGATGGCAGCTATGCGTTCCTGGGCTGGGCGGGTCGGTATGACACCGCCGGCGGAAAGGTCTGGACGACGGTGCCGGACCCGCTGACAGCGGACTTCGCGGCGTCCATCAGACCCGGAGATACAGGGGAGAGGTCGATCGTGCTCCGCGCCGCCTGGCGGCAGACGGAGCAGAGCCGCTATCCCTGGTCCCTGACCCTGGACGACGGCATCAATGCCGTTACCTATGAGGCGGCGGTGCCTATGGCCTCCGGCGGCAACGTGTACCTGTGCGCCTACCCGCAGCCCACCCGCGACGGCTATCGCTTCACCGGCTGGCTGAACGCGGCAGGGGAGAGGGTGGACCTTCTGCCCGCCTCCGCCTTCTTTGCCAAAACCGCCGACGGCGAAACGGACTGGCGTACCACCGTCTCTGTCACCCTCACCGCGGACTGGGAGAAAGCATAGCAAAAAAAGAACAGTCCCTTTAGGCCGCCTGGCATAAGAAAACATACGCCGCAAAAGGC
>OIAT01000414.1_pt1 | contig 9827 bp, 9 predicted proteins | sample 1580801 | NCBI WGS metagenome assembly OIAT01 (sample SAMEA3882536, study PRJEB24775) | human gut metagenome | biome: human-associated habitat; feature: intestine environment; material: feces | place: Netherlands | collected 2009/2010
AATATTGTTACGGCTTTGACGCCTTACTTAATCAAATCCTTACCAGTCATTTCAGCCGGCTGCTCCATACCCAAGATATGCAGGATAGAAGGAGCTACGTCAGCCAATACACCGTTCTCAACCTTGGCGTCCTTGTTTGCAGTAACGTAAACGAAAGGAACGGGGTTCAGAGAGTGGGCAGTATTCGGAGTACCATCCTCATTCAGAGCATGGTCGGCATTACCGTGGTCGGCGATGATGATTACTTCATAATCGTTTGCCTTGGCAGCCTCAACGGTGTCTTTCACACATTCGTCGATGGCTTTCACTGCCTTCTCGATAGCTTCGTAGATACCGGTATGTCCCACCATATCACCATTGGCGTAGTTCACCACGATGAAATCGAACTTCTGGGTCTTGATAGCTTCTACCAATTTATCCTTCACTTCATAAGCACTCATCTCAGGCTTCAGATCATAAGTTGCTACCTTTGGAGAATTCACAAGGATTCTGTCCTCTCCCGGATTTGGTGCTTCGACACCGCCGTTAAAGAAGAATGTTACATGTGCATACTTCTCTGTCTCAGCGATACGCGCCTGTTTTTTGCCATTCTTTGCGAGGAATTCACCAAATGTATTGGTGATCTCTTCTTTTACGAATGCAACCTTTTTATTCTCGATTGTAGCGTCATATTCTGTAAAGCATACAAATGTTGTCTTGATTCTGTTTCCTCTTTCAAATCCGTCAAAGTTGTCGTCACAGAAGGTTCTTGTAAGCTCTCTTGCTCTGTCCGGACGGAAGTTGAAGAATACTACCGAATCATTTTCTTTGATCGTTGCAACCGGTGCGCCGTCCTTTGTTACTACAAATGGTACAACGAACTCATCCGTTACATCTGCATCATAAGAAGCCTGGATTCCCTCTGTAGCAGAAGCAGCTGTCTCGCCTTCGCCTGCTGAAAGTGCCTTGTAGGCCTTTTCTACACGATCCCAGCGGTTATCACGGTCCATTGCATAATAACGTCCGGAAACACTTGCAACCTCTCCTACGCCGATTTCTTTCATCTTAGCTTCTAACTGCTCTACATACTCTTTTCCTGAAGCCGGTGGTGTATCACGACCGTCAAGGAAGCAGTGTACGTATACTTTCTCAAGTCCCTGTCTCTTAGCCAGTTCCAGAAGGCCGAAAATATGTCCGATGTGGCTGTGAACACCACCGTCAGATACCAGCCCCATCAGGTGCAGTGCAGAATCATTCTTCTTGGCATTCTCACATGCAGCCAGAAGTGCTTTATTCTCAAAGAATACACCATCTTCAATTGCCTTTGTGATCTTTGTCAGTTCCTGATAAATGATACGTCCGGCACCCATATTCATATGGCCAACTTCTGAGTTACCCATCTGTCCGTCCGGAAGTCCTACTGCAAGTCCGCTGGCATTTCCTTTTACACATGGATATTCTGACATCAGTTTATCCATAACAGGTGTTTTTGCCATAGCAATTGCATTACCTTCTGTCTTTTCATTCAGTCCATAACCGTCTAAGATCATAAGTACTGTTGGTTTCTTACTCATTTTTAATATCACCTTTCGTCTTAAATATCACTTTTACAGCATAAAACCGCAGGAAGCAGTCAAACGAAAGCCTCCTGCGGCTGATTTTCTAAATCTTATTTGTAGTTTACGATCTTTCCGAAATCAGCTTTCAGAGATGCTCCACCTACAAGTCCGCCGTCGATATCAGCCTGAGCGAATAACTCTGCTGCATTTCCAGCGTTTACAGATCCGCCGTACTGGATACGGATAGCTTCTGCTGTAGCTTCATCATATACTTCAGCGATGCATGCACGAATACCAGCGCAAACTTCTTCAGCCTGCTCTGTAGTAGCTGTCTTACCTGTTCCGATAGCCCAGATTGGCTCGTAAGCGATCACTGCTGTCTTAGCCTGATCAGCTGTTACATTCTGGAATCCAACTTTAACCTGCTGACGGATGAAGTCCATTGTTACACCCTGTTCTCTCTGCTCCAGAGTCTCTCCACAGCACATGATTGGTGTAATACCATGCTCGAAAGCTTTCAGCATTTTCTTATTTACTGTCTCGTTTGTCTCTGCAAAGTATTCTCTTCTTTCAGAGTGTCCAAGAACAACGTATTTTACTCCTGCATCTGTAAGCATAGCCGGAGAGATTTCTCCTGTATATGCTCCGCTTTCTTCAAAATACATATTCTCAGCACCAACCTGGATATTTGTTCCCTTTACAGCCTCTGCTACAGGGATAATGTCGATTGCAGGTACGCAGAATACTACGTCTACATCTTCATTAGCTACTAATGGTTTTAATTCTTCAACTAAAGCTACTGCTTCACTTGGAGTTTTGTTCATTTTCCAGTTTCCGGCTACGATTTTCTTTCTTGCCATCTTTCCAAATCTCCTTATTCTATTTATCGTTAGCTGCTGCTACACCCGGGAGTTCTTTTCCTTCAAGGAATTCAAGAGAAGCTCCACCACCTGTTGAAATGTGTGTCATCTTATCTCCATATCCCAGCTGGTTAACTGCTGCTGCAGAATCTCCTCCGCCGATGATTGTTACAGCGTCTGTGTCTGCAAGTGCTTTTGCAACCGTTTCTGTTCCTTTTGCAAATTTAGGCATCTCGAAGCATCCCATTGGTCCGTTCCATACAACTGTCTTAGCATCTTTTACTGCATCGCTGAAGATCTTAGCTGTCTCTGGTCCGATGTCGAGTCCTTCCCATCCTTCTGGGATCTCTCCAGCTTTTACTACCTGAGTATTTGCATCATTAGAGAAATCATCTCCGACAACGTTATCTACAGGAAGAAGAAGTTTTACACCTTTGGCTTTTGCTTTTTCGATCATGTCAAGTGCATACTGGCAGTAATCTTCTTCCAGAAGGGATTTTCCGACTGTTCCGCCCTGTGCTTTTGCGAATGTATATGCCATTCCTCCACCGATGATCAGAGTATCTACTTTGTCAAGAAGGTTCTCAATTACAGAAATCTTGCTTGAAACTTTTGCTCCGCCAAGGATTGCTACGAATGGTCTTTCCGGATTGTTGACTGCATTTCCAAGGAAATCAATTTCTTTCTGCATAAGGTATCCAACAACTGCTGTATCTACGTATTTTGTAACTCCTACGTTAGAGCAGTGTGCACGGTGTGCTGTTCCGAATGCATCGTTAACAAATACGTCGCAAAGAGAAGCGAGATCTTTACTGAATGCATCTTCATTCTTTGTCTCTTCTGCTCTGTAACGTGTGTTTTCAAGGAGGATAACATCTCCATCTTTCATCTCAGCTACTGCTGCTTTCGCATTTGGTCCAACAACTTCCGGATCAGCTGCAAATTTTACTTCCTGTCCAAGGAGTTCTGAAAGGCGAACTGCTACAGGAGCAAGAGATAATTCTGGAACCGGCTGTCCCTTTGGCTTTCCAAGATGAGAGCAAAGGATAACCTTTCCGCCATCAGCGATTAATTTTTTGATTGTAGGAAGTGCTGCAACAAGACGATTCTCGTCTGTAATCTTTCCATCGATAAGTGGAACGTTGAAGTCACATCTTACAAGTACTTTTTTCCCTTTTACGTTAATGTCATCTACAGATTTTTTATTAAGCATAGTACTGCCTCCTGGTTATATATTTTATAACTGCAAAAAGGGTCCGGTCCAATAAGACCGGACCCTTTGTGAGTCTTAATTCATGCTCTAAATTATGCTAATTCAGAGAAGTATTTGATTGTTCTTACCATCTGGCTTGTGTATGAGTTCTCATTGTCATACCAAGAAACAACCTGAACTTCTGTAGTTCCGTTTTCCAGTGGAAGTACCATTGTCTGAGTAGCATCGAATAATGAACCATATCTCATTCCAACGATATCGCTAGATACGATTTCATCTGTGTTGTATCCGAAGGACTCTGTAGAAGCTGCTTTCATAGCTGCGTTGATTTCATCAACTGTTACATGTCCTTTTACAACTGCTGTAAGGATTGTTGTAGATCCTGTAGGTGTTGGTACACGCTGAGCAGATCCGATTAACTTTCCGTTCAGTTCTGGGATAACAAGTCCGATTGCTTTTGCAGCACCTGTGCTGTTCGGAACGATGTTAACTGCAGCTGCACGGGATCTTCTCAGATCGCCTTTTCTCTGCGGTCCGTCCAGAGTCATCTGATCTCCTGTGTAAGCGTGAATTGTGCACATGATACCAGACTCGATTGGTGCAAGATCGTTAAGAGCTTTTGCCATTGGAGCCAGGCAGTTTGTTGTACAAGAAGCTGCAGAAATTACTGTATCTTCTGGTTTCAGTGTTTCGTGGTTTACGTTATATACGATAGTTGGCAGGTCGTTTCCAGCTGGTGCGGAAATAACAACTTTTCTTGCTCCTGCTTTGATATGAGCAGATGCTTTTTCTTTAGATGTATAGAATCCTGTACACTCCAGAACTACGTCTACACCAATCTCTCCCCAAGGAAGTTCTTCAGCGTTAGCTTTAGCATAGATTTTGATTTCTTTTCCATCAACGATGATAGAATCATCTGTTGCTTTTACAGTATCAGCTAAAGCGTATTTTCCCTGTGAAGAATCATATTTTAACAGGTGTGCAAGCATCTTAGGAGATGTTAAGTCGTTGATTGCTACAACTTCATATCCTTCTGCTCCGAACATCTGTCTGAATGCAAGACGTCCAATACGTCCAAATCCATTAATCGCTACTTTTACTGCCATGATTAATTCCTCCTAAAGTTTGTTTATTAACTACTTATGCAGTCTACATTGTGAAATCTTTCTCAAGCCCTTTAGAAGCTCTATCAAGACCTCTCAACTGCTAATAATTGTACTTTATCTGATACAAAATTTCAAGAGGTTTTCCTATTTTTATATAAGTTGCTTAAAAACAGGCTTTTGTTCAAAAAATTCTGTATAATATTTAAAGCCGCAGGACTTCAAAATTTCTTCTGCCTTTGCAAAATCATACGCAATATGCTCCGGTTTATGTGCATCGGCTCCAATCGTAATGATCTCACCGCCAAGCTCACGATAACGCTTCAATACATCCGGATGTGGATGTGCGAACGGAAGGCCATACTTCAATCCGGCCGAATTCACTTCCAGACCCTTTTCCTTCTCAATCAATAGTTTCAAAATCTCGTCTATAATATCCGCATAATCTGTATACGAATATTCTTTTTCCCTTGATTTTCCATATCTTACAACATAATCCAGATGACCAAGTGTCTGAAAGCAGTCCGAAGTTCTCACATTTTCCAGCGTTGTCTCCATCATCAGACGGTACGCCTCTTTGTCAGTACGGTCTGTAAAAAGCTTTTCTGCCGCAGGATCAGTATATAATATGTTCCCTTCCGCATCTTTCTTATACGGAACATTGTGAACCGATCCAATTACGAAATCAAACGGATATTTCTTCGTCAGTTCTTCATAATAATCTTTCAGATATGTCCTAAGTCCCAGTTCTATTCCAATCCTGATATTCAGTTTTCCTGCATATTCTTCCTGAAGTTTCTGCATTTCCACAAAATAAGCATCCACATCAAAGATACCTTCTTCTCCCCATTCCAGATCCGCCATATCGCGTGGACAGGCTTCGGAATCCGTTGAAAACCATGTGTGCATATGCATATCCGCCTGTATCATAACTTATTCCTCTTTATTTTGTATTTTATCAATATTCTTTATGTTTCCTACTTATCCGCAATGATCGTTCCGCCGCCAAGTACGTATTCTCCGTCATATAATACGACAGCCTGTCCCGGTGTGATCGCTCTCTGCGGCTCTTCAAATGTACAGAGGATCTCATCTTCTCCCGTCTTTTCAACGGTACACCATGCACCTCTGTGATTATAACGAATCTTCGCCCACACTCTTTTCGGCTCTGTCAGATCTTCTACCGTCATGAAATTCACCTGATCTGCGCGCACATAACGGGACATAGATTCCTCATTTGATCCCACTACAACTTCATTGGTTTCCGGGCGGATCTCCAATACGAACACCGGATGTCCGAGAGACAGTCCCAGACCTTTTCTCTGTCCCACCGTATAATGAATGATTCCTTTATGTTTTCCGACAACCGTTCCATCCGAAAGCACGAAATTGCCCGGCGTAATCTTTGCATCTGAATTTTCTTCGATATAAGACGCATAATCTCCATCTGACACAAAGCAGATATCCTGACTGTCCGGCTTATGTGCAACAAGAAGGCCTATTTCATCTGCCATTGCACGGATCTGATCTTTTGTATATTCTCCAACCGGCATCAGTGTCTTTGAAAGCTGATCCTGTGTAAGGTTATAAAGTGCATATGTCTGATCTTTTGCCGCAGTCGCAGAATTACGGATTGCATATCTTCCATTCGACAGCCTCTCTACCCTGGCATAATGTCCCGTTGCTATATACTCCGCACCAATATCAAGGCTTCGCTTTAACAATGATTCCCATTTCACATATCGGTTACAGGCGATACACGGGTTCGGCGTTCTGCCATGCAGATAATCATCGATAAAATAATCAATGACATTTTCTTTAAATTCTTTTTTAAAATTCATGACATAATACGGAATATCCAGCGCTGCTGCCACTCTTCTGGCATCATCCACTGCACTGAGTCCACAACAGCCGCCATGTTCTTCCATCGCGGCTTCTTCTTCATCCTGCCAGATCTGCATCGTGACTCCTATTACATCATATCCCTGATTTTTTAAAAGCCAGGCTGCCACGGAGGAGTCAACCCCTCCGGACATCCCGACTACAACTTTTTTCTTTTCCATATAAAGTTCTCCGGCTTAATATTCTTCTTCTTCCGCCTCTTCACCTTCGTGAATATCAGACTTCGGTTTCTCGAGTCCTTCAATCTTAATATCATGCTTCTCTGCGTAATCCCATAAAGCTGCGTGGATTGCTTCCTCTGCAAGCAGTGAGCAGTGTACTTTTACCGGCGGAAGTCCGTCAAGCGCTTCCATAACTGCTTTATTTGTAACTTCCATTGCTTCCTGGATCGTCTTTCCTTTTACCATCTCTGTTGCCATACTGCTTGTTGCAACTGCGGCACCACATCCGAATGTTTTAAATTTTACATCACGGATGATCTGATTGTCGTCGATATCAAGGTAAATTCTCATGATATCTCCACATTTTGCATTTCCTACGGTTCCAACGCCACTGGCATTTTCAATTTCTCCTACATTTCTTGGATGTTCAAAATGATCCATTACTTTTTCTGAATACATATCTAAATTACTCCTTTTGTCTTTTTATCTAAATGTTTTGACTGTTTTGTCCGAATGTGTTCTGTACACAATCTGAATTATTTCTCGCCCTGTTTTTTCTGTTTTTTAATGAAGTCTTCATACAGAGGAGACATTTCTCTTAAGTGCGCAACGATCTCTTTCAGATTATCTACAACATAATCGATATCTTCTTTTTCAATTTCTTCGTTCAATGTCAGTCTTAATGATCCGTGAGCGATCTCATGAGGCAGACCGATGGCAAGCAGAACGTGTGATGGGTCTAATGATCCGGATGTGCATGCAGATCCGCTTGATCCACAGATTCCTTTCATGTCAAGTTTGATCAGAAGCGACTCACCTTCTACGAACTGGAAGCTGAAGTTTGCATTATTTGGAAGACGGTCTGTTCTGTGTCCGTTCAGACGACAGTATGGAATTTCATTCAGCACTCTGTCGATCAGATAGTCTCTGACTTCTCTTTCTTTTGCTGTTCTTTCTTCCATGCTGGCTGCTGCACGTTTTGCTGCTGTTCCGATTCCTACGATTCCAGGAACATTCTCTGTACCTGCACGACGCTTTCTCTCCTGTGCTCCACCATGGATAAACGAACGGATCTTTACGCCCGTACGGATGTACATGATCCCGATTCCCTTTGGTCCGTTGAACTTGTGTCCGCTGGCGCTTAACATATCAATGTGGCATTCGTCTACGTTGATCGGAAGCTGTCCGAAAGCCTGTACTGCATCGGTATGGAACAGAATGCCATGTTCATGAGCGATCTCACCGATTTCCTTGATTGGCTGGATGGTACCGATCTCGTTATTTGCAAACATAACAGAGATCAGGATAGTTGTCGGACGGATCGCTGCCTTTAAGTCATCCAGTTTTACTTTTCCGTCTTCATCTACATCAAGGTATGTTACCTCAAATCCTCTTTTTTCAAGATACTCTGCTGTATGAAGAATCGCATGATGCTCGATCTTTGTTGTAATGATATGGTTACCTTTGTTCGCATAAGCCTCGGCTGTACATTTTAAAGCCCAGTTATCAGATTCAGATCCGCCGCCTGTAAAATAGATCTCATTTGATTTTGCACCGATCATTTCAGCGATTGCATCTCTCTGCTGGTTGATCACTTCTTTGTTTGCAGCGGCAAAGCTGTAAACACTGGATGGATTTCCGAATTTTTCTGTAAAATACGGAAGCATTGCTTCTACAACTTCCGGTGCTGTCTTTGTTGTTGCTGCATTATCAAGATATAATAATTTACTCATTTTATCTCCTCCATTTTCTTTGTATATTCTGTAATGTTTTTGTTTATCAGAATTTTTGTCTGCCGATTACTGGCTGCACTTTGGATTTTCACATTCTCCGTCCGGATTAATGCTTTTACTCTCCTGTATCAGCTCATCCAGCATGATCTGATTCACCGTATCATTAATACTGTCATTAATCTTCTGCCATACATACTTTGTCACACATCCGTCCGATGCCATGCAGCCTTCTCCTGTTGTAGTATCAAATGCCGCACATTTGACCGGCTCCAGACTTCCCTCCAGTGCTCTTAAGATATCTCCGACAGAGATTTCCGACGGTTTTTTCGCCAGTACATATCCGCCAGAGGCTCCACGAATACTTTTCACCAGCCCTGCCTTTTTCAGAAGTGCAACAAGCTGTTCCAGATAGCGTTCTGAAATTTCCTGTCTTGCGGCCACGCTTCCGATCGACACCGGTTCTTTCTCACTGTATCTGGCAAGATCTATCATGGCACGCAGTCCATATCTACCCTTCGTGGAAAGTTTCATCTTATCACCTCTTTTTAATCCCCAGTATTTTACTAGGATTTTTACTCCTGTAGAATATCACTGCTTTTTAGTTCTGTCAAGCACTATTCTTGAATAACTTATAAAGATACAATTCTCATATATAAAGGAGCCGATTATGTCCGGAAAGCGCGCTCTCATCCGCGGAACAGCTATTTTGACCATTACAAGTTTTGTCACACGTTTTATGGGATTTTTCTATCGCATTTTTTTGGGTCATACCTTTGGCGAAGAAAATGTAGGCCTTTATCAACTTGTATTTCCTGTATATGCCCTTGGCATCTCTTTTTCCTGTGCCGGAACCGAACTTGCTCTTTCCCGCTGCGTTGCACAGGAAAATGCTGCAGGCCATCCGGAAAAAGCAAAAGAATTATTAAAAACCGGCCTGATATTTACATTTGTTCTTTCCTGTATTCTGACCATTTTTTTACAGCACAATGCACATATGACCGCCATCTCTTTTCTCCATGATTCCAGATGCGAAGAACTGCTGATTTTATTGTCCTATACGTTTCCTTTTGCTTCAATCCACAGCTGCATCTGCGGCTATTCGCTTGGCTTAAAGCAGACAAAAATTCCTGCTGTTTCCCAACTTTTTGAACAGACATTCCGTATTTTATTCGTGTTTCTTTTCTGTTATTACCGCACCAGCCATCAGCTGGATCTTTCCATCTCTTTTGCCGTTGTTGGTCTTGCTATGGGGGAGATCTTTGCATCTTGCTATTGCCTGTACTCTATACACCACACAGCTTCGAAACAAGTGCAGAA
>OIAT01000419.1_pt1 | contig 9767 bp, 5 predicted proteins | sample 1580801 | NCBI WGS metagenome assembly OIAT01 (sample SAMEA3882536, study PRJEB24775) | human gut metagenome | biome: human-associated habitat; feature: intestine environment; material: feces | place: Netherlands | collected 2009/2010
ATGAAAAGAAAAAAAGCAGTTACTTTGACTACCGCTGCATTAGCACTTACTATGACTGTCTGCGGTAGTTCCAGCGCGATTGCCGCATCAGAATTAACAGCGGAAAGCAAACTAGCCACCCAGTATACCATTGATGCAAATCAGGAAGTTTATGCATTGCTGGATTTCGAGGATACTGCGGAGTTTGAGAATGCTGCAAAGGGGCAGATTGCTTCTCCGGATACTCTGGATATTTATGATGAGAACGGGAAGCTTGTATGGAGTCAGACAGCGTATGCTTTTCTGGATCAGGATGCTCCGGATACAGCGAATCCAAGTCTTTGGAGAGATACACAGCTGAATCATATTTATGGTCTTTTTGAAGTGACTGACGGAATTTATCAGGTGCGTGGCTATGACATGTCAAATGTTACGTTCATAAAAGGTGATACAGGATGGATTGTAATAGATCCATTGATGAGTGTCGAGTGTGCGGCAGCGGCTTTTTCACTGGTGGAAGAGAAGCTTGGTACTTTCCCTGTAAAGGCAGTGATTTACAGCCATTCCCATGTGGATCACTTTGGTGGAGTCAAGGGGATTATTTCGGAAGAAGACGTACAATCCGGTGATGTGCAGGTAATTGCACCGGAGGGCTTTGAGAAGTATGCTGTCAGCGAGAATATTTATGCAGGTACTGCCATGGGACGCAGAGCAAGCTATCAGTATGGAACCATGCTTGAGGCCAGTGAAACAGGAGCTCTTGCTATTGGTATTGGTATGGGGCAGTCCAGGGGCAGCGCAAGCTATATTTCTCCTACACTTGAAATTACACAGACTGGTGAAAAGCATACCATTGATGGAGTGGAAATGGAATTCCAGCTTACCCCGGGTACCGAAGCACCGGCAGAGATGAACTTCTGGATTGGATCGAAAAATGCTTTGTGGATGGCTGAAAACTGTACAGGAACACTCCACAACCTGTATACACTCCGCGGAGCCCAGGTACGTGACGGAAACGCATGGGCAGAGTACATTATGGAATCTCTGGCACTTTATGGTGATCAGGCAGATGTAGTATTCCAGTCTCATAACTGGCCACATTGGGGAAAGGATATTATTCAGGAATATATGACCAATACTGCAGCTGTGTATAAGTTTATTAACGACCAGACATTGCTTTACATTAATGAAGGTTATACGGAAACAGAGATTGCCAATATGATCCAGCTTCCAAAGGAGCTGGAGAAAGTCTGGTATACCCGTCAGTATTATGGCACAGTTTCTCATAATTCGAAGGCAGTATATGAGAAATACATGGGCTGGTATGACGGTAATCCTGTCCATCTTGCTGAACTTACACCATCGGATTATGCCCAAAAGCTGGTAGAATATTTCGGTGATACAGATGCGGTTCTTGAAAAAGCAAAAGAAGATTTTGCCAGGGGAGAATATCAGTGGGTTGCCCAGATTACCAATACACTGGTTTATGCTGATCCGGAAAATACGGATGCACGTTATCTGTGTGCAGATGCCTTAGAGCAATTGGGATATCAGGCAGAATCCGGTCCATGGCGCAGTGCTTATCTTTGTGCTGCACAGGAGCTGCGAAATGGTACAAATACTGATGATGCAACACGAGGCAAGGGTAGCGGTGATGTTGTTTCACATATGACACCTGATATGCTTCTGGATTATCTGGGAATTCTTGTAGATACAACGAAGGTTCCTGATCTGAGTTTTACAGCAAATCTGATATTACCGGAAGGAAATTATGTACTCCGTGTCAAGAATGGTGTACTACTTTATCAGAAGGATATACAGGACGCAGATGCAGATGTGACATGGACTACCAAACGTGCAGGACTTCTGTCTATTGTTCAGAAAAATGCAGAGAACGTTGCTGCTTTGATTGAGCAGGAGGGGGATGAGACCTGCCTGACACGATTGATGGATGCTGTTACGGTTACCGCAGAGTATAAATATTTTAATATTATTGAGCCATAAGCTTTTTATGTTGGAAACCGGATATGTCTGCATCAGCAGGCATGTTCGTTCCGGCTGTGTTTAAGGGATTGGGAATAGATAAAATAACAGGAATATGGAGGATATAGAAACATGGTAGTGATAAACTCGCTGCCATGTTTTTGTTTTGCCATGCATATGAGAAAAAGATCCGGTGTACCAGGCTGGAAGCGCAGGTAGAGGTTAGTGCGAACCAGTCCGGAACACTTAACGAGAGCAAGCCAAAGGAGCAGCACGAGTTTAGTGGGAGGGACAAGCAGAGAACACTTATAACAAATATAGCTATTCTGCACAAACTATGGTATACTTATGGACAAGGAATATGAAAAATTACACAACAGACTTATAACAGTTTTGTAATAGCGTTTATCAGGAGGGTAATTATGGAGCAGAGACTGGAACCATTGTTTACCCCGTGGAAGATTGGCAATTGCGAGATTAAGAACCGTATTGTGCTGACTTCTATGGGCGGAACGAACCTATTAGGCTGGATGGAAGTGAACCACTTTGACAAGGATGGAGCGAGGTTCATCATGGAAGTGGCGAAGAACAATTGTGGACTGGTGCTTCCGGGCTGCCAGCCGGTATACAATCCCATGTATGGGAAGTGGCTTTATAAGAATGAAAAGATGTATCAGGATCTGGCAAAGTGGATGCCGGAATTTCACAAGACCGGTGCGAAGCTTTTCGTGCAGCTGACGGCAGGGTTTGGACGATCCTTTACGATCAGCAGCATGATGGAAACGTTGTATACGAATAAGGCACTTCGTGTTCTGGCTAAGCCTGTTATGGATCTTGATAAGATTACGGCAGCACCGAGTCCGTCACCGAACCGCTGGTCCGATAAGGTACCGTCAAGAGAGATGACCGTGGAAGAAATCGAGGAGTTTATCACGGCGTTTGGCAAGACCGCGAAGCTTTTAAAGGATGCGGGAGTGGATGGCGTAGAAATCCATGCAGTACATGAGGGCTATCTGCTCGATCAGTTTACTTTAAAATATGTGAATAAGCGTACCGATGAATACGGTGGATCCTTTGAGAACCGCTACCGGTTTGCTGTGGAAATTGTGAAAGAAATCAAGAGGGTCTGTGGAAAAGACTTTCCGGTATCGTTACGGTACAGTGTGGAATCGAAGACCAAGGGCTTCCGAGAGGGAGCATTGCCGGGTGAAGAGTATGTGGAAGCCGGACGTGATATGGCAGAGTCGGAGAAGGCGGTTAAATATCTGCAGGATGCCGGATATGACATGCTCAACTGCGACAATGGAACCTACGATGCCTGGTATTGGGCACATCCCCCGATTTATATGCCGGAAAACTGTAACCTTGAGGATGTGGAGCATATCCGTAAGTTCGTGGATATTCCGGTGGTGTGTGCAGGACGTATGGATCCCCGTGTGGCAGCAGATGCGATCCGGGATGGCAGGCTTGACGGTGCCGGGTTTGCCCGTCAGTTCCTGGCAGACCAGGAATGGGTAACGAAGCTGATGAATGGACAGGAGGACAATATCCGTCCCTGTATTCTCTGCCATAACGGATGCTTTAACATGTGTCATTACAAGGGTGTTCCCAACGATCAGGCACTTTCGGATTCCCTGCACCTTGCAAGATGTGCGGTGAATGCGGAAACGATGCAGTGGGAGAAGCATAAGCTTGTAAAGACCGCAAGTCCGAAGAAGGTACATATTATTGGCGGCGGTATCGGCGGTATGGAAGCAGCCAGAGTGTTAAAGCTGCGCGGTCATGAACCGGTAATCCATGAGAAGAAGGGGGAGCTTGGAGGAACCTTTATCGCAGCAAGTGCGGAAAGCTATAAGGGTAAATTACGTGACCTCCTGACCTGGTACAAAAAGCAGATGAAGGATCTGGATATCGAGATTCATTTTAATGAAGAGATCAGGAGCCTTGAGCCGTTTGCCGGAAGTCCGGTGATCGTTGCAACCGGTTCGGTTGCGCGTGTCCTTAAGAAGGTTCCGGGACATGAGAAGATGGTGGAAGCCTGTGAGTTTCTGACCGGAACACCGGTGGGGGAAAAGGCAGCCGTTGTCGGCGGTGGACTTACCGGATGTGAAATTGCATATGAACTGGCTTTACAGGGCAAAAAGCCGGTGATCGTGGAAATGAAGGATGACCTGATTGCGCAGACCGGTGTGTGTCTGGCGAACAGCTCCTATTTAAGAGAATGGTTTGCATGGCAGAAGGTGCCGGTTTATCTTGAAACCACCTTACAGTCTGTAGAAGATGGCAGGATCATCTGTAAGGATAAGGAAGGCAGAGAGATCACCATTCCGTGTGACAGCGTGATCAGTTCTGCCGGTTATCTTCCCAATCCGCTTGCCGAAGAGAGCCGGAATGTACATCTGGTCGGTGACTGTAAGCAGGTCGGTAATTTAAGAAGTGTCGTATGGCGGGCCTATGAAGTAGCCATGAAGATTTAAGGAGTGAGGTGATCATTTTGAATTTAACGAAAGAACAACAGGAAATTCTAGATGGAAAGCAGGGAGACATCCTTGCCAGAATTATGAAGACGCTGGTGAGGTACGGGGAATTGTTCGGAGCAGATTCCATGGTACCGGTAACGAGTCAGTATAACCACCTGGTAACCTCGTTTGGATTAAAGGCACTGGCCCCGGTTTATGAACTGATGGACCGCCTGATTGAATCCGGGAATGTATCGAAGCAGAAGTTTTCGGCAGATCCAAGACCGCTTGATCCCAATGTGCCGAGTTCCTTTTTACAGAATATTGTGTTTAAAAATTTCATGTATTCCAAGCAGGAGGATTATGAGAAGCAGCTTATCAGACTAGGAATCATGGAAAAGGATGCATATACCTGCACCTGCTATATGAAGGAGGTGGGAAATACACCGGCGATGGGCGAGGTGCTGTCCTGGTCGGAATCTTCGGCAGTGGTATATGCCAATTCCGTACTGGGGGCAAGATGTAACCGTAACTCCGGAATTATTGATCTGATGGGTTCGGTTGCGGGCTTTGTGCCGAACTTCGGACTTCTTACCGATGAAGGAAGAAAAGCGACCTGGATTGTCAGGATCGAAACGACGAAAAAGCCGGAGGCACAGCTTCTCGGCTCTGCAATCGGAATGAAGGTTATGGCGGAGGTTCCTTATATCATAGGACTGGATCAGTGGCTTCCGGGAGGGCTGGATGAGGATGCCAAAACTTATCTGAAGGACTTTGGTGCAGCGACTGCTTCTAACGGAGCCGTAGGACTTTATCATGTGGAGAATATCACACCTGAGGCGGTTCAGTATGGTAAGGATCTGATTACAGAGAATGCGAAGGTTTATGTTGTGGATGATGCGGAGCTTGACCGGGTATACCGCAGTTACCCGGTTATCTGGAAAAAGAAGGATGCGGCTCCGAAGCTCTGCTTTATGGGATGTCCGCATATGAGTCTGAACCAGCTGATTGACTGGACAAAGAAGATCGAAGAAAGCCTTAAGAAATACGGAAAGACAAGGGTCTGCATTCCGACCGTATTTACGGCAGCTCCGGCGGTGCTTAAGAAGTTTGAAGAAACACCTTATGCAGCGACGTTGAAGCAGGCGGGAGTCATTACTTCCTATATTTGTCCGCTGATGTATATGAATAATCCACTCAGTGAAAAGATGCCGGTCATTACTTCCAGCAACAAGCTTAGAACCTACACCAGTGCGAGATATTATACCGATGCGGAAATTCTGGAGCAGATCACAAAAGGAGGAACGGCCCGATGAAAGAATTTAAAGGAAGAGTTGTAGCGAACGGAACGACAACAGCAAAGGCACTCGTATCCCACGGAGGCTTAAATACGCTGGCATCTTTCCAGAAGGCATTGCAGTTCGGGGACAAGAAGGCAACCTGTGGAGATCAGAACAATCCGGATCTTTATGGAAAGCAGATGGCAGGCAAGGCCTTGTGTCTGCCGACAACCATCGGATCAACGACGGGAGGACTGGTTCTTTACTGTGCATGCTCCATGAACCGTCAGCCTGCATGTATGCTGTTTTCAGAGCCGATTGACTCACTGGCAGGAGCCGGAGCCATTCTGGCGGATGTGTGGCTTGACAATGTCAGCATGCCGGTTGTAGACAGCCTTGGCGAAGAGTTCCTTTCCTATGTAAAGGATGACATGACCATTACCGTGAAGGACGATGGCGTTGTGGTCGTAGAGTAAAACACATCAGACAGAGGAGAATAAACAGTAAATAACAGAAAATGAATATTCCGGATATTTATTAAAGCAATAGCTATTCATAAAACAGGAAAAGAGGCGGGGTTATGAATTCCATTAAGACAAAAATTATTGTAAGTATTATTGCATGTACCTTACTTTCAGCCATTCCGGTTGGATTTATGAGTCTTCGGAATGTGTATCAGACATCAAATCAGGGGGCTGAACAGGAGCTGGCATTGAAGTGCCGGAACGAGCAGGAACAGATTAATGCACAGATTTCGAAAATCGAACAGTCCGTAGATACCTTAAGCAGTATTGCAATGAATAAGCTTGATTTTTCGAAGTTTAAGAGCAGTGCAGTCTATGTGAAGCAGTATACGGATTCCATTATGAGTGATGTTGTGAAGTTTGGAGAGCACACCGATGGTGCTATCTGCGTTTATGTGCGGTACAATCCTGATTTTACGGAACCGACTTCCGGTATTTTCCTTACCAGAAACAGCACGGACGAGGAATTCACCAGTTCTGTACCAACGGACTTTACCATGTATGACAAAACGGATGTGGAGCATGTCGGCTGGTATTATGTTCCTGTAGAGAACGGTGCACCGTTGTGGATGGATCCTTATCTCAACGGTAATGTGAATGTTTATATTATTTCTTATGTTGTTCCGCTGTATGTTGACGGGGAATCCGTTGGTATTATCGGAATGGATATTGATTTTTCACAGATTACGGGAATGGTTGAAAAAACAAAGGCATTTTCTACTGGATATTCCTTCCTTTATAAGCCGGATGGCTCCATTATGTACCATCCCGAGATGGAAAACGGCGCGGATCTTGAGCAGCTTGGGATGACGGCAGATGAAAAGGCACGGATGTGTGATGCAGCAAATGAGGGACAGGTAGAGGGCTTTAGCAGTAACGGAACAAAGACCAGTGCGGTATTCTATACGCTGGATAATGGAATGATGGTAGCTCTGTCTGCCCCGGACAGTGAGATTACCTCAGATGCTGTAAGCCTGTCGGCCATGATGATCGGCACCTGTGTGGTATGTCTGCTTATCTGTATCGTACTTGCGGTTATTTTAAGCAGGAGTATTGCTGCTCCGATTACCGGCATCACGAAGGTCATCCGTCAGACAGCGGATCTTGATTTCCAGAAAACAAAATCAGGGGAATCCCTGGTAAAGCGTAAGGATGAAACCGGTGTGATGGCGGGAGCTGTCAGTGATATGAGAAAGGTATTCCGTGAACTGATCGGAGACATTACAGCTGCGGAGACAACCATTCTGACTGGTATGGATAAGCTGGATTCCATCATGCACGCAAACAGTGAAATGGCAGAGGATAATTCCGCAACCACGCAGGAAATGGCAGCCGGCATGCAGGAGACAACAGCAAGTGCATCCATGATTAACGGTAACATTGATGGTATTAAGCAAAATACGGAAGATATAAAGAAGCTTTCAAAGGAAGGACAGGAGACCTCAGTACAGGTGAAGGGCAGAGCTGACCAGCTCCAGAGCACAACCATTTCTTCAAGCAATAAGGCACTGGCAATTTTCGAGGAGATGAAGATAAAAACCAAGGAAGCCATTGAGAAGTCCAAGGCGGTTGACCAGATTAACAATCTGACCGAAAACATCAAACAGATTTCGTCCCAGACCAATCTCCTTGCCTTGAATGCCAATATTGAGGCAGCACGTGCCGGTGAAGCGGGAAAAGGCTTTGCCGTTGTGGCAACAGAGATTGGAAATCTGTCAAATCAGACCTATGCAACGGTGGATGGCATTACGGAAATGGTTACAGAGGTTAACAGTGCCGTTAACAGTATGACCGACTGTATGACGACGATTATGGATTTCCTGGAGAATACGGTAGTGCTTGATTATAATTCCTTCAGGGAGATCGGTAAGGAATATCAGGCGGATGCCAATACCTTTGCGGATGCAATGGGAAGAGTTTACAGTGAGATTACAAAGCTGGATGAGCAGATCAGTGATATTGCAGAGAATGTGACCAATGTCAGTGAAACGATCAGCCAGTCCGCACAGGGGGTCAGCCAGATCGCGGAGAAATCCTCCGATGCTGCTGCAAAGACCACAGAGGGCTATGAGCTGCTTCGTGAAAGCCGTGACAGCATTGTAAAATTAGGAACCATCATTGAACGGTTCCGGTTATAGAAGGTCTGCATAAGGACTGGAAAAGGAGTGGATGAAGAATGGCACATTTAACTATTGATTTTTTCTCAAACTGTCTGCGCAGGACGGTGCAGTTTCAGATGATTATTCCGGGAGATTTCTGCAATACCTGGCAGATTGAGCAGAAGCGTAAAGGGAAACGGATGAAGACCCTTTTTCTTCTGCATGGATATACCGGTGCTGCAGAGAACTGGGTGCCGGATAATTTAAGTACACTTTACAATTTCGCAATCGTGATGCCGAGCGGAGAAAACGGCTTCTGGGTAGATGGTCCGGCTACCGGACATCAGTATGGAGCCTTTATCGGAGAGGAACTGCCGGATTACATCCGTAAGACCTTTGGTCTTGCCATGAATCCGGAAGAGACTTATATCATGGGGCTTTCCATGGGCGGCTTCGGGGCGCTGCATACGGCATTACAGTATCCGGAGACCTTCGGAAAGGTGGCTGCGCTTTCTTCGGCACTCATTATCCATGAGATTGCCCATATGCAGCCGGGAGGATCAAACGAGGTCGCCAATTATGAGTACTATCACGGCTGCTTCGGAGATCTGGACCGGATTGAGATCAGCCGCTATAATCCGGAGGTGCTGGTAGAAGAGATTCTGAATGAACAGCGGAAGATGCCGGATATTTATATGGCGTGTGGAACCGAGGACTTCCTGCTTGAAAAGAACCGTGAGTTTCACAGATTTCTCGATAAGTATGAGGTGTCGCATTGTTATATGGAGTCCAAGGGAGAGCACAATATGGAGTTTTGGACCGAATATGCAAGGATCTTCATCCCAAAGATGTTTGAGGAGTAGGAGGAAAGATGATGTCATTGTGGATTCCAGATATGTTTTGGAGGATTTTATGAATAAGCTTCAGCTTATGTATGCGTGATACGGGTAAGTGCTGTTTATAAAGAAAGTCAGAAAACGAGAGTGTGAAAAAGGCATAATCGTTTTCTGGCTTTTGTTTTATATATGGAATAGTTACGAAGATTTGCATTTACTGTCATGCGGTGGTGGTACATATATTAAAAACTAAGTGTACAAAAATAGAAGGTTGACAACTGTCTACCTATATGCTATTTTATGGGTATACAGATGTCTACCTATAAAATGGAAGGTAAGGATTTCGTACCTTCACAGTTACAATCACAGAATGGCTCAGAGAGGAAGAGGAATAATGATTAAAATATCCGATGCAGAATGGAAAATTATGAATGTGCTGTGGGAAGAACAACCAAAGACTATGATGCAGATTACGAAAGAGTTGCAGGAAGAAACGGGCTGGACCAAGCATACGGTTATGACGTACCTGAAAAGAATGGAGAGCAAGAAAATCATTCATTATGTGGAGGGAGAAAAGGCAAAATTATATTATTCCGACATGGACCGG
>OIAT01000424.1_pt1 | contig 9723 bp, 8 predicted proteins | sample 1580801 | NCBI WGS metagenome assembly OIAT01 (sample SAMEA3882536, study PRJEB24775) | human gut metagenome | biome: human-associated habitat; feature: intestine environment; material: feces | place: Netherlands | collected 2009/2010
TGACGGAATCATCTATGAGCAGATGAAATACTGCGACTACTGGGGCTTTGAGCGCGCGCTGGTGAGCCACATCATGCATGAGGAGTATGACTGGCCGGTGCTGAGCATCGACCGTCTGTACAACAACGGCAACTCCGGCCAGCTGCGGACCCGCGTGCAGGCCTTTGTGGAGTCGCTGGAGATCAAGAAGCTCCACAAGCAGAACGGAGGTGCCAACTGATGGCTGACAAGAAGAAATTTCCCAATCCCAAATTCTTCCGCGCCAAGACTGAGATGGATTGGAAGGCGCAGGCCGCCAACCTGAAGGAGTTTGGCTCCATCGCTCTCGATCTCATCAAGGAGACGGACTGGAAAGCCTTTGGCAGGAAACAGAAGGAGCATTTCCTTGACAATATGAACCGTGTAGCACGGGAGGCCAAGACCGTTGCCGCCATGACCTGCGCGGAGCGCAAGGACCTGCTGCTCAACGGCGAAAAGCATCTGGGTGCCCTGTACCGCAAGGGTGACATGGCCACTGTCCGCCGGGAGTGGCGCGGCGTGGAGAGCACGCTTATCGACTTCGCCGGCTGGCTGAAAACATGGGGCATGCTGCTGGGCACCTTCTCCAAGGATCTGATACCCGCCCTGAACACCACGTTCTGGTATCGCTGGATGATCTCCTATATGTGCTGCGTGAGCTTCATGGATAAGAACACCATGGGTCAACGGGGCAACGCCCTGAAAATGAGCCACCTGATGACCTACGACATTTTCCGCTATGTGGCGGAAAATCTGGTGTTCCTGGCCAAGTGCGATAAGAAGAACGGCAACAGCTCCGAGCTGAACAAGAAGGTCGTTCTGTTCGATGAGATGACCATGGGCCAGATCATGGCCGGCTTCCCCGACCTGCTGGGTATCCCCTATCAGCTGATGCCGGTGTTCCTGGTGTCCGAGATCGACCAGCTCACCTGCGTGCCCTACATCGACGCCGTGGAGTCCTTCGGCCTGCCGGCGGACTGCTGCCCGGTGCCGTCCTCCGAGTGCGGCGCGCTGGTCATCGATGCCCTGCCCCACATGGGCAAGTGCTTTATCTCCTCCTCCATGCCCTGCGACGGCTCCACTATGGCCTCCAGCTATATGTCCCGCCGCTTCCCCGACCTGCCCGTGTTCCACCTGTGCTTCCCGGTTCGGTATGAGGACGAGGAGACGGTGCAGATGGGCGCCGAGGATATCCGGGCGTGCATCAAGTTCATTGAGGAGCAGACCGGCGCCAAGTGGAGTTGGGACGCCTACTTCTCCGCCATGAAGCGCTTTAACGAGGAGACGCGCTACGAGCTGGAAAAGTGGGAGGTCAACAAGACCGCCTATCCCCAGATCATCGGCCCCAGCTACGAGCTGTTCCGCAAGTGGAACTACGAAATGGACGGCGGTATCGACCCGCGCGTCATGAAGACCTGCCGCAAGGTCAACGACCTGCTGATGCAGTCCTACCAGCGCCGCGACGAGGCGTGGGTGGGCAAGATGCGCTACCGCGGCATCGTGTGGAGCTGCCCCGCCCACTACTACGCCAACTTCTCCAACTGGCTGGCCAACTGCTGGGGCATCAACATCCTGGTGGAGATGGAATCCCTGAACTTCACCAAGCCCCTGGAGACAGAGGACAAGGAGGAGGCACTGCGCGATCTGGCGCGTCTGTATGAGCGTATGGTCATGCGCCGTCACACCAACGGCGGCTACCAGAACGTGGTGGACGAGCTGTGGCGCCAGTGCGAGGCGTGGAACACCAACATCATCATCATGTACCAGAACGTGGCCTGCAAGAACATGGCCACCGTACAGGGCATTCTGGACGAGCAGGGCCGCGAGCGCGGCTATCACATGATCTGGATCGAGCATGACCTGATGGATCCCCGCACCGTCTCCCGCAAGACCATGCGCGACAAGGTCAACGAGTACATGCGCACGGTCATGCGCGCCGAGCCGATCGATCCCTCCCTCTGCGATTTCGACGACGAAAACTGCATGTAATATTCTCAACTACTACATATATAAAGGAGTTTACGACTATGAAATACTACGGCGGCTGTGATGTGGGTTCCACTTATACCAAGGCGGTCATTCTGGATGAGAACGGCAAGATCTGCGCCGACACCACTATCCGCAGCAAGATCAATTCCGAAGTCTCCGCAAAGCTGGCGATGGAGGAGGTTCTGAACAAGGTGGGCTTGAACTCCTCCGAGGAGCTGGGCTATCTGATCGGCACCGGCTACGGGCGCAACAAGGTCCCCTTCGCCGACGAGAATATCTCCGAGATCTCCTGTCACGCCATGGGCGTGCACGTCACCGATCCCAGCGTCAAGGCCATCATCGATATCGGCGGCCAGGACGTGAAGGGCATCTCCATCGACACGGACGGCACCGTGAAGAACTTTGCCATGAACGATAAGTGCGCCGCCGGCACCGGCCGGTTCTATGAGGCTATGGCCCGCAGCTTCGAGATGACGCTGCCCGAATTCTCCAGCCTGTCCCTGACAGCCAAGAACGTTATCCCCATCACCGCGCAGTGCACCGTGTTCGCTGAGAGCGAGGTCATCACCCTGGTGGGCGAAGGCAAGCCCATGGACGAGATCGCCGCCGGTATCCAGATGGCCGTGGCCAAGCGCTGCTTCGTCATGAGCAAGAAGGCCGGCGCCACCGACGCCATCACTCTGACCGGCGGCTGCGCCAAAAATGCCGGTTTGAAGCAGGCCATCGAGCACGTGCTGAAGCTGAAGGTCATCGACCTGAAGACCGACCCCCAGCTGATGGGCGCGCTGGGCGCCGCCGAGTACGCGCGGCAGAAGGGCATGGCCCGCGCCTGAATACCTCTTGCCATTTAAGGAGGCTACGATATGTGTAAGGTTTTCAAATTTCTCTTTAAGCTCATCCGTATTCTGGCGGTGGCCGTGGACGCACTGTTCGTCGTGTACTTCTGGAACCTGGACCAGAAGCTGCTGGGCTGGGCCTATGTGCAGGTCAACAAGATCTTTGACCGCAAGAAAGTGGATATCAAGTTCTGATGGAGCTGTATAATCCGATCATACGGGAGGTGGAGGCGCTTGCCGGCGCCTCCACGCCCAAGCGGTACGCCTATGACCCGGCGGAGACCTGGGAGGATACCGGGGCCTTTGAGCTGGTCATGCTGCGTGACGCCGCCTATGAGCTGGGCGGCAGCGGCAAAAGCGCGGTGAATTTCACCTGTGTGACCTCCTCTTCCAATCTGGTACCCGGGGACGAGATCGTGGTCTGCGGTCCGGACCTTGACGAGCTGAACGGCGACAGCCACTATGCCCGAATTGCGCTGCTGCGGGTGGGCGATATCGAGTCCGATGACGAGGACGACACGGAGCAGGCCTTCCGGGCCATCCAGGACATGGACTTTGTGAAGTACCATGTGTTCCCCAAGGGCTATATGATCCGCACCAGCTCGGAATCCAGCCGGGAACAGGTGCGTATCAGCCGGGAGGCGGTGCAGAAGGGCATGACGTTCCGCCGCATCGGCGCGGACTTTATCCGGCAGTATAAGCAGAACCGCAACATTCTGGCGGTGAAGCTGCTGTTTATCACCGCGCCGGAGGCGGACTACGCGGCGCTGACCAGGGACGCCAAGACGGTCAAGGACATCACCATGAGCCTGACGAAGATCCTGGAGGGAATGCCCACCGACTGCGGTTCCTGCAACCTGAAGGCCATCTGCGACGAGGTAGAGGGCATGCGCGAGCTGCACTTCGGCAAGGAGCATCACACCACGGAGTGAGCCCTCTCCCCTATCCACAGGCAAAAGAACGGCCCCCAGGGCCGTTCTTTTTTGTTCGTGTGCCGAAAGGCCGTCCATCGAAGGACGGCCTTTTGCACAAAAGGATACCCGCCGGAGGGCGGGTATCCTTTTCTTCTTTTCAAATGCGGCGGTCACGCTGCTGGCTGTTGTAGTGCTTTTGCAGGAGAGGATAAATGACCTTGTAGATCAGCTTGTTCTCCAGATTGAGATAATAGATGGTGAACGTGCCCGCAAACAGCAGCGCTGCCGTGATGAGCAGGCTTTTCAGCAATTTAGCTGCAAATTTCATATGGTTCCCTCCTTACCAGGCCAGACTGTCATCGAAGTCCACCAGCGTGGGGTCCAGCGGTGTCTCGTTCAGTACGACGGTCATGTATTTGTTGACGGTGTTCCGCATATCCCGCCGGGAGATGGTACGGCAGTCCTCCAGGTCGTGCTCCAGGAATATGAAGTGGAAGCCCAGGTCGCGGGCCTGCTCCTCCATGAGAGCGTGGACACCGTTCATGCCCTTACAGGCCACATTGTCATTGAAGATGACCATGTCGCAGTTGAATTTGCTGGCCCACTCCCACACAGCGTTGACATTGTCCCAGCCGCCCACGGCATGGTGGCGCATGACGCCCTTTTCGGAGAAGAGGGCCAGGTCCTGAATGGCCTGTTCCGGGTCGGTGGTGGAGATCATGTTGTGACCCATGGTGGAGTCCATATTCAGCACGATATTGATGCCCCAGCAGTTCTGGACCCAGGTAGGGAAATCTGTGTAATACACCGCGGAGGGACCCCACAGGAATGCCCGGTGGCGGGTAGTACCGCCGAAAGGCTCATGCTTCCGTTCGTAGGCCTCCAGCATGAGCTTCAGCACCTTGCGGTCGTTTTTAGTGAACTGGTCCTCCTGGCCGTTGACGGAAGCCCAGGAATATAACCGATACAGACTCTCGGCAATGCCGCAGAGGGCGGAGTAAGGCGTCTTGAACAGCTCCCATTTCTCCAGCTCGATGCGGTTCTGCTCGTTCATGTGCTCAGCGCGGGCGAACAGGGCCTCCCAGTCGTACTTGACGCCGTAGTTCTCCTGAATAAAGGCGATGGCATCCCGGAGGACCTGGGTGGAATAGGGGTGCGCGCCGGGCTCGTTGTGGATCATGGCCATGGTAACGGGGAAATCCGGCAGACCGAAGCGGCGGCGCTGGAACATGGAGGTGGCCTCGCTGGCGTTGCAGGGCATATTGGTAGTCAGAACAGCGCGGCCCACAATGGGGAAATCGTCGTCGATGGCAACGCCGGTCTCCGCCGAGCAGCGGGAGCAGACATCGGCGGCCAGGCCGAAAGACTCGGCCACATCGATGTAGTAGGGTTCCAGGTGTTGGTCGATGTCACAGATGATGAACTCCGGCAGTGTTTGGATGGGGATGGGGATCAGGCCGGGGAAGCCGGTCATAAACAGGGGCGGCATGACCTCGTCCATGGGAACGATGTTGTCGCTGTCCCTTCCGCCGCCCAGACGCTTGTCGTTGGCCAGGACCAGGGCGATCTTTTTCGTGAGGCTGCTGACGATACAGTGCATATTCATGTGGGCGATCTTCAGCTCGTCCTCCCGGTAGCCCTCAAACAGCCGGTCAATAAAGGCGAAGGTGCCCAGATAGGAGCCCATCCAACGGTACTCCCAGAAGCCCTTGAGGATCGGCACCGGGGCGGAGGCCACCATTTTGCCCATGGCCAGCAGGTTGTTCAGCCAGGCGGTGTAGTCCACAAAGGTATCCTTCACACCGCGCCACTCCCGGTGGCGGGCGATACCGGTCTTATCCTCATAGCGGCTGCGAAGACCGCCCTTGCCGTTAGCTGCCTGCCACTTGGGGTCAAAGCGTTCCAGCTTTTTATCGATCACGCCGATGACGGCATTTGTCCACTGCTTCAGTACCATGGTCACACCTCCTTATGGCCCAGCTTTTTGATCTCTAGGCTCTCGACAAAGGCCTGGAAGCGGGTACGCAGCTGACCGACGCTGCCCAGGGTGTACTCCTTCTCGATGGTGCAGCAGGGGATGCCCATCTCCTGCTGAAGCACGTGGCTGGCCAGCACCTTTTCATAGCTCCAGAACTCGCAGAACTTCATGCTCTCGTAGATGATCCCGTCGGCGCCGTAGTCCTCCGCCAGACGGCGCAGCTCACTGTGCCGCTGGTCGATCTTGGTGCCGTCCATAAACCGGACGCACTGGTTGTGGTGCAGATAGTGCCGACATACCGCGTCGAAGGCCGTCTCGCCGCCGTGGATCTCGATCTCCTCTCGGCCGGGGAAGGTGCCGAAGCAATAGCGATCTGCCACCACCATGGCACCGCAGCTCTCCAGCAGCTTGGTAAATTCCGGGTCGTCGATCTCGCTTCCGGCCAGCACGACACGGGCGCGGAAGGGGAATTCCGCCTCCGGCCGGCGTGTTTTCAGCTCCGCCAGCGTCTCCTCCAAATACGGCAAAATCAGGTCATGGGGACAGACCTGACTCACCAGGACGATGACGTGGTATTCATAGCCGGTGATGACCGGGTTTTCCGCCTTACGGAGGTCGCCGATCTCCGTGATGACCCGGCAGAGACGGTTGTGCTTTTCAATGGCGGCACGAATCGCATCGTCAGAGGTGTCCACGCCGAAGCTGTCGCGCAGGGCGTCCAGTACCTTTGCTTTCAGCTGTGCCTTGTAGTAATCCAGGCTGGTCCGGTCGCCTTTCATGGGCGGATCGATGATGGTGGTGATAAAGCGGTCGTTCTTCACCGGCTTCAGCAGGGTAAAATGCTCCTCCATGCGCTCCATGGCGGCGCAGCCCTCCGCACCGAACAAAGCGTTCAGATAGTTGAAGCCGCCCTCAATGGCCCGTTCCAGGATACAGCGGACATAGGGACAGTTGCGGTTGGTCATGTAGTAGGACGCGATCTCTGCGGTGCCGCTGTTGGGGGCCCGAAGGCGGCTGGAAAAGCAGCCTGGCAAATTCAGAAGCACTTCGGGTATATAGTAGCAGTTATATCCCAGAGCCAGCTGGCCCTCCGCCGCGGCGCGCTGGACCAACTCGTTGTTGGCCTGCTGCAAAAGGTCCTCAAACCAGATCAGGTGCTTCAAGTCTTTCATGGGCAAAACTCCTTCTCAATGGGGACTTCTCCCCGGATTTGGGTCGTGGGTCTTGCTGGTTCACACACTATTTATAGTTTAGCATTTTTCAACTATTTTTGCAACTATTTGCTCCGTATTTTTTGTCGTTTTGGAAAAAGAATGACCGCCTCACGGCGGTCATTCTTTTTCTGATGATCTACTGCCACAGGGAGCAGAGCAGGTCGGTGTAGGCGGTGGGATCGTCGATGGGCAGACCGGCGATCAGCTGTGCCTGGTTGTAGAAGACCTGGGCGAACTTTTTGGCTTTCTCCGGGTCGGTGAGCCGGGTCTTTTCGAAGGTCAGGAAGGCGGGGTGATCCACGTTGATCTCCAGAATGCGCTTGGCCTTGAGCCCCAGCTCCGGCTGGGCAGCCGTGAAGTACTTTTCCATCTCGAAGGTAACGCCCTCACCACTGGAAAGGCAGACCGGGTGGGTCTTCAGGCGAGTGGAGGCCTTGACCTCACTCACCTGACCGCCCAGGGCCTCCTTGATAAAGGCAAAGGCCTCCTTGTACTGCTGCTCGTCCTGTTCCTGCTTCTCGGCCTCACCGGGCAGGTCCAGATCGCCGTCGGTGGCGGAACGGAAGGGCTTATCCTTATAGGATCTCAGGATATCGGACAGAAACTCGTCGGCTTTGTCGGTAAAGTAGAGTATCTCCATGCCCCGGTCCTTCAGCAGTTCCGTCTGGGGAATGTGGTCCACAGCTTCCACCGTGTCGCCGGAGGCAAAGTAGATGTACTTCTGGCCCTCCTGCATACGGGAGACGTACTCGTCCAGCGTCACCAGCTTTTTCTCGGTGGAGGAATAGAACAGCATCAGATCCTGAAGCATATCCTTCTTCTCGCCGTAGTTGTCCATGGCACTGAGCTTGATCTGGCGGCCGAAGGACTGCCAGAAGGACTCATATTTCTCGCGTTCGTCCCGCAGCAGACGCTCCAGCTCGGCCTTGACCTTTTTTTCCAGGTTGGCGCCGATGAGCTTCAGCTGACGGTCGTGCTGCAAAAGCTCACGGGAGATATTCAGGTTCAGATCCGGGGACTCCACCACACCGCGGACAAAGTTGAAGCACTCGGGCAGCAGCTCCTTGCACTTGTCCATGATCATCACGCCGGCGGAGTACAGCTGCAGCCCGCCCTCGAACTCCTCGGAGTAGTAGCGCAGGGGCGCCTTCTCTGGTATAAACAGCAGGGCCTTATAGGTCACGGCGCCCTCGGCAGAGACGGTGATAACGCTCAGTGGCGGCTGGCTGTCCGCAAAGCGCTGCTGATAGAACTCGTCGTACTCCTCCTTCTTGACATCGGCCTTCTTCCGCTGCCACAGGGGCACCATGCTGTTCAGCGTCTCCCACTCGAACTTCTCCTCGTACTCGGGGTTCTCCTTGGTGCTGCCCTCCTTCAGCTCCGGATGGGGCATGAGCATCCGGATGGGGAAACGGATATAGTCGGAATACTTTTTCACCAGCTTGTACAGGGGATACTCCCGCAGGTACTGGCTGTATTCGTCCTTTTCCTCCTCGGTGTCGGGCTTGATGTGCATGATGATGTCGGTACCCACCATCGCCTTGTCACAGGGTTCAATGGTATAGCCATCCACGCCGGTGGACTGCCACTTCCATGCCTGATCCTCGCCGTATTTCTTCGTAATGACGGTGATCTCGTCGGCCACCATGAAAGCGGAGTAGAAGCCCACGCCGAACTGGCCGATGATGTCGGTATCGGCGCTCTCGTCACCCTCCACCTCCTGGCGGAATTTCAGACTGCCGGAGGAGGCGATGACGCCCAGGTTGTTCTCCAGCTCCTCCTGACTCATGCCGATGCCGTTATCGCTGACGGTCAGCAGGCGGTGCTCCTTATCAATGGACAGCTTGATCTCAAACTGATCCCGGTTCAAGCCCACCTTGTCGTCCGTCAGGCTCAGGTAGCACAGCTTGTCGATAGCGTCGGAGGCGTTAGAGATGATCTCCCGCAGGAATATCTCCTTGTGGGTGTAGATGGAGTTGATCATCAGGTCCAGCAGACGCTTGCTCTCCGCTTTGAATGCCTTTTTCTTCATACTTGCTCAGATCTCCTTTGCTCTCCCCCGCCCTTCCCTGCGCGGTGCGTAGAAACGCGGGGCTTTGTTTAAGGGAGATGCGCCCCGGCGCATCTCCCTGTGGTATACGCGTTTCGCTTACGCGAATTTTTTGCGGCTGATGAGCCAGCCCACGCAGGACAGCAGCGCCACCGCGCCGGACACGATCATCACGACCTTGCACACCGGCGGAATGAACTTCTGCACCTTTTTGCCCACGCCGCAGGCCGCCTTGCCCAGCAGGCCCTTCACAGCCCTGCCCACGGCGGACACCGCCGCGCCCGGCCAGACCGCCATCACCTTCACCGACATGCCGTCAAGCCCGGAATTCGTCGAGTCGATCACCTGGGCGGTCGAAAACGGCATCACGAAGGGCGTAAGCGGCACGCTGTTCGCTCCAGACGCCACCTGCACCCGTGCGCAGATCGTCACCTTCCTGTGGCGTGCGGCCGGTTCTCCCGCTCCCAAGCACATGAGCAGCTTCACGGATGTTTCCGCTGACGCCTTCTATGCCAAGGCTGTTGCCTGGGCCGTGGAGAATGGCATCACCGGCGGCACCGGCGACGGTAAGTTCAGCCCCGACGCTACCTGCACCCGTGCGCAGAGCGTGACCTTCCTCTATCGTGCCTCCGGCAGCCCCGCAGTCAGCGACAAAGCCGAGTTCAGCGATGTTTCCACCACGGCCTTCTATGCAGACGCAGTGGCGTGGGCAGCGAAGAAGGGC
>OIAT01000432.1_pt1 | contig 9552 bp, 10 predicted proteins | sample 1580801 | NCBI WGS metagenome assembly OIAT01 (sample SAMEA3882536, study PRJEB24775) | human gut metagenome | biome: human-associated habitat; feature: intestine environment; material: feces | place: Netherlands | collected 2009/2010
GAATGCTCAACTTAACATGTGCGCACCTAGCGCAGAATATACCGTTTGCCCGGCAGGCAGGCCACCCGGCCGGTCAGCTCCAGTTTCATGAGCGTACCCAGCAGCAGCGCGGTGGGCAGGCCGCTTTGCAGGCCCAGTTCCTCCACGCCCTTTGCTTTGGCCCCGATGCAGGCCAGCACCTTCCGCTCGGTCTCGCTCATCGCGGCAGGTGCCGGTTGGGGCACCGCCGGGCGAAGCGCAGCCGGGGTCAGGTGGAGCGTCTCAAACAGATCTTCCGCCTTGCAGACGGCCTTTGCCCGCCCTTCCCGCAGCAGGCCGTTGGTGCCTGCGGAGTTGGGCGAATAGATGCTGCCCGGCACCGCAAACACCGGCTTGCCATACCGCTCCGCATGGCCCACCGTGGACATGGTGCCGCTTTTTTCCTGCGCTTCCACCACCACCAGCGCCGAGGACAGCGCCGCAATGAGCCGGTTGCGCTGCAAAAAGCCCACGCGGCCAATGGCTGCGCTCTCCGGCGGATACTCGCTGATGACGCAGCCGTTGGCCTCGATCTTCCGGCGCAGTTCCCGGTTGGTGGCGGGATAGGTCTTGTCGATCGGGACGCCCAGCACCCCGATGGTGGGGCGGTCTTCCCGCACGGCAGCGCGGTGCCCGGCGCTGTCGAGGCCGTCGGCCAGGCCGCTCACCACGATGGCACCGGCTCTGGCCAACCCCCGCCCGATGTCCTCTGCGGCCTGCAGGCCGTACTCGGTGGGCCTGCGGCTGCCCACCATCCCCACAGCCCCCGGCTCATTGAGCCAGAGGGGGTCGCCGGTGCAGTAGAGCACCAGCGGCATATCGGGAATGCGGGAAAACGCCAGCGGGTAATCCGGGTCGTCATAGGGCAGGATGCGGATATTCCGCGCCGCGCACCGCCGTGCAAATGCCCGGTAATGCGCTGGGGTGTTGTCGGGCAGGTTGGCCCGGGCAAAGGCCGGGCTGCCCACCGCTTTGCGGAACGCATCGGAATCCCGGTTCTCCCAGGCCTCCTGCGCCCCGCCAAACACATCCAGCACCCGGCCTGCATGGCTGCTGCCCGCGCCCAGCGTGTTTGCCAGCCAGAGCCAGCAGAGCAGCGGGTCGGGAGCCGGTTCGGGCGGGAAAAGACTGGTCTGGCCGAAGCCGGGCCCGGTCACAGGCTCTCCTCCCGGAAATGCCACAGCAGGATGCTGCCCGCAATGCCGGCGTTCAGGCTTTCCACCCGGTCGGTCATGGGGATGCGCACAGTGCCGCTGCAGGCGGCAATGGTCTCTTCCGTCAGGCCCTGGCCCTCGCTGCCGATGACTACGCAGACACCGCCCGGGTAGCCGGGCCGGGCCGCGCTCAGGGGCTGGCTCTGGTAGAGTGCCGCCGCAAGGCAGGTGATGTTCTTTGCCCGCAGGGCGGCAATGGCGGCGGCGCTGTCCGCCTTGACCACGTCCGCCACAGCGATGACCCCCAGCAGCGATGTACCTGCGGCGATAAACAGCGGCGTTTTACCGTCCTCCGCCAGTCTGGCCGCGCCGGACTTCATCTCCTCGCTGACGGCCACGCCGGACGTCTCCATAAATGCCTCGTTGCCCGCCAGCAGTAATGTACCTTCCGCCCGGGCGGCAACACCGCCGCCGGCCACGGCGGCAAACCCGGACACCGGCCGCAGGACCAAACCGCGCTTTTCCGCCTCGGCCACAATGGCCCCGGCCAGCGGGTGCTCGGAAGGCTTTTCCAGCGACGCGGCGGCGGACAGCAGCGTATCCTCGGTCATGCCGCCGGCGCACAGCAGATCCGTCACCCGGGGCTTACCCTCGGTGACGGTACCGGTCTTGTCCAGCACCACCGTATCCACCCGGCCCATCAGCTCCAGGCTGGCGGCGGACTTTACCAGAATGCCCTGCTCCGCCGCCTTGCCCGTGGCCACAGTGATGGCCACCGGCGTGGCCAGGCCCAGAGCGCAGGGGCAGGAGATCACCAACACGGCGATGGCGATGGACAGGCAGAAGCGCACACCCATGCCGCCCACCGCAGCCCACAGGATAGCCGCCAGCAGCGCGATGGAAATGACCACCGGCACGAACACGGCACTGATCTTATCCGCCAGACGGCTGATAGGTGCCTTGCCGCTGGCGGCCTGCTCCATCAGCTGAATGATCTGGGACAGAGTGGTATCCGCACCTACCCGGTCCGCCGTCAGCTCCAGATAGCCGCCGGTGAGGATGGTGGCGGAGACCGCCTTGCCGCCCACAGTCTTCTCCACCGGCATACTCTCGCCGGTAAGGGCGGACTCGTCCACGGTGCCGCTGCCCGCCGTCACGGTGCCGTCCACGGGGATACGCCCCCCCTGCCGGACGATGACCGTCTCGCCGGCCTTGATGTCCTCAGTGGGGACGGTGACCTCCTTGCCGTCCCGGCGCACCACGGCGGACTCCGGCGCCAGCGCCAGCAGGGCGGTGATGGCTCCGGTCGTCTTGCCCTTGGAGCGCTCCTCCAGGTACTTACCCACCGTCACCAGCGCCAATATCATGCCCGCCGACTCGAAGTACAGGTCCGGCATACCCGTGACCTTTCCCGCCGCCAGCAGGCCCATCTCGATCAGGCTGTACACCAGCCCCGCCGCCGCGCCCAGCGCCACCAGTGAGTCCATATTGGGCGCACCCTTGAACAGCCGGGAAAATCCCACGGTGAAATAACTGCGGTTCAAAATCAGTATGGGCACCGTCAGCGCCAGCAGCACAAAGGCCGACAGCAAGGGCTGTGTGTGCATGAACATGGGCACCGGCAGCCCCATCATGTGCCCCATGCTCAGGTAAAACAGCGGCACCAGACACACCACCGACCACAGCAGCCGGCGGCCCATGGCCTTTACCGCCGCGTCCTGCTCCGCGTGCAGGTCCCGCCGGGCCTCGCTCTCCGGCGCCGCGCCGTAGCCCGCCGCCGTCACGGCGGCCACAATGGCGGCGGGGTCCACATTCTCGTCCCTGTCGCACACCAGGGAGCCCAGCATCAGATTTACCGACGCGCTGTGTACGCCGGGCACCGAAGCCGCGGCCCTTTCCACATGGGCGGCGCAGGCGGCGCAGGTCATGCCGATGATGACGAATTTCTCTGTCATACTGCCATCTCCTTATTTCATCAGCTTTTGCAGCGTGGTCACCAGTTCGTCGATGACCTCGTCGTCCCCCTGTCGGATACCATCCGCCACGCAGGTGCGGATGTGGGTAGCCAGCAGCTCTTTACTAAAGCTGTTCAGTGCCGCGCCCACGGCGGATACCTGTATCAGAATGTCGGGACAGTAGGCGTCCTTCTGCAGCATCTCCTGCAGGCCCCGCACCTGCCCTTCAATGCGGCACAGGCGGTTCAGGAGTTTTTTCTGCTCCTCCACCGTGCGGTGCTTGGTCTTTCCCTGGCAGCAGCAACAAGTATTTTCCACAGTCGTATACCTCCTGGGGGTATTTTTGATCACGGTCGCATTATATACCCCCACCGGGTATTTGTCAACGTTTTTCTTTGGGCCGCACCAGCAGCGCCGCCAACAAGGAAAACACCACCGCCGCGGCGATGCCTCCGGAGGTGGCGGTCAACCCGCCGGTGAGCACACCCAGCAAGCCGTCCTCCGCCACCGCTTTGGCCACGCCCTTCGCCAGGGAGTAGCCAAAGCCCGTCAGGGGCACGGTGGCTCCCGCCCCGCCCCAGTCCACGATATACTGATACACACCCACAGCCTGCAGCAGCACACCTGCCACCACATAGCCCGTCAGAATACGGGCCGGGGTCAGGCTTGTCTTGTCCAGAATGATCTGGCCCACGGCGCACAGCAGCCCGCCGCAGAGAAAGGCATTGAGATACTCCATCACGCATCCTCCTTCGTCCGGTCCAGCACCACCGCGTGGCAGATGCCCGGTATGCTCTCCCCTTGAAATGAACTGGTGGGGCTCAGCAGCGCCCCGGTGGGGGCGAACAGCACCCGCCGCCACCGGCCCCGGCGCATCTCCGGCAGCAGATAGCCGCAGAGCACCGCCGCAGAGCAGCCGCATCCGCTGCCGCCGGCGTGCATATCCTGTCTCTTCCGGTCATAGAGCACCAGTCCGCAGTCGGTGTAATTCTCCAGCGTCACGCCTTCCCGGGCGAACAGCTCCAGCACGATGCGGCTGCCCACATCGCCCAGGTCGCCGGTGAGGATCAGGTCATAGTCCCCGGGTGCGGTGCCGGTGTCCCGGAACACTGCCTGCAGGGTGTCGAAGGCCGCCGGTGCCATGGCCGCGCCCATGTTGGTCATGTCCGTCACACCCAGATCCACGATGCGTCCCCGGGTCACATGGGTGATATACGGTCCCTCCGCCTGGGCCCCCAGAATGCAGCACCCCGCCGCCGTGGCCGTCCACTGGGCAGTAGGAGAACGCTGGCTGCCGTAGGGCAGAGGCATCCGATACTGCCTCTCCGCCGTGCAGAAGTGGGAGGAGGTCTGCGCCGCCGCCATACGGACCGCGCCGGAGGCCACGGCCATAGCGGCCAGCGACAGTGTCTCCCCCATAGTAGAGCAGGCCCCATATACCCCGTAGAAGGGAATATTGAAATCCCGCAGGGCAAACGTAGCCCCAATGTTCTGGTTCAGCAGATCCCCGGCGAAGGCGCAGTCCACGTCCTCCGCCGCCAACCCGCCCTTTTGCAGGGCCAGACGCAGGGCATCCGCCTGCATCTGTGCCTCGCCCTGTTCCCAGGTCTTTTTCCCACAGAAGGCGTCCGTCCCCACAGCGTCGAAGCAGCCGCCCAGCGGCCCCTCGCCCTCCAGCTTTCCCGCCACCGCCGCAAAGCTGACCACTCCCGGCGGCTGCAAAAACCGGCAGGTCTGCCGGCTCAAGCGCTTCACATCCATGATACGCACCTCGCAAACATAGCATTGACCGTAGTGTGCGCTGTTTGCGGGAAAATATGAAAGCGCCGTCCCGCGGGACGGCGCTTTCGCAGATCTTCAAAACACCAGCTGTACCAGCAGCATATAGCAGGCGGTGCCCGCCAGGATGGACAGCAGCGTGTTCCGCCGCCACAGGTGCAGCCCGGCTGTCACCGCCACGGCGATGGCCTCCGGAATGCCGTGGCTGCCGCCCAGAAGGTCGGTGCTGCGCAGGCTATACACCACCAGCAGGCCCATCATGGCCGGCGGCAGCAGCCTGCCCAGGTCCTCCACCACCTTCGGCAGCTTCTTGTCCCCAGAGAACAGCAGGAACGGCGTCCATCGGGTGATCTGGGTGGCCAGCGCCACCATCGCCACGATGATCAGGGAATGTATCGTGTCTAGGCGCATAGCTTCCTCCTTCCCAGCAGCAGGACCGCCAGGGTCAGCACCATGGCCGGGATGACCATGTTGTCCGCGCCGAAAACGGCCAGACCCGCCACAGCACACACCAGACCGGCAGCGCCGGGGGCACGGTTCTCTTTCTTGACGACCTGCTCGATGAACAGCACCACGAACAGCGCCGTCAGGGCAAAGTCGATGCCGGTGATGTCAAAGGTGATCAGCCCGCCCAGCAGGCCACCCAGCATAGAGAACGCCACCCAGTACAGCCAGGTCAGGAAGCTCATGGCAAAGTAGAACAGCGTGGGGTCCGTGTCCTCCGGCGGCTCCACCGAGGAGGATAGGGAAAAGTTCTCGTCACTGAGGGTATAGATCATAAAATACCGCAGCCTGCCCAGTCCCCGGTATTTGGGCAGCAGCGCCAGCGAGAAAAACAGGTGCCGGGCGTTGACCATCAGGCTCAGCACAAAGGCCTGCAGTGGATCAAAGGCCGTTGTCAGCAGCGTAATGGCCACATACTGCATACTGCCGCAGAAGGCGAAGGCACTGACAAAGCCGGCCCACAGGAAGCCGTAACCCTTGGAGGCCATCAGCACGCCGTAGGCCATGCCTACGGCCAGATAGCCGGTCATAATGGGGATGGTATGGGGAAACGCCGCCTTCACCGCCGCGGCAAAGCTCCTGTTCTGCACGGTATCACATCCTTTGAAGCGTGGGATAACGGCGCCATTATAATGTAAAACTCTTTTTCCCGCAATACTGGAAAACAGCGAATAAATGGTATATAATACAGGAACTTGTTGTGACTTTTGGTTGACAAAGGAGCGTATGTCATGGAAGAAATGCGTAGCTTTGGATATATCTGTCCGGCCTGCGGCAAGGCCGTGCTGCACAGCCGCAGCGTTTTCGCCCTGAACGCCGCCGCGGCGCGGATGGAATGCGAATGCGGCAAAGAAGCTCTGACCGCCGAGACGGACGGCCTGCGCTTCCGGCTGAACGTGCCCTGCGGCGTGTGCGGCGGGCACCACCAGGCGGAGTGCGACGCCGGTGCGGTGCTGCACGGCCGGGGCATCGGCCTGGCCTGCCCGGTGAAGCAGGAGCTGTGCTGCTACATCGGCGAGGAGGCCCAGGTGCGAAAGGCCATGGAGGGTCTGGCCCTGCGCGTGGCCAAGGAAAAAGCGTCCCCCGATGAGGCCTTCACCGACAATGTCATCATGTATGAGGTGCTGTCGGAGCTGAAGGATATCGCCGCCCGGGGCGGCATCACCTGCACCTGCGGCAGCCGCGAATACACCATGCAGGTGCGCCGCGGCGCGGTGGACCTGACCTGTGCCAAATGCGGGGGACGCCTGCGCCTTCCCGCCGCCACCGACAGCGACCTGGATGATCTGTGCTGCCGCATGACGCTGACCATCCCGGGGAGGTAACATGGGCGCTGTCTTCTGTTTTCTGCTGTTTCTGGCCGCAGTGGGTCTCTGCATCCTTTTGGGCCAGTCCCTGATCCTTGCGATATGGGTGGGCATAGCAGCCTTCGCCGCCCTGGGCCTGCGCCGCGGGATGACCGTGCGGGCCATGTGGGACGCCGCCTGGGAGCAGGGCCGCAAAATGTGCTGCGTGATCGTGATCTACATGCTCATCGGCGCCATCACCGCCCTGTGGCGCAGCGCCGGGACCATCGCCTTCTTCATCTATCACGGGCTGCGCATCATCACGCCGCAGCTGTTCCTGCTGGTGACGTTCCTGCTGACCAGCTTCATCTCCTACGCCCTGGGCACGTCCTTCGGCGTGGTGGGCACCCTGGGCGTGATCCTGATGGCCTTGGCCCGCTCCGGCGGCGTCAGCGTGGCCATCACGGCGGGGACCATCGTGGCCGGCGCCTACTTCGGCGACCGCTGCTCGCCGGCCTCCTCCAGCGCCACGCTGGTGGCCGCCGCCACCGATACCAAGCTCTATGACAACCTGCACATGATGCACCGCACCGGCTGGCTGCCCTATCTGGTCAGCCTCGCGGCCTACGCCGCCCTGTCCGTAACGCACCCGCTGGCCATGGTGGACAGCGGTGTGCTGGACCAGCTGTCCGGCACCTTCAGCCTCAGCTGGTGGACGGCCATCCCGGCGCTGCTGATCCTGATCCTGCCGCTGTGCAAGGTCCCCATCCGGCCCACCATGGCCGTCAGTGCGCTGACGGCGCTGCTGGTGACGGTGTTCGCCCAGGGCCGCGCTCTGCTGCCCACCCTGCGGGATGCGGTGCTGGGCTACCTCCCCGCCCCCGGCGCGCTGCACGACGTGCTCTCCGGCGGCGGCATGATGTCCATGGTCTCGGCCACCATCATGGCCGTCAGCGCCGGGCTGTACGCCGGGCTGCTGGGCGGCATGGGCGTGCTGAACGGCGCGGCGCATCTGGCCCAGCGCCTGGCCCGGAGAGCCGGGCGGTTCCCCGCCTGCGCGGCGATCTCCGTGGTGTGCAGCATGGTGTTCTGCAACCAGTCCACCTGCGCGGTGGTGTGCAACCAGCTGCTGGGGGACGACTACACCAAGCGCGGCCACGGCAGGGGCGAGATGGCCCTTGACATCGAGAACTCCGGCATCGTCCTCTCGCCGCTGATCCCCTGGAACATCTCTGTGTCCATCCCGCTGGCCATGCTGGGCGCGGACATGTCCGCCATCCCCTACGAGATACTGCTGTACGCCATCCCTCTGTGCTATTGGCTGACAAAGCGCTGGGTCTACCCGCCGAAAGGAGACGACTGCTATGATACGATTGCTGAGCCGCTGGCTCATTCCTGACCGGGACAACGTGTCCTCCCCCGCCGTCCGCCGCGCCTACGGCACCCTGTGCGGCGCTGTGGGCATCGCACTGAATATTCTGCTGTTCATCGGCAAATTCTTCGCCGGACAGCTGTCCGGTTCCATCGCCGTCACGGCGGACGCCTTCAACAACCTGTCCGACGCCGGCTCCTCGGCGGTGACGCTGCTGGGCTTCCGTCTGGCGGGCAAAAAGCCGGACACCGACCACCCCTTTGGCCACGGCCGCATCGAGTACATATCCGGCCTGATCGTAGCGGGCCTGATCCTGCTGATGGGCGTGGAGCTGGCCAAGTCCTCCTTTGACAAGATCCTCCATCCGGAGGCCGTCACCTTTTCCCTGATGGCTATCGCCATCATGGCCGCCTCCGTGTGCGTGAAGGTCTATATGTGGCTGTACAACCGGGCCGTCGGCCGGAAGATCAAGTCCGCCGCCATGGAGGCTACCGCCACGGACAGCCTTTCCGACACCGTCTCCACCCTGGCGGTGCTCCTTGCCATGCTCATCGGCAAATGGACCGGTCTGGCGGTGGACGGCTATGTGGGCCTGGTGGTGGCGCTGTTCATCCTGTTCTCCGCCTACAAGGCCGCAAAAGAGACCCTGTCCCCCCTGCTGGGGCAGGCGCCCGACCCGGCGCTGGTGCAGCAGATACGGGATATCGTCCTCTCCAACGACACAGTGCTGGGCGTACACGATCTGGTGGTCCACGACTACGGCCCCGGCCGTCTGATGATCACCCTCCACGCGGAGGTCCCCGCCCACGGGGACATCATGGCCATGCACGATGTGATCGACAATATTGAAAAGGAACTGATGGAGAAGCTCCACTGTCACGCCGTCATCCACATGGACCCCATCGTCACCGACGGCTCCGTCACCGCACTGAAGGAACAGGTGGCCGCGCTGGTGAAGCAGGTGGATCCCGGTCTGACCATCCACGACTTCCGCGTGGTCCGGGGCACCACACACGATAACCTGATCTTCGACGCGGTGCTGCCCTTCTCCAGCAGCAAGACCCCGGCCCAGGCAGCGCAGGAGATACGCGCTCTGGTCCGCGCCATGGACGGCAATTACTACGCCGTGGTCACGGTGGAGCACAGCTACACGGACTAAGGGCAACACCGCACAGTGAAAGCCGCGGTGCTGCCCGAAAAAAACCGTGCGCCTGCGGCGCACGGATGAGAGCCCCTATTCCTATTCCCACGTCTGCCATATCTCCGGGCAATAGCCCACGGTGGCCTGCTTCCCGTTGCGGACAATGGGTGCGGCGAACAGCTCCGGGTATTCCAGCAGCTTTTCCTCCGCCGCCTGAGGCGTGATATAGGCCATGTACAGCGCCTCATACGCCCGGCAGTCCTTGTCCACCAGCGCGTCGAAGCTGCCCACGGCCGCCCGGATGGAACGGTACTCCCCCGGCGATACACCCTTGCTCACAAGG